>Ga0302221_10001879_pt1 | contig 13251 bp, 8 predicted proteins | sample II_Palsa_E2_1_FD_193517 | JGI IMG/M metagenome (GOLD analysis project Ga0302221, IMG submission 193517) | Peat permafrost microbial communities from Stordalen Mire near Abisko, Sweden - II_Palsa_E2_1 | ecosystem: Environmental > Terrestrial > Soil > Palsa > Peat permafrost | place: Sweden... | reverse complement strand
GAACACGTGGATCCAGTTATCCGAGAAGCTATGATCAAATCGAAGAGCTCGAAGAGTGACCCGGTCGTTGTGTACGTGAGCAAGATGGTGTCAATTCCTGAGAGCGAACTTCCGGAGAACAAGCGTAGAGGAGGTACTCTGAGTCCAGAGGAAGCCAGAGAGATGGGCCGACGGAAGAGAGCAGAGATTGCAAGAGCTCAAGCTTTAGAAAATGGCATTGCCGAAGATCCTATCGATGGCTTGACAGACGCACTTGGTAGCACAACTGTTGATGATGTCAAGGCGGAAGAAAAAGATCTCGATCGTGAGCATCTAATTGGATTTGCACGCATTTATTCTGGTACCCTTTCGGTTGGCGATTCTGTTTACGTCCTTCCACCAAAATTTACGCCAGCACATCCGCACAGCAGCCCCGAGCCGCAGAAAGTTACTGTCACGGCTTTGTATCTGTTGATGGGCCGTGGTCTTGAGCCACTTACATCTGTCCCTGCAGGCGTAGTCTTTGGAATCGCTGGACTTGAAGGCCACATCCTCAAATCAGGGACCCTTTGTAGCCAGCTTGAGGGCAGCGTCAATCTTGCAGGCGTCAACATGGCTTCTCAACCAATTGTTCGAGTGGCTCTAGAGCCTGTCAACCCTGCAGATCTCGATAAGATGATCCGCGGCCTCAAGTTGCTCGTTCAAAGCGATCCTTGTGCTGAGTACGAACAATTCGAGAGCGGCGAGCACGTCCTGTTGACAGCTGGAGAGTTACATTTAGAGCGATGCTTGACTGATCTGCGAGAGCGATTTGCTAGGTGTGAAATTCAGGCAGGTGAGCCGATCGTCCCATATCGAGAGACGATAGTTCGAGCGGAAGAAATGAAACCTCCAGCGAACAAGGATCTCGGTAGGGGTACGGTCATTGCTACAACCACTTCGAAGCAAGTTACCTTTCGAATTCGTGTCCAACCTCTGCCATCCGAAGTGACAGAATTCTTGGGGAAGAATGCAACCGCTATCAAAAGACTTTACTCAGATCGGCAAGCCGCTGAGAAGAAAACAGAAAGAAGTGACCCTCAAGATTCAAGTGAGCAGGAAGACGTCGACGAGGATGATCTAGTAGACAACTCGAGAATCTTGTCGCTTCAAGAATTCAAGAAGCAACTCCATGCGACCTTCGAGAGCGTGAAAGGCCAGCGAGAAATCTGGGCGAATGCGGTAGAGCAGATCACAGCCTTCGGACCTCGAAGAACCGGCGCAAATCTCCTCATCGACACCACCAAAGACTGTATATGTGGACGATTGTAAGTTGCCTCTCTTCTCACCTCGGACATTTAGTAATAGCTGAAGCCTACGAGATTCAGCAGAAGTAAGAGAGCAAGCTGTTGGCGAAACTTTGCAAGCTCGCGACTTCTCTGACAAGATCGGTTATGCCTTCCAACTTGCGACAGCCCAGGGACCACTCTGCAACGAACCAGTCCAAGGAATTGCTGTCTTCCTCGAAGAGGTCACTCTGACACCCTCGACTGATGATGAGTCATCTGCAAGAGATAAGCTAGGAAGGCTTACTGGAGAAGTGATTAAGACAGTCCAGCAGGCTATCAGGCAAGGATTCTTGGACTGGAGTCCTCGCTTGTTACTCGCCATGTACTCATGCGAGATCCAAGCAAGCAGTAAGCCCAACTCCTCCATTTACCTTCTCCCTACTAATTTTTTGTGCAGCCGAAGTTCTAGGCCGAGTCTACGACGTAATAACCCGTCGCCGCGGCCGTGTCCTCTCTGAAGCCATGAAAGAGGGGACCCCATTCTTCACGATCCTCTCACTCCTGCCCGTGGCCGAGTCTTTCGGCTTCAGCGACGAGATCCGCAAACGCACATCTGGAGCCGCATCCCCACAACTCATCTTCCAAGGTTTCGATATCCTGGATGAAGATCCGTTCTGGGTTCCGTTCACGGAGGATGATTTGGAGGATCTGGGAGAGCTGGCGGACAAAGAGAATGTGGCGAAGAGGTATATGGATAGTGTTAGGAAGAGGAAGGGTTTGATGGTTAGTGGGAGAAAGTTGGTTAAGGATGCTGAGAAACAGAAGACGTTGAAAAGGTAGTTGTTGAGATTTATGGTTGTAAAAGTTCTGTTGACTTCATTGTTCAAATCTTAAATGAGAACAATCACTCATGATCTAGATCAATGTCCTACCTCAATTAACATCATTTTCATTTCTTCTACAACTAATACTGCTATCAACTTGGAACAGTCAAACCGGTTCTATTCCCAGTTTCCTATGCCGAATCGGAACAATTCATCTGCTGCGTTGCTCAATATACTACCTCTCTCTGGAACATTCAAGCTGGTTCTTCTTCTCAATATCCCAGTTCAATTGGAACAATCAAGTCAGCCCGCAACTCATTGTATCATCTCAGTTGGAACAATGTGGATGAATTCTGCTGTCATTCGACTGTGGTGGTGTCCAGTCATGTGATCGGTTAATCTCGCGTCGGCCCCCCTTTTCCATTTAGTGTTTACTTAAAAATGCATTCTTCCAGGCTCAGCTGGAACAATTAGAAAGCCTCATTGTTTTGAAAGTTCCATAGATTGTTCGTACAATGTAATCGATCCAGAGCCGTGATCTTGCTTAGTTGCTAGTTCCAAGCCGCAAAAGCAGCCGCCCTACAAAGCGAATTTTCAATGTACCAAGCGTTCCTAGAACAACGAACCTTCTTCAAGCACACAATCTACAACTTCAGACGAGAGCCATCATATCTCTCTACTCCTTCAATCTACCAAAAGCCTACTGTACAATCAAAGTACCACCTCCACCTCATTGTCCCTAACCCTTCTGGTACAATGGGCGCAACCGCTGCCGCCAACGCCCTGGCCCTCCCACCAAACACCCCTTCTCCTCTGGCACCACCAGCCCCCTCCCTTCCGGGAGACTTCCTCTTTGGCAGTTGGATTGGCCGCGACTGCCTCAAGATCCTCGGCTGGCTGACATTGATTGCTTTGGTGTTGCTTGTGGTGGGATACTTGGTAAAGGAAGGAATCTGGTAGAGATGGGACGAGTCGAACTTGAGGGGAATGGGAGGAAGGGTGGATCTGATGTTCTGGGGAGAGATGGCGGAAAGGGGATGTGAATGTACCTGGACAGATGGGGAGAATGGAATCATGAATCGACGGACTTGCTTGGGACAATGACTGAATCACAAGCACCATGACTCCCACCCTCAACACCAACAAAACCTTCCTCCTCTCTTAGACTTCCCCTGCCTTTCCCCTCCTGTATCTAAACAAAGTCCCATAGAAAACAGCAAGGATGTCGAGAGCTCAAGACCAAGCACACAGGCTCTCAACCTTCTCCAACTTCTCCATGCAATCCCGACCAGAAGCTACAATGTCAGACATATACCCAGGCTCCCTCGAAAACATAGTTCTTTCGCGCGAAACACCTATCGTTATCCACCAGCAGGCTCAGCTACCGCCACGTCCTCAAGAACAAATAATCAAACCGTGGATTACGAAATTACTCATTGCCTGCTTCGTGGTTCTCGCCCTGGGGATTGCGTTGGCTATCGTTCTAGTCGTCTTGGCTGTAACGGGACACTTGGGGAGGGAGAGGGTGGATGTTGTTGACATTGTTCAGCACAGCGCGGCAACGGCGACGGCGCATACAATTCGTAATTTTACGGGAAGGGTGGAGCATGGTGTGGTACATCTTGTGTTTTCAAGTGGGAGCGGAAAGGTTATGAACCGGGTGGGCATTATTGCTTGTGAGTTGGTGTTAGCTTGGGGCTTGGTGGTCTTGTTTGACAAGTTTGAGAATCGGGAGAGGGAAGGCCATGAGGACAGTGAGAGGGAGAGGGGTAGGAGCAGGGAGAGGCGAAAGGGCAGCAGCGAAAGGGATACTGATCGGAACACCCTCCATTATGCCAATGCAACAAGTGGAGGGTAGGAGGAGGGGAAGTGGATATGAAAGGGATGGGGTAACGCAGAGGTACTGGTCGAGTACGGTATTGAGTATCACATATAGCACGGAATACAAGTCAGTTAGGGAGCCTCGAAGCTTTTGGGGGCGATGGATATTAGATTCACTGTTGTGGCTTGTGCGAAGAGCAGCCTGCTATCCTCCTTGACACTAAAGCTGCCAAATGTGAATGTTTTGGCGGAAATTGACATACTGATCGGTGCCTCGATATCGAGACGGACTCTGAATCAATAACGTTTCTGCACTTATCGAAAGGAACTTGCTCAGCATGCCCAACAGTGTCATATGTCAAGTCCTGCAGCAAGCAAAAATAAGATCTCATCATCAAGACAATCGAGTTTGGGGAACATAAAGAGACTATCCGTAGGACAAGGTACAATAATATACAATTGAGATTCTATCATACACCCATCATTATCTCCTCAGCGATTTGTACTTATCAGAGGCATGTCTGGCCTCCCATCCCCTAGCCTTCTGCTTCGGCTTCAGGGCCACAACCTTCTTCCTCTTGAACTCAATATCTGCACCCTGAATGCCGTGTCTCTGCATAACACCAGCAGTCCCCTCATCCCAGAGGCTGCGGAAGATGCCCATTCCGATTGGCGTCAAGTTGAGCCTGTCAACGAAACTTCTCATACTAAAACCGTCTGGCTTAATCTGCTCCTTCAAGAAGGCAGTATCCAGTGTCTTTCCAGGTTTCTGCTCTAAAACAAATATCGAGTACCGGTGATATGGCGATCCTTTCTGTGCGAAAGGTGGAAGCCAGGGCTGCACGAGTTGTTCTTGAGTCGCCTTGGAGAGCGGAAGAGAAGTTTCAGCTGGTGACAGGGGGATATTGGCGGCAAGGTAATGACATCTCGAGGTGAATGCATCCTTGTCGACGACGGGTACATCCGAATCTATTACAACTATAGTGACGAGTCGTTCCCCTTTGTCGAAAACTTGTACTTTCAACCTCGCAGGAACTTCGCTGACTCGTGAATCGATAAACTCGCCAGGCTGGACATTGCGTGTCCGGAATGCGAGACGGACGTCAGCGGTGGGCTCGAAGAATGGCAGAACGTCTGGAACGATGGCGAGTTGCTCTATACGTTGGACAATGATCTTGCGTTGGTATTCTCGCCATTTCCTGTCTGCAAGATAGCGGTAGATAGGTTTGTTCATATCTCCTTGAAGAACTATTAGCATTAAACTTCCAGTAAATCTGGAGATTCACATACCTTGGCCATCCTCGAATCTCTTCTTGATTAACGGATCATTGATATCCGCCTGGATCTTCAAGTATTCCAGATGTCGATTCATACTAATCAGCCTGATATTCTTCATCCTTTTCCCTCCATTAATGGTTGCAGGATCCGTAGCCATCAGATTCAATATCCGTAACCTTTCCTTCGCAATCAACTCGAGCTTCTCTTCCCTGTCCGCCTGCAAGATCTTCCGCGCTTCCTGAAAACATTGATATGGTAGCTGCTCAAAAGGGATGTTGTCGGAGGTCTTGATAGCTGCGCGACGACGTCTTGATCCAATTGGAAATACACCAGTTTTCATGAGCTTCTTCTCTTCTTTTCGACTTGTCACCGTCTCGGGATTGAGAATGGTCGTGGGCTTAAAGGAGGCCATTTCGACAGCAGCCTCCTCGTTCAAACGTGAGGAGCTCGTAAACATCCGAATTGTCCTTGCAGACCGACATGAAGCTTGAGATTGCCGTAGGCATTGTGTCAATGGCCTTGCGGCCTTTTGACAAGCTGACATTGTTGATATGATGGTTGTCGTTGATGCACGGAAATTTATCAAAGCATCACGGAAGATGCCGACAATTTTTCTGGGCTAGCTTCATCACTCAATTCGGCGACGACCACCATTGTCAATATCGTCGAGTCCATCAACAATGGCTTCAAAAGGTCTCCAGAGCTTCTCGCGGAGCTTGAAGACTCTCCGGGCTTTTACTTCAAGCTCCAAAGACCCTTTAACAGTATGCAATACCCCTAAGAATCCCTGCTCCTTGCTAAATACGATCTCTAGCAATGTCTTGCACCCCGACTCTCGAGGTCAATGGCAACAGAGACCTCGATGCCCTCCCAGATATCACAAGAATATGATCCCACGTTCCTCCAAACCGCCACGGATCCTGCCTTTGAGCTTCAAGGTATGTTCTCTGTCCCCAAGCTTCGTCCAATCCTAACATGCATCAGACTCAGTCCTCACCACCATCTACCAATTCCCCACTATGGAGCCCCTCCGCTTCGAATCCTACGCCAGCAAACACTTGCACCTCCCCTTACGACGAGATATCCTCCATCGAGCCGTGGTTTTCGAGGGCGACTTCACACGCCAAGGCACCGCCTCCTCGAAAACGCGCTGGGAAGTCCACGGCTCCCACCGTAAGATCCGGCCGCAGAAAGGGATGGGCGCTGCACGTTTGGGGACGAAACAATCACCAATGCTGAAGGGTGGAGGAAAGAGTTTTGGTCCGCATCCGAGGGATTTCGCGACGGCGTTGCCGAAGAAGATGTATGATCTGGCGTGGAGGACTGCCCTAAGTTGGCGGTATAGGAGGGGAGAGCTGATTGTCTGTGAGGACGGGATGGATATTGAGCACCCCTACGGGAGATTTGTCAAACAAATCTTTGACCACAATCATTGGGGAAAGGCGGATGGGAGGAGTTTGGTGATTACGGGAGACTTCAAGGAGAACCTTCACAATGCGATGAAGGAAGCGGGCGAGGATGGCCGGGTACAGACGGTCAGGGAGGTGGATGTGAAAGATTTGCTAGAGTTGGGAAGGGTGATTATTGAGAAGAAGGCGCTGGATGAGATTTTGGCAGAGCATCAGAGTGATCTTGTTTCCAAGGTCAGGAGTGCTGTATAGGTATCGTATTCGAGGAGTTTATAGATCAGCTTGTACATATATTGTTCAATTACTGATAATATCCAGCTTTCGAAGCATTGAGGGATCTCTCAATTGGCATAAATCACGTGCCAGTCCGTCCCCGTCAGCAAGTTGGCCCATCTGTACGCTGGTTAGCTCTCGACGGAAGGTCAGCGGCCTCATGCTATGCTATCTCTACCTACACACTGTTTGTATTCCTTCTCCCATGGTCGCTCTTCACTCATCACGTGCTGGACTCGGAAGCTCTTCCATCGGCCTCCTCTCCGTCACCTAAGAGCCGCAAGATCATCGGTAGTTCCAGATCTCAAGGGACGTGGCGGGGTGGCACATGGCCCTAATCCCCTTTCTCTCCTTAAAAGGGACGACGTCAAATGTCCCACGGGGCTGAGCATCCCATAAATACATTAAGTCATCCGGTGAAGGCAATCCCTCATATTTATTGGATCGGATTCCAGAACCTCGCTCAGGGAGCAGAACGGCTGGGATCAGAACAACGACACTCACAGCTACGATAAGCTGTTCCCTTATATACACCTCCGAAAGCTTATACACCCCGGGCAGAAGCTGTCCGCGAAGAATGGCGATCATAGGGCCGGTGGGCTCATATATAGAATCCTGGACGGAATTCTATATAAAATCTACTCGCTGCTGTATCGCTCGGTAAAGAAGCAATTCGCGAAGGATGGGACCGACAGACAAATATGCACAATCCTCTCGCTATTGAATTACAAAGAGTATTCAGAACCCCAGGATAAAGTCTATGGTCTTTACAGGATCTTCAACGTCCTGGGTATACCAGATCTTCCTCCTGTTGATTATAAGAAACCGGTTAAGGAAGTCTATCTAGAAATAACTCGGACTACTATATAGAGAAATAACTCAATAGACGTACTTTACCGGCTTGGGGGAAACCGTAGCCTCTTGAATCTATTATCCTGGTCTCCTGATTAGGGCACAGAAAATCTCTTATATATATTTCTTTATTAATATTTTCTAGTAAGCAAGAAATCAAAAAAGTATTTTTATTTTTTAGACTATAATAAACTTTATCTTTTTAGGATAGTCATTAATAAAGTATTTAATTAAATAATATTAAAAGTTTTATTATATTAAAGTCTTAATATTAAAAAAATATAAAAATAAAAAATTATTATATAATAAAAATAATTATATTTTAGGATTAGTTTTCTTTACTATAAAAAATATTCTATAAAAAAAATTAAATAATAAATTAAAAAAGTCTTAATAAAAATAATTATTTAAAATAAAAAAATTAAAGATAAATAAATTTATATATTTTTAAAAAAGATTTTAAAGGAGATAATAATATAAATTTATATTTTAAGATCTTATAATTTTAATTAATTAAATATAAAAAAAAAATATAAAAAAATTAATAATTTTATAAACTAAATCTTATAATATAAAAATATAAAATATAATTTTTTCTTAATTGACTAGTCTCTAGCTCTTTATTACAAATCACCGTTGAGGCCTGAGACTCGGATATAGGAGACGCCATATCACAGAGAACCCAATGGTATATAACGAGGTTACATGGAGGTCACGTGACGGACCCTGATGGATCCGCTTACGAGGAGAGGGGATCCAAGGGATCCGGGACTCCTTAGGGGTCCAGTATAATATAAAGGACTATATAGGGAAGTTATATTCCCAGATAAATAAAAATTTTATACTTAATTTAAATAATATTTTTTATATATTTATAATTATATAATATTTTAAAATATTATTTAATAATATTTATTAGACTTATTAAGACTTTTTATTTAAGATTCCTTAAATCCCTAATATATTAAAACTTATTTTTATTATAATAGACTATAAGTATTATACTTTAAATATTATATTATAATAATATTAATTTAAAATAAATTAATTATATTTATTAAAAAAAATAATAATAATAAAAAAATTATATCAGGACAAGAGACGTTTATTCTAAAAATAAATCTTGTCCCAAAAGACTTTAAGATTAAATTATTTAATAAATTTAAGAGAAATTAATTTAAATTAAATTTATTCCTAACTTAATATAAACTTTATATAATTTTTAATAAATATAAATTTAAAATAAAAATATAATAAATTTTATAAATTATTATAATATTATAAAAAAATATTTTTGACTAAATTAATTTATTTTTAATTAATTATATAAAATATAAAAATAAATAAGAATAATATATCATGATTATAAAAAATAATATTATTAAATATTTTTATATTATAAAGAATTTTAATAAGGAAATATAATAAATATTTAAAAATATTAAAAAAAAATTATGGCGAAATAAAATCTTAAATATTTTAAATAAAAAAATTTAATAATAATTTATATAATAAATTTTTAATAACTAGTAACAAAAACTTAAGGGAATAAAATAATATTATAATATTAATTTTATATTAATCTTAAGAATAAAGTCAAGAATAAAATAACTAGATTTAAAAAACTAGATAATTTATAAAAACTTATTATATTAATAATTAAAATTAATAATTATATATATAAATATAGTCTTAAGAAAAGAGGATAATACTTATAAAAATATAAATAAAAAAAAACTTCGAGTAAATATTATTTATTTATAGAACTAGATATTATTATTAAAATATAAAAAAAAAAAAATCTTTAAGAAAGAAATATAAAGACGACATAAAAAAAAATTATATTTTAAGTATAGATTATCGGGATATATAATAAGATTTTATTAAAAGAATAAAATATTATAAAAAAAAAAATTTTATATTATAAATAAGAATAAAGACAATAATTTATTAAAAATATATATAATTAATTAAATAAAAAAATATTTAGAAATTTATAAAATATTAAGATATAATTAATAATATTAATAATAATTATTAAATATTTTAAAAGAATAATTAAAAAAAGAATATATATATATATAGATTAATAATATTAATAAATTTAATAATAAAATAAAATTAAATATAAATAAAAAAAATTATTAATATCGGGATAATAACTAAAAATTATATAAGAAAAAATATTATTTATATAGTCCGATAAATAATCAAGAATAAAAAAAGTATAAAAAGTAATTTAGAAAAAAGTATTTTTAAAAAATAATAATACTAAAGAATAAATATTAATTCTATAAAATAATAAATTAAATATTAAATAAAAAAAACTAAATAATATTTTTATCGAAAGACCCGACTAAGGAATATAATAAAAAATAATATTTTAAAATTATTAATAAATAAAATAAAAAAAAATTAAAAATAATTAAATATATATATTATTTTTATTTAACTTAAAGATTATACCCGAGTAAAAAAAATTAAATAATAAAGAAATATAAAAATTATTAGTTCAAGGACGAGATTAAAGATTATAAATAAATATATAGGACGATCAATAATTCTTTTATAAATTATATCCTCTGGAAATAATTTATGGATTTAAAGTCGGATAAATATATAAAATATAAATAATAGGATTAATTAAGAAAATATCTCGATAATAAATTAATATATTCTAGAAATATCACGAAATAATTAATATAAAAAAAATAATAATTTATTATAATAATTTATTATAATAATTTATTATAATAATTTATTATAATAATTTATTATAATAATTATTATTAAAATAATTAAATAAAATAATAAAATATAAATTATAATTAACTTAAAAACTATAAAAAACTTTATATTAAAAAAAGTAATATTATAATTAAAGTTAGGAACCAGGATTAAATATTATTCTTATAAATTAAAGATAATTAATAAAAAGTCTATTAATAAAAAATCTAAAATTATAAAAATAAAAATTATAAAAATTATACTTAAAATATTTAAAAAATATTTAAAGTATATTATTTTTAATATTATATTTATTAAATAATATAAGATTATTTTAAAAATATCCTGGATTTAATATTATAATCTTAATATTAATTAAAAATAAAATATATTATTATAGAATAAATATTTTAAAAAATATTTATTTATATAAAAAAAAAAAAAAATTAATTTTTTTACGAAATCCTAAAAAGATATATATTATTTCTTAAATAAAATTAAGATATTTAATAAAAAAAAAATAAGATTTATTTTTAAAGTAAATATTAAAAGAATATAATAAATTTATAAAATTATTTAAAAAAAAAAAATATTAAGACTTTATCTTAATATAAATAATAAAATTATAAGATATTATTAAAAAAAAAAAAAATTTTTTTTATTTATTTATTAAATATTAAAAATTAATCTTAAAATATTAAAAAAATATATTAATAAAAATTTAAAAAAAGAATTTATTAGACTATTAAATTTATTAATAAGAAGTTTAATATTATTTATATTTAAAAAAAATAAAAAAAAAACTTTATATTAATTATTAAAAACTAAATATAATTATTATTAAAGATTATTATATATTATTACTTATAAATAAATTATAAAATAAACTTAATAAAATAATAATATTTATTAAACTAAACTTATATAAAATATATAATTTTATTTATATAAAAAAAAATAAAAAATAAAAAATAATATTTTAATATAAATATAATTATTTTAAATATTAAATTATATTTTTTAGATTTATTAATATATTAATAATATATATAAAAATAATTAATATTATTCTCGGAAAATATTTAAACTAGATATATATTATATATTTAGATAATATCTTAATATATTTAAAAATAATAAAATAATATATAAAAAATATAAAAAAAATATTAATAATTTTATTTAAAGTATAATTATTTTATAAACTAGAGAAATATATATTTTATTAAAAAAAGATAAACTTTTTAAAATATATAATTATTTCAGAAAAATTATTTATAAATTTATTAAAGATTAATATTATTTTAAAGTAAAAAAAATTAATTAATATTAAAAAAATATAATTCTTTTTAAAATTTATAAACTTTTATTAAAAATTTATTAAAAAATATTTTATTATTATTATTTTATTTATAAAAATAATAAAAAAAAACAAGAAATTTAAATAAATATATTTAGTATAAAGTACTTTTAACTAGCTTAAAAAAAACTTTACGCGTATATTTATACTCTTGACATTCGACCCAAAAAAATAAATTATTATAAAAACTAATTTATTGGATTATACTCTTAAGGCTATATTAAGTCAATAAAATAAATATAAGAAATAATAATCAATAATATATTATTCTTAAAAATTATTTTTAATAAAACTTAATTATAAAATATATAATAAAAAATTATTAATAATTATAAATATTTTTTAAAAATAAAGAATATATTTAAAAAAATTTAAATATTAAATATAAGTCTATATTAATTATAAAAATCTTATTTATTTTATTATAATAAAAAAACTTAATTAATAATAAATATATTAGACTAAAATATTAGCTATATATAATTTTTAAATCTTATATATTAAAGAAATAAAAAATACTCGAGTAAATACTCTAAGCCAAAAACTAAAATATTTTATAAATAAAATATATAAATCAAGAATAATACTTAAAAAAAAAATTTATTAATATTTAATATATAATAATTTATTATAATCATTAATTTATTATTAAATATAAAAGAATAAAATAATTAAATCAAGAAATAATATATAATAAATATTATAATAAAGAAATAATTAAGGAATTCACGAGAAAACTTTAATCTTAATTCTTATAAATTATTATTATTTTAAGGATAAGTTTATATATTTTTAAAAATAAAAAAAAAATTTATTAAATATAAATATAGATTATTAATTTATAAATATTAAAGAATATAAAAAATATTAAAATAAGTCTCTAGAATTTATTATTTTTTTAAAATTAAAAAAATTATAAAGAATATAATATAAAGTTATAATATTTATATATAAAATAAAACTATAAGATATATTTTATATAATAAATTATAATTATATAATATATTATTATAATCTTAAAAATTTATTATTATAAATTTTATAATTAAGTTATTATTTTTAAAGAAATTATAAATAAAATATAAATATAACTTTATCCTGATTATTATAAATAAATTAATAAAATATATATATATAATATTATATAATAAGTTTAATATAACTAAGAAATTATTATATATATTATTTTAGATTATTATTATAAATTATAAGATTCCGAAAAAAATTATTTTAAATTAAGATAAATTATTTATATTTAAGTTTTAAATTATATTAATAATTTTATTAAAAATAAAAAATAAAATTATTATTAATATTTTATTTATAAATAAATAAATAAATAAATAAAATTAATTAAATAATAAAAATATATCTATATTATTATATTAATTATTAATAAAATAATTAAATTAAATTATTATCTTTAATATAATATTTATATAATAACGCGGAATTAAAAA
>Ga0302221_10001878_pt1 | contig 13254 bp, 2 predicted proteins | sample II_Palsa_E2_1_FD_193517 | JGI IMG/M metagenome (GOLD analysis project Ga0302221, IMG submission 193517) | Peat permafrost microbial communities from Stordalen Mire near Abisko, Sweden - II_Palsa_E2_1 | ecosystem: Environmental > Terrestrial > Soil > Palsa > Peat permafrost | place: Sweden... | reverse complement strand
ACCGAGCTATAAGCACGATATTAGAAATCGCCTAAGACCGAGCTATAAGTATAATACTAAAAATCGGTTTGGTTTTATTTGTAATAAAGTTTTTAAAGCTCTTTGTAATATATTACTAGATAATATTTTATTTAGTTAATAAAAATTAGTATCGATAATACTTTATATTATTTATATTAAAAGCGACTATACTTGGATTCCTTATAGCTATTATCCCTTTCTTAATTAATTTAATATATTAAGTAAACTTAAAGCTAGCTTTATAAGTAAGCAATATTAATAATCTATTTTAAAATACCTTATTAATAGAGTAAATACATATTATTATAGCAAACTTTTAAGTTATTTATAAATTAATTATATAATAAATAATACTTTACAAAATTTGGAGGCAAGTAAAGATATAATTTAAAAAAAGAGATTAAAAGTTAAGAGAAAGGGGTGAAAATAGGAGAGGGGAGGAGATTCGAGATTAAAGGAGTAAATAGTTAGTCGGGTTTTTAGATAATCACTTTTTAATAGCAAACTATATTATTATATTACTTAAGTTTAAGATTATAATTCTTTTTTATCTTTTATTATAAAGTCAAAATCGTCCTTTATTACTAGTTGTAAGCTATTAAGTAGCTCCTTGTTCTTATAGCGCTTCTTATTAACTAGTTAAGGAATAGTAATAACGAATATAGTCAATTGTCTTGTCCTTATAAGTATTTTAAAATAATCTTGCCAAATAAAAAAAGCACTTTACTTTATATAAAGTTTCTTGCTTTAATTAGCATACTCTTTTGCTTAATTATTAACGTTTTGCTCCTTAAATAGTACTTCTTAAAAAAGAATATCTTTCCTTATAAACTTAATTATTTGACTTAAATATATTACAACTTTATTTAAGATATTGCCTTAAGTGCTCTTAATTGGATTTTAATCTAAAAAGCGAGTAGAACTAAATCTAGTAATTTCTTTAGTAAGACTAAGCAAGTTAGTTAATTGCCGCTTTAAAGATGTATTACTAGAATTAAGTTAAGTAAATTTGCGTTTATATTAAAGAGACTTGCTTTTATAATTGCTTGTGAGATTTATTAAACTAAAGAATATAATATATCGTAATTGTTTAACGTAAAAGGAACTAATCTTATCTTTATCTCTTTTATATTTTTAAAGAGGGGCATAAATCTTGTCAAGAAAGAGGTAAGCGAGATCTTAAGTATTTATATTACTATAATTACACTTGGCTAATAGCAAAACCTTTATTTTATTTACAGTTATTGCTAGATATATTATATTTATAAGACTTAGCTTTAGCTTATTTAAATATTCTTTAAATAAGGTAATAACAAGTCTTGCTTTTTTAGTATCGAAGTTAAAAATTTTGTTAAGCTATAAAATGTAAAGTACTTCTTAAAATGTTTTTTTAATTATAACTTAAGCAAAATCCTTAATTACTTCGATTTTAATCTTTGTATTCTAGAAGCTTAATTGCTAAGCAAGCTACGCTAGCTTTAGTCGACTATACGCGTTTAAATATTTGTAAACTTTATATACGCAAAGCTATAGCTATTAATAATAAATATTAAAAGAATCGAGATAGTAACTTAAAATGGTCATATAAAGTCTTAACACGCTTTATTATATTTTAATAGTCTAGTTACTTGACCCGGGGTTAGTAAAATAATAATATTATTATTAGCGAAGAGTTTTCTTGCAAGACTTTAGTAAAAGTTTAATTAAAAGTTTAGCTAGCTATTTTAAATACTTGACGTCTTTAATTAGCGTGTAAAGAGTTAATATTAGCTCCTTAAAAGCGAGTAAGCATTAAGTGATACTATCTCTCTTTACTTAATCGGTAATTCTTAAGAAGAGCTTTTTATATTTTATACTATTTTAAACAAACTCGAAGTCGGACTTCGAAAGGGCTAATGCTCTCGATTATAAAGATTTTATAGTAAAGGGGTCGGTTTATATTATTTTTGCGATATCGCTATTAAATATACGGGTTTAAATTGTCTTAATAAACTTAATATAATGCGCTTTTTCCTTTATTAAGTTAAACTTATTATTTAAAAGCCTTATAAAACTTGACCTTATTATACTTTAAGAACAAGAAAGCATTTAGCGATCTTATATAAAATTGTCTTTAAATGCCTTAAATATAGAAAATAAAATCTAATGCTATAATAAGCGTAAGACGCTTAAATAACTACTTTAAGAATTAATTTTAAGAAGGGGTAAACCTTCCCCGCTAACATTGCACTCTTAAAGCATTATTATTATAGTAGCAAAGTCTTATATAGCAAAATATTTCGCTTAATATATATTTTGCAAAATAGGAATATCCCTTACAAAGTGCTTATTTAATATCCTTATCGAGATTTAAGCGCTAGTTAGCGTAAATAATTAATTATATAGCAATACTTACTAGTCTTATAAATATTAATAATTTACTATTATTGCAACGCGTTAAGATGTTCCTTTGCTACTAAAACTTAGTATTGCTTATAAAGGCATTTTAATTTTACTCCCCTTCTTAGTTTCAAATTTAGCAAATTGTTAACTTTAGCTTTAAACGCTTTAGCGGTTAGCCGAATCTTTTCTAGCGCCTCTTCTAATATCGAATTATTTATAATAGCCGGAATCTAATAGCTCGGTTCCTCTCGAATATATCCTTTGCCGTTAAAGTCCCTAATTAATTGCTTAATAATCTTTTTATCGATTTAATAAGTTAAATGTGAAAAGTTTAAATAAATAATCGACACTCGAGCTATACCTTTAAACTTGGCAAGCTTATTACTTACAATCTTTAGCTCGAGGGCAATAAGCTCCGAATTTAACGTTTCTATAAACTTAATAGCAAACTTAAGTAATACTAAGTATATAACGCAAGTATAAACTTATATACTTAAGCTAGCTTAACATTTCGAGGGTAAAAATCGAGGTGCTACGTGGCGGTCCTTCTCTTTTATCTCTTTATTAATTAACATTATAGTACTTTCTTAAGTAATATAAACCCTTTATATTTAAAGGGTATAAAGTAGTCGGAATTATGCAAAGTAGGGCAATAATTATTTAAGGGCATAAAGGTTAAGCGAGGTAATTTAATTATAGTGCAATATATATTGCAAATTACTTATAATATGCATTTTAAGGCTATTAAACTATAAAGCCGAAGGTTAATCGGAAAACCTATTTTCTCGGCAAAGAGGTGCAAGACTTATTAGCTAATATTCGTGCTAGTAAGAAAAATGTTAACGCTAACCGACGCACCCGGTTCTTAGGAGGTTCCGACGTATAAAAGATCCTTTTATTAGAAAAAGAGGAGTTACATCTTAAAGAAATCTTTAAAAAAGAAATAATTGCCTTATCTCGATTGCTATTAAAGATAAACTTACTTAATATAGTTTTAAAAAGACTTATACTTATAACAAATATCGATTTATTGCAATTAAATCCGCTTTCCCTTATTAGAGTAAAGAGTCTATAGATTTTATACGTGTTGCTTTGGCACCTTAAACGTAGCAGCTAAGTTATAATAGCTTATATGCAAGAAGTTCTAGTTTATATAATTGCTATTAAAAAGCTTCTTTCCGATAACTTTATAAAGCTTTAAAAATATTAGTATAAGAACCTACTTGCTATTATAAGAGTATATCGATTTAAAAGTGCCTTTTATATTATTACTAATTATATAGCTATTACTTTTAAACAAATTATAGCTATCTTACTTCCCCTCGAGGAGTTGCACGTATTTATTACTTGTTATCAAGTAATTCCCTTATTTATATTTAATAGTAGCTTACTAATATGCTTAAAGGTCTTTAAAGGCATATAACATTTATCGAAATTTAGTATAGCATATAATAAACTTAATAGTTTTAAAGTTTTATTCTTACTAAATAAGTGTATAAAAATTAGTATATTTTATAAGATTATATTATAAATATTAATTTAATTAAAGAGGCTTAAGCTTACTTTAACAAATATAAGTTTATAGGATCTATTATTGCCTGTCCTCTTATAGTTATCGCTACTAAAATAATGCAAAATAGCATCCCCCCCGAGGCAAATAAGGAGTTTGTCTTAAAGCACTTTAAACGTTAGTTATTAGAGGCAAAAAACTTTTTAAAGGTCGCTTTTTAAAGAATATTAAAGGCAATTAAGAAGGTAGGAAGTTCCTTTGCTGTTTAAAGTATATTTACTTATTATATTATATTTTAGCATTGCTTTTTAACGTATATATTATTAACTATTATAATTTTATTTATATATTATACGAGTTAAGATACAATTAAAAGCTTTAATATAAAACTATTATTAGATTTAGATTTGCTTTCTTTACCCGTTTAAGTCGGGATATTTTCAAAAACCGTTTATAATTATTAAGTAAAATATATTACTTAAACGTTATTAAAAAAATGTTGTTAAATACTTAAAAAGGAATTAAAGCTTATTATGCATTGCGTTAAATCTTATAACACTTATAATCTAAACCTCTTTACTTACTAGAACTTTGTAAAGTGACCTCCTTATAAACTTGTATTAACTTTCCCTAGAATTTTAAGGCGGAGCGCTCTTCGAGGACCTAAATTTTAAGGAATAATCACATTTACAAGTAAGCAAAGAATAAAAGATAGCTTATAAAAGGTTAGCACTAAAATTGGGTTAGCACTAAAATATTATTAGTATAAACGCATAGTTAGTGCTATAGCACTATTAGTACTAAGGAATTGTTAATACTATTATATTACTAGTATAAAGAATTTGCTAGCACAAAGAAACTATTAATACTAATAAGCTAGTAGTATTATCGAATTATTAGTGCAAGAAATTTATTAGTACTAAAAAATTAGTAATAATATCAAATTATTAATATAAATCATTTGTTAATATTATAAATTAAATAATATTAAGAAGTAATTAGTGCAAACGCATTAGTATAAGGACCCGCCTCGCTTAATGTGATTATAACTATTAGAATAATGCTCCCCGGATTACTTAAATAGTTACGTACTACTTTACACAATAGCAATATAAAACTGAAAAGCACTTGGAAGAAATATTCTACTAACGCAGCTTGTATTATAAATAAACCGAAATAGCACTTACACGAACTCTTATTTGTATAAACCAAGTCCGCTTATACTTGCTCTAAAAACTCTAATAATATTAAGCATTAGCGGAGCTATTATTGTTATAATTTTTACTATTTTTATTATTGCATTTATTTGCATCTTCTTTTATAAATATAAAAAAGGTTATTCTCCTTATTTCCTTGCTTTTATACGTTTTTTATTAACTATTATAGCATCTCTTCTTATTACTTAAAGCAGCATACTTATTTATATTAGCGAAGTTGCTAAGAATGCATTTTTTATAGCACTTACTTTTAAACTTACTAATATTTATTCTCTTAAGTACTTTATAAAACGTAAAATATTAAATATAAACGTGGGGAGTAATAAAAACTTTAATAGAGTTATTTTAAATAACCTTTACTAATCTTTAAGCTAGCTTATATAAAGGCTAAAGTCTAAGGTGCGTTTATATATTTAATATAACAAAGATTAAATTGCGCAAAATACAAGCAAGAATTAGATATTAAAAGGGATTCTTTTTAAAGATAATTTAAGCTAATAAGTTATATTATAGCAAAAAAATATTATTATTACTTCTTATATTTTATTATATTTAAAAGCAATATTAACTTAATTTTTACACTTTTAAAATAGTTTTTACTCCTTCGATAATATATAATAAAGTGATATAAGAATAATAGCAGGCAATTTGGGTTAAAAATATAAGTAAACATAACTTTAAATAAATAGCTTAACCTTTATAAAAAGTAAGCAAAGTTTACTTAATAAAGCCTTAATTTTAAGAAATAAACTTATCTTGTTTAATTTAGCCTAATTCTCTTCTTCGCACTATCTTCGCTTAACTTAGTCTTATACTTAGCTTTCTCCTTAGTTGCATTTATATTTACTTTAAGTATAACTATTATATCTTTTGCTTGCAAATTAGCTATTATAATAAGATCTTGCCCTTTTATAGCTTTTGTTGCTTTTAGCAAATCGCCATTTTCTTTTTATATTATTATTCTTGCAAACCTATTCTTTGTAATATATTTCTTTAACTTATCGTATTTAATTGTATAATTTAGCTTCGGATATAATTAAATTAAAGATAATAGACTTAACCTTTTAAAGATTTATTCTCGCATTCGAGAAACTTTATATAACTTGTAAATTAATTAATAAAAAGTCTTAGCAACTAAAATAATAAGAGGACTTATATTACATTTATAAGTACTTTATATATACTTGATAATTGTTATAATGCAATTTCTCAAATTGCTATTATAGCTATTAATTTATCCGCTTTAATTTTATAATATATTTATCTTGCTCTTTTATAAATTTTAAAAGATAAAAGTAAGTTTATAAATAGCTATTAGTAAATAAGAGGCACTTACAAATAAAACTTTGAACTATTAGTTAAAAAGAGCTTATTATCCCGAATAAAATATTAATAAAATAGTCGTCGGTTATTTTTACTTATCCTTAAAATCTTTCGCCTAGCATTAAAAGTATTAGCTAATATTAAAGGAGGAGAATAGTTAATGCAATGATACGTTATAGTATAATAACCCGGGTATCCTCTTCCTTAAGTGGCTTTATTATAAGCGTTTAATATATTAGCTTAAATAGCTCCTATTATTACAATTAAATCTATTTATACTAGCTTAGGGGCTAGCTTAGTAGCCGTATTAGAGGGGGTTAATTCTTTGCTATAGTCTTTAGCTTTATATATATAATTAGTCTTAGGCTTATTTGCTACAAGAATATAAATTTATTAGTAATTAGCTCACATTTTTACAACTTCTAAGTCTTCTCGCGCTTTATAATTTGCTATTATGCTTAAAGGCATAAGTTCAAATTCCTTATATAGTTAATATATTATTTAATATTCTTAAATCTTTAAAAACTTACTACGAGAGAGAGCTTATTTATTATAAGCATTATCTTAGTTTAAAGTTTAGCGCTTATATTATAAGACGAGTTATAAGATAATAACAAAGGAAAATAGTTAGCAAGTAAGAATAAAAGACTATTTGCACTCTTATATACTTAAAGTCCCTCTTCTTATCCTATAGCAAGTTTGCCTCGCTATTTTAAATAAGTACTTGCAATGCTAAAAGCTTTACTTTTGCGCTTCTCTTAATTTACTTATTTAAGCTATTATTAGCAATTCAAGCCGAAGAAGCAAGTATATCTTGCGAGAATTATAATTATAAAGCTACTAAGATTACTTTATAGCTACTTGCTATTCGGGTAATATATCGTTATCAGGAATATAATATATAATAAAGTATAGCTAATTTAAATTTAAAGATACGTTAAAGGTATTACTTATATTAAAGTTAATATGCTCTTTATAGAAACTTATACTAATTATAAGAGAATTATAGTTTAGCTAACGCCGAACCCCTTAAATATTATAATATTAAGCAAAGACATAAGACTAAGGTTATCTTCTTAGTAAAATTAAGCTTCTTATAACAAGTTCTTTGTAAGTTTAAGCTAACTTAACAATTTACAAGAAGAGATAATGCTTTAGCTATTAAGCTAAGGTAATAGGCAACTTAGAAAGGGCTAGTTGCAGTTTTTACTATTCTATTTACATATTTACTTTTATACTTATCTCTAATAGCTTTACAACTCGGCTTAATACTTATACCGACTTATAAATCTTATTATTATAGTTCCCCCGTTAAGATAATAAGGAATAGCTTAGCTATTACATATTTACCGGTAAAAAGAATAACACTTATTTATGTTACGGTTCTGCGCTGGCACGTGCAGCGCTAACCTTGATCAGGCTAGGGTTGGCGAACCTAGGATATTTAAGCATGCGATGCTTCATGTTTCCTACTTCCTTCCTTAGCTTTGTATAGTCGTAATTGAGACCCTTCTACTTTGCCTTCCTTTCTAGGCCCTGAAGCTGGCGCTCGTGACAATTTATATAAGGGCTAAGATTATAGCTTATAAATGCGTCCGGATGCGTAAATAAAGATAATAATTAACATTAACGCAAGAAGTAATAGCTAAGGAAAATAGCAAAATCTTGCGCTAAATTTAAAGAGCTATATCTTTAAAGCTAAATTATATAACTAACCTTACAGCCGCTTATTATAAAAAATTCAATTTGCGAAAGAGAGTTAAATTTAGAATAAAGATCCTTTAATAATATAACTTAATAATGCATCACATGATTATACAACCGCTAAGCAAGCAAAAAGGGGCTATATACGTGTGCTAAGAATTGGCAAATAGCAAAATAAGTTATTAGCTAAATGCTATATACAATAGACTTTATAATATATAATATACGCTATTATTAATAAACAAATACGAGAATAATGCTAGCCTTTAAGAAGTAGCTATAAGATTATCTTAATGTAACGTTCGGCCCTTTTTTATAGCTTTACCTTTACCGAGAATAGAATAAAGGGGTGTCCCTTTAATCTAATTAAGTATAAAGTTGCAAGACTTCTTAAATCTTTCGACTTTACTCTTCCCTTTACTTTATTATTTAAAGATTGCACTTAAAAATAATATTACGCATTACTATTATAGCGAAAAGGAGCTTAACCTTTTAAGAGATTTTCCTTAAAGCATATATCTATTTACTAACTACTATTACAAATCCCGGCATTATAGCTTAGAAGGCTACTAAAAGTAGATCTTAAAGTAATTACAAGATGCAAAGCAAGAGTGCTTTAATCTAATTAATACTTAAAATAGCTTTAAACGCTTTAAAAAGAAAATTATATAATATAAAATATAATAAAATAGCAGTAATCGATCTTAATACTAGTAAGTTTAACATAGCATGTCTTAAGAAGCAAATACTTATAAATAATAGACTTTATAATCTTTAATAAGAATAGTAAATAACTTTTATATGCTAAAAAGAAGCGCCGATTTAATAAATTTTTAAAAACTAAGATAAAATCGTTAAATAAGATAATAAAGCTTAAATATTTTAACGCAAAAAGGCTTAGCATAATATAAGCTATTTAACAAATAATTACTCGACTTCAGAAATAAAAACTATATTTTAAGGAAATTAAAGATGCTTAAGTCTAAAATTATATTAAAGAAGGCTTAAGCTAATCTTCTTCCACATTTAAGGTTTATAATAAAAAAGTCGTATTTTAAGACAAGGAAAGTAAGTATAAATTGCAATTTATACTTTTTATTACTAAGCTAACGCAAATACTAATATTAAACTATAACAAATTTTAAAAGCTATAAGCTATAAAGAGATTAAGCGATTATATAATAACTAATTAGTTAAATAAGGCCTTAAAACATATTAGTTAAACGATTAAAGAAGTAATAAGCTTGCTTAATAACAAATTTTTAGCTATTTATTACTAACTTGTAAAATCCTAGAATATTATAAGCTATATTATTAGATATATAAAGTATAATAAAGATAGCGAGGCAGAAAGTCCCTTATAAATAATATAAAGGCTATTAATTATTTAAGAAGTATTAAGGAACTTTTTCGAATAATTTAAAATTTAAAATTATACTACATAAGCAAATTAAATATAAAGAAAATATAGCAAAATATCACTTTATAAATGCTTTAAAGGACAAGACTATTTTAATATATAATAAACTTTAAACAAAGATATTGCAATTTTAGCATCGCCGAAGATATTAATAAAAGCAAGCAAATATATATTTAAATAAGACTTTTAACCTTTAAAGAATTACTTTAAAATTATAGCACTAAAGAGAATTTAAAGCAAAACGGCAACAAGATAAATGCTAAGATAAATAATAATGCTCTTTAACAATAAAGCCCCGGTCTTTAACACTTTAAGTTTATAAAAGCAAGTTTATAGTAATAAGTAATATTATATAATAATACTAAGTTTATAAGATGCTATATAAGAAGCATCGAATAGTATAAGAAAATATAAAATATAACAATAATAAGAAGCTTAAGAAATTAATACAATATTAACTAAAGAATACACTTCTTAAAGCTTAAAATTTAAAACTATAACTTTAAAGGATACTAAATCTAGCATCTTATTTAATCGAAAATAGCTTAATAGTCTCTTATAAGCCAGCTTATAAAAAGGTTAATCTTAAGCAAAAAAACAAAAACTTGCTAATAGCGTGCTTTTAATTAAGTCCGACAAAGTTAAGAAAGGCAAAGACTAAATTAAGCTTAATCCTTGCTACTCGATAGCTTTTGCGTTTATGCTTTTAAGAATTGTTAAATCTTCGAAGTTAAAGGAGACTTTTTTTGCTTATATTAAAAGCTTTTATATAAAATCTTTAGCTTGCTTTTAAAGCTATAAAGATTTGCTTATATCTAAAATAGTTAAATGCTTTATACTAAATCCTTATTAAAGAGAAAATATGGCTATAAAGAAGCAATTAAAGCGCATAATCCCTTAAATATTTTATTAATAGATACGATTGCGAATTAAAGTATAATAAAGGCAGATATCCCTTTTTTAACTTTAGCCCGTCTTTAAAGCTTTAAATTTAGCACTTTCCGGGAAAGTCTACTTACTAAGTAAAAGAAAGAGGCTAATATAAGCTAATATTATAAATTTAACTATTACTTGCAAGATAATAGTTTAATATTATTAAAGGCGTAGCAATAAACCCCTTAAACGGTTAATCGGGCTATTCTTCATCTCGCTATAACGTTATCCCGGTTAAAGACTTAAGTAGCAACGCCTTATAAGCTTTAAAGATATAAAATATAGCACTTTTGCTTTTATTAACCTCTTATCTTTATTATCTTTGTCTTTTGCTACTCTTTATTATAAAATTAATATTATTTATTAAGTATAGCTACCTTAAGTGTAGTTATTTGCTTAAGTACAATTAATTACTTATATATAAGGATAGCTATACTCTAAAGTATAATAATAGATTTATATTCGGGATCTTATATTAAGTAAACAAATAAATAATAAGCAATACCCCTTTTTGCTACCTTAACTTATATAAGAAGCTTTTTCGCTTTACTAATAACGCAAAGCAATATAGATTAAAGCTTATACTATTGCCTTCGACAAGAGAGGTAATAAATAATGCTTTATCCTTTAACCGATTGCTATAAATAGTAAAACTTATATTACTCTTTGCAGCTATCGTCTATAATATCGTTAAATTATCTTATTATATTTTTAGAATAGTAATAGCTTTATCTTAAAGCAAATATAAGAGGATAAAGGCAAAAAACAATATTTTAGACAAGATTCTTAAAAGCTTCTTATTAAGCTTAAAAGCAGTTTTGAGGATAGTTGTTAAACTTAGCCTCGAAACGCGAGAATTTGTAAAGAAATAGATTTAAGACTAAGGTTTTTGCTTATATTTGACACTAGCGAGGCTTATAAAAGCTTACAAGTCTCGGTTTACACTTCCGGGCACTATTTATCTTATATCGAGGAAAAGATTATTAAAAGGGCATTACTATAATATCGTGCAACTTTATTTCGACTAAATTTACAAGTTAAAAAGTAACCTTTTATTTGTCAATTTAACTTTAATATAAATTATCTTTAACGTATTTATAATAGTTAAACTTTAGCTTTGCAAATTTTTGCTTGCGTTAAAGGACTTACTTGTAAATATAAGTAAAAATAATCACCTCTTTTATATCTTGCAAAAATTGCATAACGTTTAAGATAAATTAATAAGGTTATTACTTTAAGCAACAAAGAAGTAAGGCACTTAGCTAGTTTATAGCACGAGATTTTTAAGGTTAAGCAATAGTCTTATCTTTATAAGTGTAAAAGCAGCAAAAAAAAGATTTATTAAGATAATTAAAGGGATTAAGATAATATAAGGTTTAAAAATCAAATTTTCTTCTTTATTATAAGCGCTACTTCTTATTATATCTTCTTATTTAAATAAGAAGAGCTTGCTTCTTTTTTAATACTTAAGCGGATATGTTATAGTAATGTCGGAGCTTATAAATGCAAGCTAAGGGTTAATGTCGCTTAATTTTACTTTAATAATCCGGAAGTCTAAATTTCGTATTAAATCTTTATCGTTTAATAAACTATTTTATTTTTTGTAAAAACTTACTAATACTTCGACGGAATAATTTATTAAATGCTAATTAGAGGTTAACTCGATTAGAAAGATAGCATATGCGAAACGTAGCCCCTTTCTAGAAGCGCTTGCACTATTAGTAAATATTATTCGGGCTAAGAAACTTAAGGGAAGTCTTATTATATAAGAATTATGCAAAAGGGTAACTAGTCTTGAAACTTTATATAAGACCTTGGCTATTTAGACTCCGGGATAAAATAAAGCCGTAGCACATATATAACTTATCTTTTCACATTAAAAGCCCGTTAAGCTTAAAAAAGAAAGACATTACCTTAAAAGCCTTAGTAATACCTTTTATATTACTTAAATAATAGTAAATCTAGTTATAAAGATATTACATCTTATCGACGTCGTTAATCCGAGGTTTTAAGCTTATAAGCGGTAAATTAAAGCAAAAGTGCTATTTCTTTGCTTTCTTGTTTAGTTTATGCTAGTAATCTTCTTAGCTAAGTTAGCTATTAAGTAATAATAATTATATAAAGGCTCGATAGACGCGAGCTAGAGCTTTATCTTATATAAGGTTCCGAACGTTTAAAGCTACTAGTAATAAGAGCTTTTACTAAAAGCCGGTCTTAATTAAAAGAACTAAGTTATAGCTTATATTGCCTTAAATGCAGCGAGCTTAAAATAAGCTTAGCCGGATAAGGTTATTATTTTTTAACTTATTATCTTAAAATATACTAAAATCCTCGAGATATATTAGTTTAAAAAAACTAGCTTAATTAGCTTTAATCCTAAATCTTTCGGGTTATAGCACTTTATATAAGAGCTACTATTATACACCTCGCTTTACTCATGTTAACAAGCACAGATTAACGGACTATAAATACTTACGCTTTTTAGAGCAATATCTTATTTATTACCTTTTTAGCGCAAAGGTGTTTATACTTTAATATATTAGTATTAATAAAGCAAGAGAGGTTTTAACTTACTTAAATCTTTATTAGAAGTTCTTTTACTATTATAATTTGAGATTAAGTATAATGTAATATCTAATATCGTAATAGCTATAATTGCGAATTTTATCTTTAATAATTATAATTTTAGAGAATCAAAGATAGGGCCTAATTTAAATGCCTCCTTTAAAGCTTTTTTTAAAATA
>Ga0302221_10001877_pt1 | contig 13261 bp, 4 predicted proteins | sample II_Palsa_E2_1_FD_193517 | JGI IMG/M metagenome (GOLD analysis project Ga0302221, IMG submission 193517) | Peat permafrost microbial communities from Stordalen Mire near Abisko, Sweden - II_Palsa_E2_1 | ecosystem: Environmental > Terrestrial > Soil > Palsa > Peat permafrost | place: Sweden... | reverse complement strand
ATTGCAGAATTTGCATATAATAGCTTAAAATATCAAGTTTTGCAAGATATATTATTTTATATATATTATAGTTATTACTTTTAATTATTATAAAATTTTAAAAGCAAAATTTAAAAGGAGGTATTAGCTATGCACAAAAGGCTTTAAGTTTTATGTAAAAAGCAAAAAAAAACTTTAAAAACTTTAATATTAAGCGCAAAATAACTAAAAAAGCTATTATAATAAGTACTAGTTAAATAAACACTTTTCTGTAAGAGATTAAGTAATACTATTAATAAAGAATATTAAGCTAAAAGCAAAAAAGCTTGCTTTAAAGTATATAAAACCTTTTAAAATCTTATAATATATTAAAGAATTAGTATATAAGTCAAAGCTATTAATATTATATAATTATCTTTATTTAACATTTTATATTTCCCTCTTTAAAAAGTATATAGCTAAGAAGGGTTAAACCCCCCACTTATACTCCTTTAAAGAGCTTTTAAAATTATTAAATAATAATAAAGAGCAAGAATAGGAAGTTAAAGCTATTATTAATTATTAAAATAGCAAAAAGAACTAAAAGTATTTAATTAAATAAAAGTATTAGCCTAATAATTATAACACTTGGTTACTAGCTTACCTTAACCTCTAAAACTCTTAAAAACTCTTAAAATCATATAATAAAAATTATAAATTAAACTTGGCATTAGCTAAATTACTTTTTAAAAAGTAACTAAAAAAGAAAAGGGGTTTTAATAAGCCCCGGAAAAGCTTATAATAAGAGATGCTCTTTCCTTAGTTTTTTATATAAATAGTTTTTTTTTCAAGTTTTATTAAAGCTTATTAAATTAAATGCTAAACTTAAAAGTTACTTAAAATAAAGGATAAAGTATAATAAAAGTTTATTATATATAATCTTATTACAAGTATCTTAATATAATTATATAATATTTAAAGCCTAAAACTAAACACTTAAAAACTTTAAAACAATATCTCTAATTAAGATAATATAAAAGTAAAATAGTAATAAATGTGCTTAAGCACTTGCTTATCTTTATTAAAAGCAAGTATATATTAAAGGAAGTTAATTTTTGGACCTTTATAAAAGGTTTTAGTAAACTTATTACCATTATATATGTTTCCCGGAAGAGCTAAATCTTTAAAGTTGGCTCTTTTATTGCTAAAAGTATTATAGTATTAGCAAAAGAGGAACTTATAATAAAATTGTCCTTTTAAGTAGCAATAATGCTAGTAGTTAACTTTATGCTTTAAATATATATATCTTAGTATTCTTAAACTAAAAGTAGTATAATCTTTTAAAAATTTAAGAAAACTTACTTGTAAAGCCTTTTAAAAGTCTTTATCTTTTAAGTTTTTAATATGCAAACAGGAATTTGTTAACTTTATCTTTTGCTAAAAGTATTTAAAGTTTTAAATATTATTAAAAGTATTATAATTAAATTTTATAATATAAAGATTATAGTTATCTTCTTCTTTAGCAAAGGACTCTTAATTAAAGTAATCTTAAAGCTATATAACAAAGATAATAATAATATCCTTTTAAGTATAATAAACCTTATAAAGGTAGCTAAAAATTTAAAAGTATATATTAGTTTTATTTATATGTTAATATATAAAATATAATATAAATCAAGAATATTAAGCTTACCTTTTTGCAACTTATTTTACCCTTATTATAACACTTATAGTTCTTCTTTCTAAGTAAAGTTAAACACTTAATCTTAAGATTAATAATTATATGCTTAAAGGATTTGAGATAAAACTTAATTAAGGCTAATAGTTAGTAAAGTCGGCTTTGCGCTTTTTAGGGGGTGCTATAATAGACTAGAAAGCAGATATAAATATAGTAATAGTAAAGTAAAGGTTTTAATAAATTAAATAATTATGCAAATAAGTTAAAAAAGGAATAATAAAATATAAGGAAAATGTTGTTATTTAGTATTGTTTTTAGAAGAAGTGGGAGTATTAAATAAGAGCTTTTAAAAGCTTTTATATTTAAAGGCTTAAAGGGCTTAAAGGAATTTAATTAATTACTCCAAATTTGACATTAATCTATTTCTAGAAGCTACTAATGCGCTTGCCCTTTAAGTGCTTACCTTTTAGAAACTTTTTTATTACTTTTTATGCAATTTGATAATTATATATATAATACAAATATTAATTCCTGCTTACTTTTAAAGATATATATTATATTTTTAAGGACTTAAGATTAATATACAAAGAAGTAATAAGCTAAGTTGTTTTTCTTGCTATTTTTTAGTTTTTTAGATTAACTAATTGCATACTTATATAGCTTAATGCTATACAAGTTTTAATTAATTATATTATATGCTATGTATTATCTATTTATAGCAGTTATATAGCACTTATATTATATTATTACCCTTTTCAACAAAACTTATTACAACGACTTTAATAAGATAATTTTAGGGATAAGATCTTAAGAGGGTGTATACTTGTAATATACAAGAAGTTGGCTATATGCGTAAAGCTAGTAATGCTAGGGATTAGGTGACTTGTAAGCACTAAAACTCCCGGAGCAATATTTAGTTTACAACAGAGGAATATTCGACTTGTTTTATGTCCTTATAAGCTATAAGCTTTAAGGATATTCACTTGCACTTGCTAAAGGGGTAGAAATTAGTTCTATACTAAATATACTCTTTGGAATCCATTAAATTGTTCACATTGCCTTATTGCTTACTAATAACATCCTCACAAAGTTGTAGTTTCTTTTAGCTTATACTATATAAAAGATAGCATCTTCTTTTGCTAGTATTATAGATAATACTTTGACTGCGCTTGCAGTTCTCTTTAGCTTGTAGTAATTATAAAAAATATCTTCTTTTCTTTGGTCTTTTAGATAATACTTGTATTGTAGCTGCAGTTTATTGTTAGCTTTGATATTAATAAGAGAAGAAAGATATAAGGAGGCTTGCAAGTTTAAGTACACATTACTAAGAGAACTCTTAGCAGCTAAAATCCTGTTTCTCTTATATATAAGGATGCTTAATATTACTTGATTCTCTTGTTATAGCATAAAAAAGTGATTATAACAGTTTCCTAGAATCTGTTTAAAGCATAGCTTTATAGTAGAGTTAAGGAAGGAGATAAATATTTTTGTATTATTGTAGCAGCTTTGAGCTGCTTAGCATTTATCAAAAGTATAATATATTCTCTTTTAATTACTTTAATTTTGTATTAAAAAAGCTTTCTCTTGAATTTTAGCTATTATTTAATGTAATTATTAGCTAATACAAACTTCTTAGTCTTATATTTAAGCCTTTATATTGCTAGTGTTGCTATTCTTTATAAGGTGGATTACTTTTTTTTGAGAAGTGCTAAAAGATAGAGCATATATAAAAAATTTAATAGCAGCAATACTTGTAAGTATCTCTAATTTGTCTTTGTGACTTTAACCACCTTTGTAACTTTAATATCCTTTACCCCCTTTTAACCCTTTTTTAATAGATCCTTGTGTCCAACAAATTATGCTTAACTTGCAAGAACTTAGTCTCCTTGCAATTGTTAACTATTTTCTTTAAACTCTCCTTTGCAATTGCGTTTGCCTTTTTAAATATATTAAACCTCTTAAAATTCTCTATATCACTACTTACTACTATTGCTAGCCTTTTTCCTTTAGCTATTGATTTATAATTGTTTGCATAATAGTGTATTGTATATATTAATATTTGCAAAGTCATTTTGGAGAAGGCAGCTAAGTTTGCAATAACTGTGTAGCTAAGAGAGGAAAGGAATTTGATATAAAGAGGCGTAAATTGTAGATTTTAAAAGATGCAAGGAAGCTTTTGTTCTTTCCTTACAATATTATTAGCTTAAGTTTAATGCTAAAGAAGGAGGATATACCAAAAATAGAAATAAGAGTCCTTAATGCAGCTAATTGCATTAAATTAGCCTTTTTTCCCTCTTATCTTGCACTTTATAAATTGCTTAAACTTAAATATATTATATTTTTTATAATCTTTTTTTTATCTTTTCTTCCTTATACTTGCCTAGCTTTGTCTTTAATAGCCTCTTAGCATTACTCTCCTCTTAAAGTTTAATATTAAACTTTAAATCTTGTTTTAATTTCTTAAATATCTAATTTATATAGCTTATACTTGCATTTTTAAAATCCCTAGTTAAAAACTTCTTTATTACTTGCTCCTTCTTTTCATCTTTTACCAAAAGCAATGACTTTTTCCCTTTTTTTAATTTTATAATATATATTTTTTATTTTTATTTTTTATTTATTATCTTTTTATATAAGCTTTCTAGAAAGTATTGCTTTATATTGCGCATTAAAGAACAACTTTCTTCTTTTTTGAGCATATATATAGCATCTCAAATCTTTAGCAAAAGGCTTTTTTGCTTTGTTTTAAAATTGGGATTAAAAATAGTAGCAAATAAATTTAAATGCAAATAATGCAAATAATATAATTTAAAGTATTAATATACTTTAATTAACTTGTCTAAGATTTAATATATTAAATTTGCTATATTTATTTTCTTAATTAATATATTAAAAAGAATCAATTTCTATTTATAGATTCTAAATTTATTATATATTTGCTACTTTTTATTGCCTTTTATTTAATTTCCCTTTAATTGCTTTTAAACTTAGGCTATATTATTTTGGCAAACTTTCTTTATCTTAATTATAGCACTTTAAAATACAAAGTTTAATAAAATATTAAAAGGTATAAAGTATAATTTAGCTATTAATATTGCTATTATAGCAAATTTATATTAAAAATTGTAAAAGGATATAAGAAAATTACAATTATAAAAGTCTTATTTTATTTTTATATTTTACTTGCTTAAAAATATTTAAATAAAGTATATTTATAAAATATTATTTACGAAAAAACTAAGACAAGAATTGTAAAAGCAAAATTTAAATTTAAATATTAAAATTTAGCTTTTATTTAATTTATTTGTATTTAAATCTTTAAAGGTATTTTCAAGTTTAAAAAAAGAAGCAATTCTAGAAGCATTTAAGCGCTAGCAAGACAAATTTAGCATTAAAGAGCTAAGTTTTGCTAATTTTTAATATTAGCACTTTATAAGCTTAATTGTAGTAATTTGTGTATATAAAGTTTAAAATTATTAATTTTACTAAAATTAAGTATTAAAGTAGCATTCAATTAAAAGTTAACTATTTATAGCGCTTTATAAGTACTTAAACTTAATACTCTTGTTTTAAAATTAACTTATTAATCTATTTTTAAGGTATTTTATCTTATTCCTTTTGCATTATCTCTTTTATTTTTGCCTTAATTTATAGCTACTTTTAATAGTAATAAAAATCTTACTTAATCCTCCTTTAGCTCTTTTTAATTCAGTTCATATTAAAGCTTATAAAAGGGTATAATATTATACTTTATATAAAACCTTTAATAGCAATTAGTTATTAACTTGTAGCTATAAGCTAAGTTGCTATCCTTTATAAATAAAGGCTTAATAATAAAGTAAAAGAGGTAAGTTATAGCTATAAACGCTTTTAAAATAAAAGTAAATTATATTTTAAAGATTTAAGCAAAGTAATCCTTTTATATAAAAGCTCCCTTTTTGCTAAAATTATAAATAAATAATAAAGGACTTTTATAGCTATACTTACTTGCTCTTTATATATTTAGAAGTATTATATAGCTCTAGTAAAACTAGTGTTGTATATATATTGTCGCAACTATAGGGGCTCATAGCAGCCTAAGGCACTAAGCTCACGTAATCGGGGGCGCTCCGCACCCTATATCATAAGAGCACTCCTCCCTTCTTTTCTAGTTCTTAATTAGACAACTTTATCAATCACTAATTCATATTATTACCCTACTTTGTGCGCATTAGTTATAAGCCTAGTAAGCACTTAAAGCTTTTGCTTATTTGTACAATAAAGTAAGTAATTGCTTACTTTCTACTTCTTTTAAAATATATACTTTACTAATTACTTTGCAGCTTTGACTAAGATATTAATTATAGCATTTAAATAACTTAAGTAACGCGTCGCATATGCAATTGTTTTAAAGGATTAACAATTATAGCTTATATAGTTTATATAACTCTAATTCCAGGCAAACTTCTAAGGCATTTAGCACCTTATCGACCCTAATAAACTAAATGCTCCTTATATTAGCATTAAGCCTTTAAATATCCCTCTAATATTCGAATAACTAATAAAACAAAGAGATAAGCAACTATAATAAGACTATATTTTAGCAATTAACTAATAAAGCAAAAACACTTAAAAAGGCAAATAACTTGCTTCTTTTACTCCTTTAACCTTCAAAGATGTTAAAGAATAATATATTACTCTTCTTAAAGAGTACTTAATTACTTATAGCATATAAACTATAAACTTAAACTAATATTATTACCTTTAAAGCTAAGTTAGCAAAACTATTAATGCCTTAATCCTCTTAACTATTATAATAAAGCTTATTAGAAATAGGGAGCACTCTTTATAATTAACTATTCAAGCTTTAAAAAGGCAATTTGCGCTAACTAATACAAATACTCTTACTATAATAAGACAAGAATACTAAGCTATCCTTAAGCAAGCCAAGCAAGGTAATATTAGCCCGGCATATTAGTAAGCTAATTGGCAACAAATTTACAAGAAGGCTAAAGCGCTTAAGCTAGTTAATATTAAAAGAACACTTATAGCAAAGGACTTTTTAATTGCAATTTCAAAAAAGATAGCCCTTGCTTAAGTGCTTAGCAAGCTAGCCAATCTTATTAAATAAGATAAGCTAAGCAAGGAGTGTTTTATATTTAAAGAGTATAAAATTGTCTTCTTTGCTATTACTTTAAAAGATTTGACCCTAAAAAGCATTAAAGCTTTAAGGATCTTTGCTGCCTTTAAAAGCTAATTAAATTCTTAGTTGGAATAAGCTATAAATGCTATTACTACAATATTCAAATACTTATACTCGAAAGAAGGGCACAAATAAAGAGCAAAAAGCTATGCTATTATTAAATTTGCAATTACTAAATTATCCGAAAAAGAGATTAAAGATAAACTTAATATTAAGAAATGCAAAGCAATTAAGTGTGCCCTTTAAACCGAGTGCTAGAAAAGACTAAAAGGCTACTTTAAAAAGAAATATAAGATTAAAATTATAGCAAAACTAGTACTTAGCTTAATAAAGGATTAAACATCTAAAAGTGCTAGCAATAGCTCAAAAAAGGACTAAGGATTAATAGAATTAAAAATTTTAAATAACATTAATGCCACTTTTATAAATCCACTTCTTATAACTTTAATACTTAATTAAAGGGTATATGCTATACTCAATTTTGCGAGACATTTACTTTTTGCAAGCATATTACTTGACAACTATAGCGCTATACACTTAATAAATAGCAAAGAACTGCTTAAGCTAGGGTCTTTTACTAAGGCCTCTTATAATAAGTGCATCGAAGCCGGTTCTTTAAGCCTTTTAATCTTAAGATATAGCAAGAAAGTAATTAAGAAGGCTTTAAATAGCGCAATTAGCCTAAACTTAAAAGATTTAACCTTATTAGATATTATAATTGTTAAAGGATTTTATATTAATATTATTTCTAAAGCTTGATTAAATAAAGCAAGAGTCTAGTATTATAGCTTAAACTACTTGCTCTAATATAAAATTAAAGGGAAGAGTGTTATGCTTAAGCAATTAAAGTATATATATAATTTAATATTTCTTAAATTTAAGCTACTTTCCACTTATTTTAAAGTTCTTCCCGAAATTCTAATAAATATAAAAGGAATCTTAACATTTTTAACAATTAAACGAAAAGTAAAAGCAAAGTTTTAGCATTTGTAAAATTACTTTAAATTAAGGAATAATTTAAAAAAAAGTATAATATGCACAAGCAAAGCACTTTAGCTTAAAGGCTTTATAAGCACTTATTAAAAGCGCAAGAAATGTAATTATTAAAGGTATTATAAGAGTTAAGTGCATATATTGCTTAATAACTTATATAATGCAAGTTATTTTAAGGCAATTTTCTAAAAGGAAGTCTTTAAAGCTATTTTTTAAAATTTTATAAGATTTTTCTAACTTCTTAAAAGGCTATAACAAAGCTTAATAGCTTTTAATAATTAAGGACAAGTATAATGAGAAGCTCTTTGGCTTTATTCTTATAAACAAGTCTCTAGTTTTAGTATTTAATATAATTAAAGATTTTAATTATTAAGTAAAGAGGCAGTTTAACCTTATAATTTGCAAAATATAGCATAACAATAACACTTTTGTTATTGCAATTAAAGGATATATAAAGTATAAGCTTTAAGCTAAAAAGGCAAGCATTAAAATCGAGCTAGCCTTTACTTATATTTATAAGCTTAATAAAGGTGCTAAACGCGCAAGATAAGAGGCTATAATTAAGTTAATTAAAATGCATATAAGAGCAAGTCTCTTAAAAGACTTCTAGCTAAAAACAACCCTTGCTACTATATTCTTATATAATAAAAGCCTCTTATATATATATAATATATGCTTACCTAATAAGGTTTTTAATGCTTAGTTTGAAATTATTTTAAGTAATATAATTTTACGCTTATTACACATTTAATAATTAATCTTTAACTTAACTAAAATAGGATTTATATATATAAAGCTCGAGCATATTTACTAATTAAAGAATGCAAAGCTAAAAAAATAAAAGAGAGCTTTTAAAGTTAATCCTTATAAGCATATTAGATATTTAATTAGCTATATAGCATTTAATATATATAAAATTTGGGTTTTTGCGCTTAAGAGAATAATTATTACACAAAATATAACATTTAACAAAGATACCCTTTACTTGAAAGAGTTTAAACAAGTAATAAGCTAATTACTTAAGATTATTAAGCAAGTAATTAAACTAATCGAGGAAGAGGAGATTTAAGACGCTAAATTGGTTTTTGAGAATAATAAATTATATAAGGAGGCTTTATTTGAGCAAACTTTAAGCTTGCTTATTATAAAGGGTATAAAGGAGCTCTCGAGTAAAGCCTTAAGCGGCTAAAACTTAAAAGTAAAGATCTTTACTTTTATAAAACTTGCAAAACCCGCAATAAAGATTAGACTTATATCCTTAAATCTTACTTTAAAGCTTAAAAGTATATTAAGTTTTATTTAAAGGAGTAAAGGGATTTTAGCTAAGCTAATACTAGTGCTTAATTTAATTGATAAAGAGGCTAATAAGGTTCTAGAACTTGTTAAAGAAGTGCATTTAGCTAAAGAAAGAGAGGGAAGGACTTTATTACTAGATTAAGCTTAAAATTTAATATAAAGCAATTTAAAGGGCTTATAACAAAGCACTAGTAAGCTATCCGCAAAACTAAAACGCAAATACAAGTATAAAGTATAAGATAAGTTATAGTTAAGCAAGAAAATTTAAAGATAAAGACTTAATAATAACAATTATACCCTTAGCAAAGCAAAGCTTAATAATAGCTAAATATATATAACTTTGTGCATATTGCTTACTATAATAGCAAAATTAGATAATACTAATTACTTCAAGTCCCTTTTAAGCATATTATAGCTTAATTAGCTAAGCAAACTAAGTAATAGAAACAAGGAAAAGTATAAGATAGTTGTCACGAAGTAATTGCTTTGCAGTGGTGGTAAAGAGCTTGCATTGGAATTTAGAGCTAAAACCGGGTTTTGTGCGCCCGCACACGCGCTAAGCACGTGCAAGCATGCCACATGACTAGCATACTATAACAATAGTGCATGCAATAATTGTAACATTAATTTTATAAAATTAAAGCTTAAAGGATAAAGATATTTTTAAGGGCAAAACCTTTTATATTTATTAAAATAATCTTTTAAAAGAATTAAAGTCTTAAAATAATCTAGAAAAGTATTTACTTAAAGCTTTCTTTAAGCAAAATGCAATACTTAAGCTTAAAAACCTTAAATTTAAAGATTATTAGAGGGTAATCTTATATAGTGAAATAATAGCTTACTTAATCCCTTTAAAATGGGTATTTAAATACAAATGTAACTTAAATAGCTACTTAATTAAGTGCTAATTAAAGATTGTTATATAAGATAATTTGTAAAAGGAGAACTTTGTTTTGTTAACTTATATAGCTACACTTGTAGCATGCTCTTTTAAAATATTTATAGCTATTATAGCTTACTTTAATTTAAAAATTAAGCAATTTAATATAATTAATGCCTTTACAAATGCAAAAAGACTAGTTAGAAGTTTTTTAATAGCAAGTCAACTCCTTAACAAATTTAAAATCCCTAATATATGCGCTAAAATCGATTAAGCCTTATATAAGCTAAAAGACTTCCTGGTGCTTTAATATAACAAATTTGCAAGCACTTTAACTAAGATAAGACTTAAGCTATATAAGGAAAAGCTATATATATATATATATAAACTTAAAGTATAAATTATTTATTCTATTTTATATTAATAATATACAAGTGATATTTCATAAGAGCGATAAGGTATTAGCAAATAAGATTATTGCAAAAATTAATATAGCTTACACTTTTTACTTAATAAGAGAGGTAAAGTAGTTTTTAGGAGTTTATATAATTAAGGATTAACTTATATAAAAGCTTTAGCTTATATATGACACTATATTAAAAAGATTACAAAAAAATTCTACTTAATTAATAGAAAGTATGTAAGCACTTTTTTCTTAATCTTAAAGCTTAAAAAATATGCTAAATAAGCTCCTTTTAAGCAAGTTAAAAAGTATTAAGAGAAGGTTAATTTAATGCTTTATACTACAATTATAATTAGGCTAAATATAGCATATGCTACTTTATTGCTTTTTTAGTTTTTGATAAACCTTAAGCCTAAGCACTATATAGCAATTAATTAGACAATTAAGTACTTGTATAAAATGCAATTTTTAAAGATTTAATACTTTAAAGAATACTATAATGCTAACTTAATAATTGCATTTAACATATTTTATACTAATAATATAAATACTTGATAATCCTTGCAAGGGTATATTATATCCTTATTTAAAGGGCTAATTATATAAAGGGCAGCTTATTAATTAACAATAATTACTTTTATAATAAAGGCTAAGCTACTTGCTATTAAATATATAGCTAAAGAAATACTTGCTCTTTAATAGTTTTTTAAAGACATTAAACTTAATTTAAAAAAGCTATAAATAATCTTTTGCAATAATTAATAAACAATTAAGCTTATAGTTAAAGAGAATAAAAGGATTACTACTAAGCTGCGCTATATTAACATTTAAAACATATAACTATACTAAAAGCATATAAAAGGTGCATTTTAAGTAATATATTTACTAATAAAGGAAATGCTAGCAAATAAATTAACTAAAAATTTGCTATACTATAAATTTAAATACTTTTAATTATTGTTAAACCTCTAAGATTTATATAAGATAATCGAAAATGTAAAATAGCTTAAGAGAATTATTTTATTTGTTTATTTTTATTTGTTTATACCAAAAAACAAGAAATGCTTTTAAGCATTAAAACTTTTTTGCTATTAAGTTAACTAGTTTGCTTAAAACACCCTTTATATAATTAGACTAACTTGCACTATTAGCTACGCGACCTCTTGCAGCTTTATAAGCATTACACTTAAAAGGAGTAGCTATAACAAGAACTGCAAAAGCAATAAGCTTAAGAGGAGCAATTATAACAAGAACTACAAGAGCAGCAGCTGCTAGTTTAGCTATAATAATTGCAAGTATAGCTATTATTAGCCTTATACTATTATTACTAGTCTTGCTATTCGATTTTGCAATTTTAAGTATAATGCAAATAGATATATAAAGCTTATTAAGCCTTTAAAGCAAGCAATTAATTACAAATAAGACTAAAAAACAATTAACTTATAGTCTTATTTGTAATTAGCAACTTATTTAAGAATTATAAAGCTACACTTATGCAAGAGAGTAAAAAAGTATTATAATAGTAGCTTAAAGCGCATTTTTAGCAATAAGAGCTATAGTTAACTAAGTCGAAATAGCTACTATTACTTTATCTAAAAAGCATAAAGTTAACTAGTTCTTAGATTAGCTAAAGACGCATTTAAATTATTTTCGAGTATATTATAATTAAAGTAAGGAATATTGCATTAAAGGCCCTTTACAAGTTGCAAGGTTTAAGCTTTAAAAGAGGTTTTAGTAAAAGCAAAATTACTCGAGGAAAGTAATTTACTTCTATTATATGCAAAAGTCTTAAGAGTAGCATAAGCTATACAAGCAACAAGGGCAACAAGAATAATAATAGCTACTTATAAGTTATTAGTTTGCATTAACAAAGTCGAGCAAGAAATATACTATCTTGCAAGCAATATTTTAAGTAAAAGTGTATAAATAAGGTTTTAAAACACTAGTAAAAGGCCTTAAGCTTCGCGCTATTGTTTATATTACAAAAAGGGAGCTAAAAACTAGGAAAGGAGCTTGCTTTAAGTAAAAATAGACTTAGACTTAGTAATTAGGAGCTATAAAGCTATAGCACACGCTAATGCAAGAGCAACTGCAAAGCCTTTAATGTGCAAATCATCTAATTATTTTATTAGCTAGCAAATTATATATTTAAAAACGCGTGCATGCATAAAATATAAGCTTTATCTGTTTAGTGTTATTACCTAATTAGCTAAGGGGTATGTCGCAACTATAGGGGCTTATAGTAGCCTAAGGCACTAAGCTCACGTAATCGGGGGCGCTTTGCACCTTATATTATAGGAGCACTCCTCCCTTCTTTTCTAGTTCTTAATTAGACAACTTTATCGATCACTAATTCATATCATCACCCTGCTTTATGCGCATCATATATATATATAAAGTAAGTTTTCTTGCTTTTATTCCTTGTTACTTTATGCTTTATTATCTTTCTTTTAATTAAAAATATAACCTTGTTTAATTATAAGACTTTAAGCTATTCCTTATTTTAAAATATATATATAATTGCTTAAAGGAGTTAGTTAATAACTTGCATAGTAGTAAAGTAAGACTTTTAGCAAATTATATATTAATAATACTTGTATTAATAAAGTCTTTATTAAAAGGTAAAAGTAATAACTTTAAGTTTAAATTTTAAAATTAAGCAATTATAATTTAAGCAATGCTATTTGTAATTTTTAAAGCAATATGTAATAATTATATTAACTTGCATATTATTAAAGTTTTTAAGCTTGCTTACTTAATTTGGGTATTTTTGCTTAAGTGCTTTATATATTAAGATTTAATTAATTGTTATATTATTAAGATAATAATGCTTTTAAAGTTAAAGTTTTAGCACTTTCTTAAACTAGTGCA
>Ga0302221_10001874_pt1 | contig 13265 bp, 3 predicted proteins | sample II_Palsa_E2_1_FD_193517 | JGI IMG/M metagenome (GOLD analysis project Ga0302221, IMG submission 193517) | Peat permafrost microbial communities from Stordalen Mire near Abisko, Sweden - II_Palsa_E2_1 | ecosystem: Environmental > Terrestrial > Soil > Palsa > Peat permafrost | place: Sweden... | reverse complement strand
TATAAATTTATATATTATTATTTTATTTATAAAAAATATTTAATTTAATAAATTTATTTAAAATTTATATATTTAATTTAATAAATTTATTTAAAAATTTTTATTTTTTTTAAATAAAATTATTAAAACTTATATTATTAATTAATATTTATATTTAATTATATTATTTATTCTTATATTATATATAAAGATTATTATTTTAATAATATTTAATTTTTTAAATTTTATAATTTTTTTTTAAAAATTTTAAATTTTTATTAATCTTTAATTTCTTAAAAATATTATATTTATAAATAATTTTATTATAAATAAACTTTATTATTTTTATATTTATTAAAGTTTTTATAAACTTAATTTTTATTTATTTTAAAAAATTATCTCTCGTTATAAATAAATAATTATATTCTTTATAATTTAATATTTTTATTATATTAATATTAATATAATAAAAAAGAAATATAATTTTTATTAAATATAAAGTTATTTTTTATTTAAGTTTAATTTTAAGTTAATATTTATAATAAAAAATATAATACTTTTAAATATTATTATAAAATCTTAATTATTAATATTATATAATTATTTTTATATATATAATTTTTCGTTTAATATAATTTATTTTATTATAAAACTTTTTTTTAATTATTTTCTTTTTTTCGTTATCGTTAATAATTAATTTTAAAAAATAATAATTTATAATCTTATATATTATAATTTAATATTTTTTTTTAATCTTTTATATTCTTTTTTTAAATATTCTTTAAGCTTAATAAATATAATTAAATATCTTATAAATAATTAATATTTTTTAAAGTAATTATTATCGAATAAATTAAGTAAAGTAAAATTTAATAAAAGAAAAGTTTTATTAATATTATTGTCTTTATTAATGTTTACGTAATTCTTTATTAATTTTAAATTAATTAAATTCTTTTTTTTAAATTCTATTTATTTATTTTTTAAATTAATTATATTAATAATATTTATATTTAATAATTTAATTCTTTAAGATTTTATTTTTTTTATTTTATAATATTATATTATATATTTATATTATTTAATAAAATTAATTAATATATTATTAATATTAATCTTATTCCAATACTCTTTATCTTTAATATTAATAATAATAATTTTTATTATGTTTAATTTTATTATAATAAAATTATTAATATTTAATTTATCTTTAAAATTATTTTTATATTATAGTTTTCTTAATAGTTTATTAGTTATAAAGTATTTTATTCTTTTAATATATTATATTTTAAAATTAAATAATTAGATTTATATTAATTAATATATTATTAATATTTTTAAAAGATTTATTATAGTTTTATTTAATTATATAATAAATATATTTATATTTATTTTTAAAATAAAATAAATATTATATAATCAAAAATATAATTTTTATAAATACTTTAAAATTCTTTTATATTTCCGCTTAATAATATTATATTATTATTTTATATAATTTTATAAATTAGATTTAAATTTAAAGATTTTTTTTTTATTTTATTATTAAATTATTTTAAAGTTTTATTTTATTTTATTAAACTAATATTTATATTAAATATAATATTATTTTAATTATTTTTAAGATTATAATATAATTTATAAAATAATAATAAACTTATAAGTTTTATTTTTAATTAATATTTTTCTTAAATAAATAATAAATAAATTTAATAATTTAATTATAGTTTTGGATTTATATATAATAATATATATAAATATTTATAAATATTTTTATCTTTATTAAATTATTATATTTAATTTAATTATTAATTTTATAAACTTTAGTTTTTTTTAATTCTTATTCTTTAACTTTATATATAAAATTAATAATAATTATTTTATTATAATAGAATTAAAATTTAAATTTAATATAAGTTTTAATTTTTTTAATATATTTAAAAATATAATCAAAATTTTATAAATATTTATATATATAACGATAAATTTTAAATAATTTAAGTTTATTATTATAATTAATATATAATTTTTTAATATTAATATTATTAATAAATAATATAATTACTTTAAGAAATAATTCTTTTAAGATTATTATAATAACTCGAATAAATTAAATAATTAAATTTATAACTTTTTATAAAAGTATTATTATTTTTAAAAAATTAAATAAAATATAAAAAATAATTAAATCTTTATTTTATTTATTTAATATAAATTAATTATATTTAAAAAAAATTAATTAAAAATATTATTATATAATTTATAAATTTCTTTAAAAATTTATTTATTAAAGAGAATAAATTAATATTTTATAAAATAATAAAATTTATCTTTATAATAATATTAATAAATTTATATATTTTTATTAATTTTTTAATAATTAAAAATTATAAGTTTTTATAAAGACTATTATATTTTTTAAATATTTTTTACTTTAAATATTTTTAAAATATTTTTATTATTATTAAGATTAATATTTTAAAATATAAGAAATTTAATTTTTATTATATTTTATATTTAATTATTTTAATTATAATTAAAAGACTTATATTTTTATAAATCTTATTAATTTTTTTAAATTAAATATAAAGATATTTTTATAATTAATTATAAGTTTATTAAATATAATTTTCTTGTTATTTTATAATTAAATATTAATATTAAAAACTTTAAATTATTTAAATATAAGTTAAGAATTTTTAAATATCGCAATAATTTTTAATAATAAATAATTCTTATATTTTTTAATATATTTTTACTTATATTCTTAAAACTTTATTTTAATATATTAATTTATAAGATTTTTAAGATTATCTCTAATATTATTATTAATATTCATTAATTAAATTTTTTTTACTTTTAATTTATAAATTATAATAACTCTTAAAAACAATAAAATTCTCTTAGATTTTTCTTAAAAAATTTTAAATATTAATCTTTTTTATTTTTCGATATTTTTTATTTAAAACTTAATTAATTTTTTTTTTTTAAAAAAAGTCGTTTATTATTAAATTTTAAAGATTTTTATTTTATTTCTTATATATTTCTTATATTATATTAATTTTCTTTATTCCTTTTTAAAATAACTTATATTAAAATCTTTTTATCTTTTTTTATTCTTTAAATTCTTTTTGATTTTTAAATAATCTTTTATTTATAATAAAAAATATATTAATTCTTCTTTAAAAATTTTTTTATTTAATAATTTTTTAATTTTTTATTCTCTTATATTAAAGAATATTTTTAATATAACTTATATTAATACTTTTTTTATTTTTAAATTTTTTAAAAATATCTTTAAATTTTTTAATATTTTATTTTATTTTTTAAATCTTAAATATTATTAAACTTAAATAAATAAAATTCTTTAAAATTTTTAACTTAGTCTTATTCTCTTTAATATATTTTTTAAACTATATATTAAACTTTATTTTTTTCTTTATATTATTATTTATTAAGTTATTACTTTTATTTATAATAATAGATTTCTTATAATCTTTAAAAAAAAAAAAAATTTTTAATTTTAATATTATTATAATTATATATTAAATTCCGGTTTTAAGATTTATAAATTTTTTATTTATCGAATTATTTAATTAATAAAATATTATTATTTATATATAATTAATAAAAGATTATTTAAGTAAGATTTTATTAAATTTTTAAATTAAGAAGAAAATATTTATATAATTAATCCTTTCTTTAATCTTAATCTTAATTTTTATTACTTTTATAAATTTAGTTTTTTTTTATTAATTATTATTATAATATAATATTTTATATCATAGATTATATATTTAATTTTTCTTATAAATTATTTAAAAAAAATATTAACTTTAACTTTAATATTAATTAATTTTATATTTATTTACTTTTTGATTAAACTTATAAAGATAATTAAAAAATATAAAAATAATATTATAAATTTTAATTTTATTAGTTTTTTTTATATAAGTAAATTTTCTTTTATTAAAATAAATATAAATATTATAATTAATTTTAATAAACTTAATTTTATAAAAGTATATTTAAGTTTATTTTTATATTTTATTAAATTTAATATATTATTATATATAATATTCGTTATCTCGATTATTTAAATATATAAAAAAATTTTTTTATTAATAATTAAAGATTATAATTAAATTAAATATATAAAAGATATTCATGATTATTTTTTTATTTTAATTAATTTTAGAAAAAGAAATTATATTTTTTTATTATTTATTTAATAATTTCTTTTAAGTTATTATTTAATATTATTTAAATTTTCGTGTTTTAATTTAAGTTTATTTTTATTTCTTTTATAATATTTATAATTTAATTAAACTCTTTTGTCTTATTTCGTGATTTTGTTTATAAAACTTATTTTTTTATATATATATTTTTTTTTTTTAAGATTTATTTAATTTTTTTTATTATCTTAACTTTCTTGTTTATAATAACGATATTATTAATAATATTCACGAATATTAATATTAACAAAAACTTATATTAATTTTCTAGTTTATTATTATTTAATAAATTAAATTAAAACTAATGTCTATTATACTTAAAACTTTTTTTAATAATAATTTTATTATTATTTTATATTATATTCTTATTTTAGTTTTTTTATATAATAAAAAATAATATTACTTAATTTTCTTAAATACTTATTATTTTTATTTATTTTTAAATAATTAAACGATTTTTTTTTTTTTTTTTTTTAAAGATTTATTAATTTAATATTAATATTATAATTAAATTCTTTATCTTAAATAATAACTTAAACTTAATCGAATTATTTTTAATTCTTATTAAAGAATAATAATATTACTTTTATTCTTAACTTTAATAATCTTTAATATTATTAAGTTTAAAACTTATAAATATTTTTTTTTATTAAATATTATATTAATAAATAATTATAAAAATAATAATCTTTATACTTTAAATTCTTTATTTTATTAATAATTTAATTATAATATTTAAGATATTTTTTATTAATTAATTAAAATTTTATAATATTTATATTATTTATAAATTTAAGAAAATTTTTTTAAACTATTTCTTTTTTAGTTTATCCCGAGTTTTAATAATCTTTATTTTTATAATTATTATTTTTAAATTTATTATATTTATTATATTTATTATATTTACTTTAAAATCTATTATCGTGATTTCTTTTATATTATAAGAATTTATTTCGTTAATTAAATTTATTTAATTAATTATATTTACTTAATTAATTATATTAATTATTAAACGATTATTAAAATAATATTAGAAATTTTATTTTATTAACGATCGTCTTTTTTAAATTATTTATAATATTATTAAAAATATCTTAAATTATTATATAAACTTTTAGCTTTATTATTTCTTTTATTAACTTATTGATTTTATTAAATATTAATTATTTAGCTTTAAAAATTTAAGTTAATATTAATATTATTTAATCTTTATATTCTTTAATAAAATCTCTTAAAGTTTTAAAGATTAATATAAGCAAAAAAAAGAATAAAATATATTTTTAATTCTTTTTAAAAAATAAATTATTTATTACTTTATTAAAATAAACTTATTTAATTTTAATATAATTTAAATTATTATATTTATTATATTATTAATATTTTTCTTTTACTTTATATATCTTAATTATTATTTTATATATTTTAATATAATTATAAGTTTATATATTAAAAAGTTTAAACTTAATATTTTAAAAAATCTTATTCTTAATTATATTATTTAAATCTTTTATAAATTCTTTAATATATTATATTTTATTAAATTCTTTTTAATTAATTAATATCTTTAAGATTTAATTAAATAAATTTATATAAATTTTAAAAATTAATTTATTATTCTTTATTTTTTTAATAATTTATTTTAAAAACTTTTAATTAAAATAAAATATTTTTTAATTATTATTTTTATATTTTTTCTTTAAAGTTTTATAGAATTTATTTTTATTATAATTTATTTCGATATATTTTAATATTATAATAATAATATTTTTATATTAAAAATAAATATAATAAATAATTCTTTTTTTTTATTTTCTTGAATACTTTATAATTATTATAAAAATCATTATATTTTTTTTAAGAAGATAAAAATATTTTTTCTTTAAAATTAAAGTATTTTTAATTAATTTAGAAATAATAAAAATATATTAATTATAATAATAATTTTATCTTTAATTATAATTTTAAAAATAAAGAATTAGTCTTTAGATTATAAGATTATAATATTAAGATTTATTATAATTAATCTTATAATATTTAAATCTTTTTTTAATTATTTTTTTTAAAAATTCTATTAATAAATTAATATTTAATATAAACTAAGATTTTTATTTCTTAAAAAAAAGATTTAAAGATCTTAAATTTTTTTTTTATTTTTTAATTATTTATACTTTACTTTAATTATATTTTAATTTCTTCTTTATTATAATTAAGTCGGTATTTTAAATAAAAGTTTTTTAAATTATTATTTCCGTATTCGTTTTTTAAATATTATTATTAATTTATTTAATATTTTTAATTATAAATTTATTTAATATTTTTAATTATAAATTTATTTTATATATTTTATTTTAATTATTTTTATTATTTATTTATTCTTTAATTTTTATAAGTTTATTCTTATTATTTTATTTATTATTTATTATTCTTTTATAATTATTTTTTTTTATTAATTTTTAGTTTTTTTTATATTTTTTTTATTTTTTCTCGAAATTTATTTTTGAATATTTTTTGTTTTTTTATTTAAAATAAAATTTTTTTTTTTTAATCTTTTATTTTTATTTTTTAGTTTAAGTTTTTAAGTTTAAATTAATAATTTTTTTATATTTATTCTTAAAATAATAAAGATTAAAGTTAAAATTAATAATATTATTTTATTATTAAGAATTAATATTTATATTTAACTTATAATTATTTTATATTATTCTTTTATAATTTTTAATTTTTTTTTATTTTATATTTTATTTTTTTCGAATTAATTTTTATTAATATTATTTTCTTATTTAAAATTAAACTTATATCTTATAATTAATTTAATATTACGCTATTAAGTCTTTTTAGAAATTAATATAAAATAATAAAATTATATTTTTATTATAATTATAATATATTCTAATAAATATAAAACAGAATATAAACTTTTTTCTTAAATATTAAAGATTAAAGTTTTGTTTTATAAAAACTTTAAAGAATTATAAGAGTTTTAACTTAATTATATTCGATATTCTTATATCGTTTATTAAAAAATATATATAAAAAAAAATATAATAATAAGTAAGATTTTATAAAAATAGTCTAAAATTATATAATCTTAAAACTATAAAATAATAATTTAATATAAGTATATAATAATAATAAAGAAGCTTAAAACTAAAGAAGACTAAACTATAATTAATAAATAAAAAAGTATTAAATTTTTTTATAAATTACGTTAAAGACTAATCTTTATATTTTAAGCTTTAATGATTACGTAATACTCTTTATATTATTATAGCGAGATTTTTTTAAAATTAATTAAAATATTAAAAATAAATATAATAAAGCATGCTTCTTTATAATATTAAATAATAATATAAAAAAAGATTAAACATTAATATATTATAAATTATCGTTAAAGCTTAAAGCTTAAATATAAAGAATACCACGTTATAAAGAACTTAATGATATATAACGAGGTCACATGGAGGTCACGTGATAGATCCAGGGGATCCGGGACTCTTTAAGGATCCAGTGCAATATTAAGGATTATATAGCGGGAAGAGATTCTTGAATAAATAAAAGTTTTATACTTAACTTAAATAATATTCTTTATATATTTATAATTATATATTACTTTAAAGCATCATTCGGTAATATTTATTAGACTTATTTAAACTCTTTACTTAAAACCTTTTAATAACATTAATGTATTAAAGCTTACTTTTATTACAACGGATTATAAATATTATATAATAATAAAAGATTTTTTAATTAAATCGATATCTTAAAGATATATTTAAAGAGGAGTTAATTAATGAAGAAAAAATAAATAAGAATAGAAAGAACGAGAATAATAAAGAAAGAAGTATTTTAGATAGATTTTAATAAAGCTTAAGCGATAAGATAAATATTATATAATTTTTAAGCGAATTAAATCGATTTTAAATAATTAAGTTAATAGATTATTTTTAGATTTATTTTTAGAGAACTTCAAGTTGAATTGATTTGAAAAGCTACTTAAATTTTGGGTATGGGTAGCGGGTAAATCAAAGTACTTTGGTAAATTATAGATTTTCGATTTTCGGATTTTCGGTTTTCGCGTTCTGGCCCTTTACCGCCTAAAATCCTGCCGTAGCAGATTATGTAACATGTCAACTTCTTCACGTCCCCTCTCCTTCCACACATCACACACAGACTGCATCTCGCAATACATGGTTCTTTGCATAGCTATGCATGTACAGCATGTGACCAAGATCTGCTTGATTCAAACTTATTGTCCTCACGAGTCACGGTGCCTCATACGACTACTTCCCAGGAGTCTGGGGAGTGTCTCTTGGGATACTTGTCCTACCATGAATCATAGTTAGGCATGGCTCTCACTGAGTGTCACTTGTGCAAATAGCCTGATGGCTTGGAATTGTCAATTTTGATTATTGAATCGGATTTTGGAGCTATCTCTACAGTGAATATCGAGGAGAAGAAAGAAAACTGTCTGAGGTAGTGCGAACTTGCGCGCCAAGTGCGATAGGAAGAACATCGTATTGGCGGTGTTGTTGGTTCTGTCGAAAAGAAAAGAGAAACGAGCGAGGAATCTAAACACATGGAATGATGGAAGAACAGAACCATGGGAATTCTGGTGATAGTTTCACAGAGGTTTTAACAGTGGCAGGAACTTCCTTGCGGACATGTTCACTAAACATCCTCAGAGGGTGTGCTCTCCCGCTCATAATCTATCCACTCCTCCGTCGGCTTCAGCGCCTTCTCATTATATCCCATAAGCGTCTTTCTCATAACCACCCAAGCATCCTCTCCATCCCGGTACTCGTAGTCCAGAAGATGCACAGGTGGAATCTTCCCGTACGCAGAGGAGAGTACCACGGGGTGACAACCATCACTTCCATCGTTCATGCAGTATTCCAACGCCTTCAGCACATGGTGCACACGATTTTCATGCTCTTTTCGCCTGAAGACAATCACCTGCGTCAAGTTAGGAAACGTTGCGATAGCAGATGCCAGCTTAGCAGCTTGAACATAAGCGCAAAGAGCCACATTTATGTCTAAGACGTCATTACGCATGTTCAGTGGTCCGTAACAAAGGAGAGGGTCAAGTGCTAAGATTGTGACTTTTTCGCGGAAGACATTCCATGGGTGGGATTTTTCGTTCTCGGCAGGTGGCCACAGCCAGAGGTTCCAATGTTCCTCCGGCTTTTCGTCCCTGAGAAGGCAGATCGTGTTCTCGCCCGAGAAGTAGAAGGGAGCTGCACGGATGGAAGGTCTTAGATCGAAGAGCGAGTGGGCCTCTTCAGCGATCTTTCGAGACTCCGCGCAGACGGACATGAGGGTTATGGGCTTCAATGCTTGTGGGACGAGTTCGCGATGTCGTAGTTCAATGATACGTCGTGTTGGAAGTGCAAAGGACCAGATCATGCGGCGGAGCTCGAAGGCTAGCTTTGGGAACAATACGAAAGCCTCTTCATTGTCTGGGCTCGGTTGCGAACCACTCATCTGCAAGGTTTCTGGTCTAGTGACAGCTGTGGTGCACTTATCATCGACTCTGGACATCTTCTTCATGGTGCTGCCTCGTTCAACTCGATGGTCAGGACGTGATCGGGCGGACGAGTTTTTTGGATTGACGGGCTTGGATCGTTGTCTGAGAGGTATGTTCGTTTGAGAGGGAGGTTTTGTTGGCCTCTTGGAAGACCCGTCCATGGTGTATGGCAAGCTTCCGCAAGGCATGCGAGAGACGTCGCGCTGCGGTTGGGATGATTCAACCAGTCTGACAACAATGCCAGCGGAGTTGAGAAGACATTTGAAGGACCACGATCTTGAGAGATACGCGTGCTATGATGGTCCCATCTTCCGACTGCGGAGGAGGTACTCGCTTAAGTAAGGGGCAGCTCACAAATCACAACCACAACTTTGGACTCTGCACAGGTATCAAAACGTAGTAAGTGAAGGAAAAAGTTCCATAACAAACATTGACTTAAGGTGTAAACACTGATGTATTAAGAACAGAAAATAGAATTGGAGACTCGATATATATTCGGAAAAGCAGTCTACGGTGAAGAGAAAGCCGAATATACATGACGGCTTTCCCGAATGATATAGTGATCCGACAACACTCGGTCACTTCAATCTAACACGCCATTAGATTTTGTGGGATTTTGTCGGTATTATTTCCACAAAATTGAAACGTCCTCAAGGAAAACCTACTGGAAGGGTCGAACGAAGCATCACACCCAGACTCTCTTAACCTTCACACTATCACACACACCACCCCAATCAGGCCTCCCGGCTCCACTAACCCAGATCAAGTGACTCCACTCATAAAATTCAAACGACGTATTCGCACATACAAACCACCTATAATACGCCTTCGGCCCTCCAAACGGATCCCCAAACGGTGTCCTCGCCGCATCCCTCGCACTCAGCAAATCATCCTGCATATTCATATACCCTTCACTATCGAACGCGACTTGTGCGGGACCACCGAGGAAACCATCATCAGGATTGTTGGGAAACCAGATGACGGCGAAATTCATATTGGATGAGACACCGCGCGGCACGAGTCGGAGTTCTTGTGGGTAGAAGGCGAGGGCTAGGGAGACGTTGGGGCTGGAGGCTGAGGCGGGAAGGGACCAGGCGAGGGTTCCTGGAACGCCGATTGAAGGAGGTGTGGAATTTGTGGGGGCTGAGGGGTTACAAGGGATGATGGTGCCGTTGTCGTAGGTGCAGACGTAGGTTGTTGTGTTGAGGGTGAAGGTGTTGTATTGGTCGGGGGTGGTGAAGTGGTAGTAGCCGAGGGCTTCGATGGCGGCACCTTCGTGGAGTGGAGAGAGGAAGGAGTTGTTTAGGGTTTTGTTGTGGGATTGGAGTTGCAGGCGGAAAGGTGGAGAGGATGTGGTTACGGGGTTGACGTTGATATTTGGGAGTGGAGGTGGGACCGGAGTGGTGATATTTGTCGAGGGGAGAGTGGTATTTGTGCTGTTGTTCTGGCCAGAGACGACTTGAACAATGGTCCAGAGGCTGAGGAGAATGTATATAAGCATTTTGAAGTTGAATTCTGGTTTCTTCTAGCTTTGCTATTCGTCTTTTGAGAGGGAGGAAATGGTACTGGATATATGAGTTTGAATCCACCCCTCTCGGCGTCGGAAGCAGCCCAACAACCATGCACAATTGCATGGTTTCCAATTTGTGTAACAGGTCTTCAGGTACCACGGAAATTTGCATCGGTTACATTTATCAGTGGCAACGGTGCTTGGCATGCTGTTCGTGTCACCGACTCGGAGTAAAACGTCTAGAGCAATGCATCATCAAGCTATATATTCGAGAACCGAGACTGGCTGTACATCAAAAAAAGATCTCGGGGAACATGGGCTCGTATTCGAGCATTCTAAATGAAGGAAAACGAACTTTTTTGGAGCTATCTGAGTACTTTGTCACAGGTGGAAGGCCCGATATGTAGACGGCTCTCCCGAGGTCTAGCCACTTGCATGTAGTACAGGCAGGGTCTTTGCCCAAAGGCAGACTCGCAAAGAATCGCTGAATTATGAAAATGCAACATGCAGTACTAGAAGAGAATTCTGAGTCAAAAATTTTCCTTTATAGAGAAACTTGAACAGGGAATTATGAACGAGTAATGCATTGAGCAGCACAAATTTGACTGAAGATTCGTGCCACCGAAGAACCAAGAGAGGCAACACAAGAGCAGGCCTAAATAAGCCTTCTGGTAATGAGGTATTTTATACACTGGCATGAAGTGTGTTTGTTTTGGGGTCTGCTGATCGAGGAGTTTCGTCTCCATTCTCAGAGAGAAGATCAGACGAGAGAAAAAGGCCTAGGCATTCAGCTACATTGAGGACAGCGCCAAGCCCCTCTAAACACCCCTGCAAACACCCCATGAGCAACGGCTGCCCTGAATGCCCCTCTCCCAAGCTCTCCTTTATCCACGATAAGATAAGAGCTCCCTCACGCCATCATCCCCTTACTCAGCACCATACATAGCCCCTGGTGCCTCTCTCCTTAACCCCTCTCCTCTTCAATCCTTTCCTCCACATCCCCTCAATCCTCCAAATCCTCAATTCAAAAAATGCCAAATATCCTAATCATAGGCGCAACCCGCGGCCTCGGCGCCAGCCTCGCGAACGCCTACGCTTCCCATGCAAACACCACCGTGTACGGAACCACCAGATCATGGGAGGAACATCCGCCAGGACTCGATGAGAAGATTAAATGGGTGACGCGTATAGATCTCGTTGAGAAAGATGCAGCTAAGAAATTGGTTGATGGATTGAAGGCGCTGGGTGTTGAGGGAGGATTTAGTGCAGTTGTGAGTTGACTATTCGAGAGCGGGAAGAGATGGGAAGGAAGCTGATAGGGTTGGGGTAGATCATAACAGCCGGTTATTTCGCAACTGAAGATTTCAAGACAGGTCCGAAATGGATAGAGGAGGTTAAGATGTAGTATGTCTCCCTCCATTCTCACTTCTCCAATTATCTCGCTGACAATAAATAGCACAACATCCGCAATAGCGCCTCCGTTCCTGATTCACGCTCTTTCTAAATGCTCCTACCTCCCCCCTGGCTCGAAAGTCGTTTTAGTGTCAAGCGAGTCGGGGAGTATAACGTTGAGACATGAGAAGGAAGGAGGAGGCAATTATGGACATCATGCTAGTAAGAGCGCGCTGAATATGGTGGGGAAGTTGTTGAGTTTGGATTTGAAGGAGAGTGGGGTGGTGATCAGTATGGTGCATCCAGGGTTTATGAGGACGGAGATGACAAAGGGGGTGGGGTTTGATAAGTACTGGGATGATGGTGGTGGTGAGTTCTTCCTTTTCTTTGGTGGACACTTGATGGGTGGAAAGGGAAAATTGAAAAGGAGAGAAGTGGCTGATTGATATTTGGTAGCTGTTACACCTGATGAAGCTGCGAAGAGCTTGATTGAATGGACGGAGAAGCTGGATATGAGTAAGACGGGACAGTATTGGGCGCCTAGGGGACCGAGTATGTTCCTGCTTCCTGCCTCCAGTCAAGCTCCGTACTGACTTACTTGATAGGAGATATCGGGACCGCAGAAGTG
>Ga0302221_10001870_pt1 | contig 13298 bp, 3 predicted proteins | sample II_Palsa_E2_1_FD_193517 | JGI IMG/M metagenome (GOLD analysis project Ga0302221, IMG submission 193517) | Peat permafrost microbial communities from Stordalen Mire near Abisko, Sweden - II_Palsa_E2_1 | ecosystem: Environmental > Terrestrial > Soil > Palsa > Peat permafrost | place: Sweden... | reverse complement strand
AATATCGTATAAAAAGAAGTATAAAAAGCGGAAAAATAAAAAGTAAAAGTTAAGTATTAATATAAACACTCTCAGAATTAAATTAAAGAAAGTTATTTTTAAGTCTTTAACGCTTATACTTATTGAATTATTAACACTTATTACGTAAATATTATATAGTCTTTTATAATATAAATTAAAAGCCTTTTTAATATATCGAAATATTATTATTCGACTTAATCCGTCTTTTAATCTCGAATCAGTTCTTATATATATAATAATAAAAATCGGAGGAATAATCGATTAAAATATATTAAGTTAAGACTATAATAATATTCGCTGTGAATATTTATATTTCAATAAGTTTATTAAGATCTTAAAAGAAGTATATAAAGAGTATAAGATAAGACCGAGGCACTTTATATATGATATATTAATCTTTTTTTAAAATATTAATAAGTCGGAAAGTAAAGAGATTAAAAATAAAAGAGGTTTTAAAGAGGCTATAAAATATTAGAATTATATATAAGTAAAAGTATAAAGCTATTAATTATAAGATTAATAAAGAGATATTAATATTGATATTTAATGATATAATTAAAAATAATAAGAATAATAAATGCTTTTATACTTTAAAATAAAAAAGAAAAGCTATTTACTTTTATAACTAATTATTATTTTAATCTTTTTAAACTATTCTAAATTTTATTAATTAATATATTATTAAAAAAGATCTTATTATCACTTAAATTATTAATTTAAGTTAATTTATCTTCAGAGTATTTTAAGCCTGACTTTTTCGACGACTAATTAAATTATCGTCGTCAGACTATATTTTTAACTTTTATAATTGTTTTTATTAACTTTCTTTAAATTATTATCGTTTACTTTAGTGATTTAAACGTTTTAAGAATAATAATATTTTTTTCATCTCTTTTGTCTTTTTTATTCTCTTTATATTGTCTCGTTTAATTTATTAAATTCTAATCCGCCGTTATAAAATAAATATAAACTTTTAATCGATTTTATTTCTTATCGAATTCTAAATCGATTAAATCTATTCTTTAGTCTGACTCGCTTAAAAATAAGACGATTAAATATATCGATATATGCTTATTATTTATATATAAGTATAATATAATACTTTATATTTGAATGAAATTAAACGTCTCAGATTTATCGCTTTATATATTTATATTTCTTTTATATTTCTTTAATAAAGTATCTTTAATTAAAAGATATTTAAATCTTAGTTCGATCATTATTAATAAGAGGTATATATATTTTTAAAAGAGTGAACGTTTTATAAAAGAAGAAATAGTCGCTTAAACATAAACTATTATAAAAAAGTTAAGATATAATTATTATCCGAGAGAATAAAAGGCTCGGTAATATATTAAGATATATAAAGTTGGTTTATATTTATATATTAAATCTTAAAATTGACGGAGTATTAATAATTAAAGATCGTAAAGAGGCTGGTATAAATATAGCTTGAAATGTCTTTAATTACTTCTTTAATAACGATAGTAATAAAGAGATATTAAGAAATAATAGAAAAGAAAGACTCGGTATCGTTTATTTAAAGTTTTAAGAGTTTAATATCTTAAAAATAAATATAAATAATATTGGGAAATATTATTATAAAGAGTAAAACGTCTTTTATTAATATAAAATAATAGTCGTAATAAAAGAAAGATATTTTTTAATGTTTTTTAATAAGAAGCTTTTTTATATTTTAATAATAATTTAGTCTTTAATATCGCGAGACGCGTACTTTTATTAATACGCTTAAAATATCTTAATAATTGAAGTCTACGCTCTTTTCTTTTCTTTTATTCTTTTTTTTTATATAATAATATATTATTAGTTTAATTAAGACTTTATTCTTTATTATAATTAACTTTTGAACTTAATAATATTGTTTATTAATGCCTTTTTAAAATTCTAATATACGGTTATATAAGAGTTTACGTCGCCGTTAAAAGATAAATATTAAAATAAGTATTTATATTATAGAATACGCGTCTTGATATTAATAGAGCTTTTTAAGAGTATTTAAAGCACAGATTTATTTAATAGTCTTAAATACGTATAGCCGTCGCCGGCTTTAATATAAATTAATAATTAAACGTTTTATTATTAAAATAACTCGAGATATATCTTTTAAACGCGGTTTAATACTTCTTCTTTTTTAAGAGTCTAAGTTTTAATAAGTTTTTAATACTTTTAACTTATTATATACTTTAAGAGTAGTTATTAATTTAATATTTAGAGTTTTATACGTTTAATATAAAACATTTCTCGACTTTATTTGTCAAATATCAAGACATTAAGTTTAATATATAACTTTATACTCTCTTTTCTTTTTAAGCGCTGAGTTCTTTAAGACGTGACTTTATAAAATAAATAAATTCAAATAATTATAATAAGTCGCTTATAAACGAGGCCGAGTCGAGTTTATTTTACTCTTATTTATAAGGTAATATTAAGGCTTAAAGTAAGCGAAGGGATCTAGTTTAATAAAGTAAAATTAATTATATAGTCTATGAAATTACTTTTACAGTTAACTTTATAATAATAATATAAGTTAATAAATAACTCGGCTTCGAATAGTTATTTTAAATTAAAAAAGATAACGTTAAATATAAAGTAATTATTACTGAGTATTAAAAGATGATATAACGGTAATAAAAAGACGACGGATTTGAATTATATAAATTAAAAGAAGTTATAGCCCGGAAAGTACTTACTTTTTAATATATTATTAGTCTAATATTAATATTATTTAAATACGTGATTATATCGACGAAAGGCGCTTAATGTTTTTAACTTTTATACGGGACTTTATATGATTATTCTTTTTTATATTCGCGAGATAATATAATAATAAAGTTAAGCGTATATAATATTAATAAGGGCTTTTAAAAGATTATATTGTCTTCTACTTTAATTATAAGCGAGTGAGTAAAAAGAGATTTAATATAATTAATATTAATATTTTTATAATTAAAATTTTAAAAATAATTAAACGATATCGTTATATATTGTCTTAACTTTTTTTTCCGACGGAAAGATTAATAAACTCGTTATTAGAATATTAAAGCGAGATTATAATTTGATTTAATTATTATATATATAATCGTTATTATATTAATCTTAATCTTATTTATTATAAAAGAGAAGGCTCAAACTTTTAAGACTAAGCGACTCGACTTTATATTTAATTAAAGTAAGTTTAATAATAATAGACTTATTTAAAATAATATATTAATATTAATTATATAATATTATTTTTAAAAGTAAAAAATAACTGGCGATATATAACGGAGGATAAACAGCTTATTACGCGTCGACTAATAATTAAAAAAGTCTATAAACTTATAAACGACGATAATAATAATTTAAATATTATATTGGTTTTAAATGAATAAGATGATATATTAAAGGATTTAAAAGAGGATTTAAACTTTAAAGAAGTATTAAATCCTGTTTTTAATTACTCTTTATATATTAATATTATATGAATAGTTTAAGTTATAAATTGATTTACTTTTATATTATTTAAAAGTATATATACTCTTTTTATTCTTTAATTAAAAGACGGAATTAAAATATTATTGCTTATTAATATCTTAATTTTGACTAATCAATATATTCTATTCATTAATTTTTTAATTTTTTATAGAGTTAAAAAGATAATAATATAGACTAAGTTTAAGAGAATAATATTATAAATCAGGTTTAAGAGAATAGTAATATAAATTAAGATAATGAGATAAATAGTCATAGAAGTAAATCAGAAGACACTATTACTAATATTAATAATGACTAATAAATAAAGGGCGAACTCAGCGCTTAAAGTAATAAATATGTCTATTAAATTAATAAAGTTAGTATTAACGCTAATTAAAATAAAGGCATTAATTAAACTATATAAAAGACGGTAATATAAACGAGACCGACGAGGAAGACTCTTTGAATACTATTCAAATACTATTTATTAAACGGAATAATAATAGCCACGGCTTTATATTACGTGATAAGTCTCTCTGCCGGAATCTAATGTTTAAATAAGTTTAAAAGCTAATTCTCAAGAGAAAAGAACCACCGTTTAAAGCATTAAGCACTATATATATTACTTTTATAGTTTAATATATTACAATACTCTAAAGATATCATAGCGCTTAAGCCGGTAATAATAAATAAAAAAGATAAAGATTTATAAATAAAATAGTCAAATGTTTTAATAATTAATCCGCTTATTAATAGATATTATTATAATAAGAAGATCGACTAAGTAATCGATTGAAATATACTTCGATGATAATATTAAAGAAATAATATATAGCGTCTTTTTAAAGAGTATATAAAAACAGTTTATAAATCTGTTTTAAAAGTTAACGGACGAAATATTATTTTAATTAAACTTTATAAATTAAAAGAAATATACGAAGAATATTAAAAGTATAGTTATATATACTGACGAAGATTTAATTAAGATATTAAATAAAGCGGTGAAAAAGAAGTGGGATTGAATATAAGTATATAATTTAAAGGACTAAGTTTTTAATGATTTAAATAAATCTAAATAATTAAAATATTAAAGAGGATAATTAAAGATATATTAGTTTATATTATTACTTAAAAGATTTAATTATTATCTAGATTAATAAATAGATTTATATAATAAAAAGTATATTAAAAAGGTTTTATAAAATAGTTTATATTAATATTTAAAAGATGTTTTTAAAAGAGGTTTTTAAAAGAGGTTTTTAAAAAAGGGTTTTAAAGTAATTAATAGTTTAAAAGTTCTTTTAAAGTTCTTTTTAAAAAGATTCGAGTGATTAAAACGAAGGGATAGATTTTATAAGTAATAAAGAGTAAAAAAACTATAGACGCAATAGACAAAATTATTTAATTCGTAATATAATAAATAATTATATAATTAAATACATTAAAGTCTTAAAGTCTATTAATAATATTAATATATATAATGACAGTGTGATCGAAGGTAACGAAGGTTTTAATGATATTATTAACGAATATCATTCTTACGATATTATATATATGACCGATAAATATAATACGATCTTTATTATTAATAATTAAAGAGCGTATTATATTAAGTGACTTAAATATTTCTTAAGAGAGTATAACACGATTAACACTATATAATAATACGATTAAAACTTTAATATTAAATTTTTTGACATATATATTAATACTTATTAACATTATTAATAAGCGACTGATAAACGACTGACACGACTGACAGATTATATTTTTTCTAAATATATACCTTTTAACTCTAGCTTTTAAGCCTTTAAAGCTCGTATAATAATTAATATCTCTTTGTCATAGATTAAATAATTGATTTTAATTAGAATTATTATCTTTAAATAATAAGTTATTAAATATTATTCTTGACTCGATTAAAACTATAATAATACTCTTTTAAAGACTTTATTTAAAGCGTTTATTTCTATTATTGACTTATATTAAAGATTAAAATAAACGAGTAACGATATATTAATTAAACGGTCTTTTAACTTAATAAATATAACTTTATAATAAGTATCTTAAAAAAAAGATTCTTTTTATAAGTCAAAGCCGTTAATAAACGAGCGATCCGTTTATAATTTAAAATAAACTTTTAATAAAAGTTATAGAACTTAAGGAAGGACTATATATTATAAATAGTTATAAGTGACTTTTAATCACAGATAGTCTCTGTCTTTTTTAAATTGACTTCGATCTCTTTAATATTTATAAAGAAGTTTAAATACTTCGTAAAACGGACATTAAACTCAGACTTTTTAATATCAGTTTATAGACTTATTTTATAAAGCCGTAAAAGCACTTTATAAACGTGTTCTTAATAATTAAGTTTATTCTTTAAATAAATAAAGATGTCGTTTAAATAAACTATATAAAAGTCGTTTAAATAATTAAATAAGACATCGTTTATAAACCATTGATATATTACGGGTTTATTAGTCAGTTTAAAAGATATTATTTTACATTTATAACCTTTATAATAAGTCTGAAAAGTAATTAATTCTTTAAACTTTAAATCGATTCGAATCTGATAAAAAGCTTATTAAATATTTAGTTTTATAAAGATCCGAGCTTTATTAAGTTTGATTAAAGTCTCTTCGATTAATAAAAGCGGATATTAGTCTTTATAAGTCAAGCTATTAAGTTTATAATAATCGATATAGAATTATAACGATTTATTATACTTTTTAATAAAGAGAATTAAAGCCGTAAAAAGCGTTTAATTAGTCTCAATAAACCTTTTATAAAAGTTCTCGATTAAGTATTATTTTATAGCTTATAGTTCGTTTATTAATTAATGACAGAGAAGGATATAAGATAAGTCGTTTATAATACTATTTATAAGTTAGATTTCATAGTCGTATAAACGTCGCGATAATAAAGAGTTAGACGCTGTCTTAAAAAAGACGTTTATAAAGTTATAATATACTTTTAAAAGGTTTTCTTAAACTTATAAGTCATTTATCTCGTCGACAAACTTCTTCTCAATTAAATAATTTATCTTATATAAAGAGATATTAAAAGTTATAATTCGGTCGTCTTATAAATTACGCTGGTATTTTATAACGTTAATTATAACGATGTTTATAAATGAGAGGTTTAACTTTATAAGTTTCAAACGTCTTATAAACGGTTATAAAGGCTTTATATCTATAAGCGCTTAATTCATTGTTTATAAATTATTCTGTCAGTTTTAATATTCACTATTTTATATATTAAAAGTAAAACTGAGCTTTTATTTAAAGATTTAAAGAGATAAAGAAGAGGAGCTCAATAAGCGATCGACAACGCTTATAAATAATAAAGAGTCTTTAGATTCTTTATTTATAACTTGATTACGGCGATTTACGTCGGCTTAATAATATAAATTTATAAATCGTGACTTTAAGATCTTTAAGTTATAATAACGTATTTTGACTAGTTTTAAAGATTAGAAAGTAATAGCGGATTAAATTAACTGACGAAAATAAAGGTTTAATTATATATTCTATTGATTAAATTATATACGACTAAGAATTAAGTTTTAATAATTAATATCGAGTAAGACTATAAAGACATTATATTATTTATAATCGTCGACTTATAAATATAGAATAATATAACGGTTTATAACTTAACGGCTCTGTCCGTCAAATCTATAGACTATAATTAAAGTAAATAAAGTATAAATAAGAATAGAAAAAAAACGAGAGAGCCGTTAAACGAATTTTATATTAATAAGTATATAATCATTTACTTTAATATTAATTAAAGTATATGTTTTAAATCCGTATTTATTAAAAACTAAGTTATAAAAGACTATAAACTGTCTTCCTTTTAATAATTAATTGAAATCAATAAATAACTTATTAAAATCTCGATAAAACGGGCTTAAAAAAGAGACTTTCTTTAAACTTCTTTATTTTCTAACTTTAAGTTAATTATAAAAGACTCTTTTAACTCTTTAACGTCTGCTTTAAGTTTTAACGGCTTAAAGCATTAAAATATAATATAATTTAACTGTTTATAATTATAATAAATCACTTTTTAATCTTTATAAACGGGAGTCGACTTTTATAATAACTCATAAAACTTCGAGGCCGGGTTTAATAAAACTGTTCTTATTATAAAGTAAACCGTTAAAGAATTTATAATTCTTCGTAAAAAGGATAAAGTAATTATAAACTTAAAAAAAAGTCGGGTAATTTATAATTATACTTTATATTATTAAATCTTTTATAAGTTCTTATTTATTAATAAACACTTATAAACTAATGCTTTATTAATTAAAAGCGTGTCTAGAAATAAAAGTATAGATTATTATAATATCGGAGTGAGTTTATTATAAAAGTCAGATTAAAAGTCGTTTATAAAGATCTTTTTTATATCCGTTAAATAAAAGAACTAGATATAAAAGTTTAAAAAGGACTCGTCTTCTTTTATCGTCATTTTATAAAAGTTAATATAAACGTTTTACGCTTTAAACGAGTTCTTAAAGATCTTTATTAAATACGTGATCATCTTTATAAAAGTTATAAAAGGCTTCGGGCCTTTTCGATAACGTAGTATTAAGTGTTTCTAAGTAATACCGTTTATATAATTAAAGATATAAATTATCTTCGCTTATTTTAAGTCGAATATCTGCTTATTAATAATAAACTTATCTTTAATCTAAATCTATTCATTCTTATATATAAAAGAGACGCTATTTATAGAGAGATTAAAGTCCGCGAGCTTAATTATCTATGATTTGACGGGCTTTTTAAAAGCCGGAATACTTTATAAAGAGATTGATTAAGCTTAGTCTAATTATTCTTATAATAAACGGATTTACTTATAAGCGTCAGTGATTTACTAAGTATATTCTTAAGCTTATTCTCGAGCTTTAATAAGTCACTAAGCCTTTAATTAGTTTTCAGACATAGTTTTAACCGAATTAATAATCTAAGTATAAGAAAAGAGGATTTAAACGCTTTATTCTCGATCGCGGATTACGTTATAAATCGTCAGAGTTATATACGGCCTTTATAAACGATTATAAACGGTCTATATGATTTATAAACTTTAGAAGTTACTTTCTCAATAAAATAAATATTTTATTCCTTCTTAAAAGCGATGATAAGTCATAGAGCTTTAAATAATATCACGAACTCAATTTATTAACTCTTTAATAGTCACTCTTATTTATAATATATATAGATATAATAGATAATTGAGAGAGTAAGAAGTAGTTTTATTAAAGATCTAAAGTTAAAGAGAAAAGAAGAGACGAGTACTCGACGCTGAAGAAGAGAGATGAAGTCTATAAACTTAATATAAGTCAGGTTTGAGGCTATTCCCTTTTATAGATGGCTTATAACGGTCCGTAAAGAAGTCGCGTAATAAATCACTTGACTTATTCTCTTCTTATGTCAAGCTCAGTAAAGGATTACGTATAGCCTCAAGTACAGGCCCGTGACACTGATTATTAATCGTGGTACGTTTTAGAAAACCTTGAAAGGGCTATTCTTAATACTCTGCGACTAATATTGACTCTATTATAATAAAGGAACTTTGAAAGGTTTATAGAGTATAATAATAGTCATTATCTATAAGTGTTAGTATTAGTTCGTCAAGTAGTATTAAAGCGTTGTTAATAAGTATTAAAAGAAGCTTCCGCCGTTTTATAGATCATAGATCCTCGTCATCTTCTTCGCTTATATTGTGACTATAATCGCCGCTTTTAAAGTAGTGATTGTCGCGGCTGATCTTTTTATTCCTTTGACATTAATACTTTTCTGCTTACGGCTCTCGTTCCTTATTATCGCCGTCATCTTCCTCCCTCATCACTTCTATTACTGCCTCTTATTACTGCTGTTACTCTTATGGCTTCTCCTCGTCGTCCTGACTACGAAGTGAAGTACTACGTCTAAGCTCCTTTAATCTGCTCCTTTGATCATGTTTCTGATCAATTTGAGGGTATAATGGCTCAGTAAAGGGACGGTGAGGACGTAGAGAGTTGGGAATAAGAGGTAACGACGGGTTCTCTTACTCTTTAAAAGCTAAGAGCAAGTCCTTCTTAAGCTCAGAGACGGTTTTCTCCTCACTGTCTCCTTTACTATTCTCGTCCAATGGTGTAAATAGAGAGTAAAGGCCTGGCTCCTTTAATATACGTCGTATAGTTCTAGTATTACTATATTAGTTGATCTAGACCGAGGCACTCAGAATATTTGTTATTCATGAATATAATCATTATATTGATCAAAACCTATACTTTTTCATGAAATTCAAGGGTTTTACGGATACGTCAAGGGTTTTATGAAATTGGATTAAAAACCATTAAGAAGTATTAATAACTCTATTCGTTATTAAAAGACAAGTGAAAGCTTTACTTAGTTTAAAAGAACTTTAGTTTCCGGCCTTCTATTAGCTTAAAAACGCCTCTATTAATACTTTCAAGAGCTTTTGATACTGTTTTTATATTTGTCAGGTTTGAGGATATATAAAATAATCACTACTTAAAAACAGTCGCAGTTACGTAGTCAAAATCACGGAGCAAATCAAGGGTAAATCACGGGGTATATACTGGTTTCTTAGTCAAAGAGAAGGGACGTACTAAAACACCGTATATTAAGCCAAAATAAAAGTACTCTATTCTCTCAAAGTTAAAGGGATTCCCCTTATTATATTATTTATTATTTTTAATGTCATTTTTTTTAGAATTTATATATAATTAATCGATTCTCCTCTATATTTTATCACTTCAAAAAATCATTCTACTTATTTATTCGATATTAAATCCATTTATCTTTATTAAAATGTCTTTATTTACGATGAGAACCCTTGATATACAGCTCTCTCTTAATTATATAAAGAACTCTCTTCGTGGCATCCGATTTCTACTTTTTATTCTTGATACTGAACTAGAATTAAAAGGTCGTTAATACTAGCCAATTGATTTTAAAGACGATTTTACTTTTTACTTTAAACGCTTTAAGAATCGAAGTATTTTGACAGGTATAAAGAGAGAAGATTGTCGATATTAACTAAAGAATCCTTTTGGACAGCTTCGTAAAGACACTCTTACGCTATATATAAGTGATATTAATAAACGTTATTATATCCTGGCCTATTTCGAGCTTTAAGATAACTAAGTCTATCAAAAGAGCGAGATGATTAAAAGGAAGCTATTCCTGGCTCGATATACTATTTATATATAGGATTCTTATAAGATAATCACTCGGGTTCATCGAGTATTAAAGTATTTCGATTAGTTTTTAATCCTTTTAAATCATGAATTAATGAATTATAAAGACCCTTTTACTAACGATTTTAATAGGAATTACGAAGACTTATAAGGTTATCTTTAAATAGTATTATAGAATCACTTTTAATGACGTCTCCTTCGTTATTACTCGCTATATTATTTATAACTCTATGGCTAAGGCCATTAAAAAACCTTTTATCTAATTAATTATCTCGAAGGAATGTCTCCACCGAATTGTTATTGATCTTATAGACTTTAAAAGTAATATAAATGGCCCGTATTATTAGATTATATAGATCAAGGACTATTTTACACGTTATATTTAATTAGAAGAGATATAAGATAAAGAGAATATTATTATCGCTGATATTATAAAGCGTTAGATTAATATAAATAATAGACCTCGTCGGTTATAAGTTATTCCGTTTTAAAACACTCATTATTTTCTAGTCCTTTGTCTTAAATTATATTGATTTCTTATAGATTTTACGACAATAACATAGAATTCAAGAGTGCCCTTTAAACTCTCATAGACAGTCTCAATATCTCTATTATTTGAAGGCGATCTTATTACCCGTAAACGTAGGGGTCAGTTGAAACTATAAATAAGACCTTTAAAACTCATCTTACCTTTATGATTTTAAAGATTAGGAATAAACAATGGATTAAAGCACTTTCTAGTATTATAAAGACGATTAATACTACCCGTCCTTTTAGTTTACCTTCTTATGTCACCCCCTTTAAAGTATAGTTTAAACGTAAGCTACTTTAATATAACTTATTCTCTACTTCTACTTTTACTTCTGGAATCGCTTCCTCTTCGACAATAATAATATTAAAGAGAGTGGAAGATAATACTAATAATAAAACTGATATCTTTTCTTAAGAGGAGACTGACATTAATGAGGATTATATGCTTTTAAAGCTTTATCGCTGAGTGTTTTTATATAATATAAAAGAAGTTAGAAAGCTAGCCCGTAAAAAAGGTGAAAATCTAATCTATAAAGCTGATTAAATCGTCCTTCTTACGATTCCTTATAAAAATCGTCTGTCAGTAAAGGCTATCCGTTTGTCCTGCCGTATTCTCACGGTTGTTAAAAGTGTCTATACTTTACTCTCTCAGTATAGCCCCTTTAAAGGCCGTTATCAAAGGTCTTCTTTACTTATAATGAAAACCTAAGAGGATTTCAAGATACTTATAGTATTACTGGCTAAGGCCAAATTAATTACTCTCTCTTTTATAGTCACTATAATTAATAACCGTAAATCTATTTCAGTCTAATAAAAGATGGGAGCTATAGTAACTATAATAAAGAGAAAGCGATCGGTAGTAAAAGAGGTTGAAGCACTAGCTGCTCAAGAAGCTGAGGTAATTATTATACAGTAAGAGTTAGATGACTAATTTGCTCGTGATACAGAGGAATCTATTTATAAGAGAGGTCCGGAGGCCCCTTTTATATTATCCCTTACTCTTACTCCAAGGCCAAAGAGAGTTATCAGAGCGCCGGCGAGGTTTAATAGAACTATAAGTAAAGCGAATAAGAAGAAGGATAAAGGGAAGGGGAGACAGATATGACTATTATTTATATATTAAAAGTATTGGCTCACTTTAAGAATCACTCTCAAAAACACCTTAGAATCTCGATATAATTGATTTTATATGACTAGAAAAAGCTTTATTTTTTTAATATTTCATATTTGAAAAAGTTTGATAAAACCCCTGTTATACTCGTAAAATATTCAAATTTGATTAATATAACGATGTATTCATAAATAGCAAATATTCTGAGTGCCTCGGTCCAGATCTGGTCTTATAATGATTTAAGGGAGTGGTAGAGAGGGTGAGGCTGGCCTTAAGCGAGCGTGGGTATAGAAGCTAAACCTTCTTACTTAAGTGAAGGAATTAAGCGGAGGTTGTCGTCAATATAGCCCTCGTCTTCGATATCACGCTATCGTCTTTAATTAAACGTATCACTTGGCTTACTCGGCTCGATAATAGCTTTAAAGTTGGGAGTGGGAGTATTATTATCTTTGAGAATTACTAGTTTATCTATATATTATTAAGAGAATACTTATTATAGTGATTAGAGAACTATTATATATACTTTGAGTGCCTTGACTACTGTCTATACTATTATTTAATCTTGATTATATTGGACTGAGACGGCTTCTACTTATATTGAGAGTAAGCTCTTTGAGTTATTAAAAGGTATCTTTAGAATTCTAACATCTTATTGTCGAGATCCTCTTATATGAAATCTGACTTAAGAGCTCTTTAATTAATAAAAAGTTATTATTTATTTTTTCGTCGCGGTTAATAAAGTCGTTATTACGGCTTGTAATATATATAATAGATTAGACAGATTCGTTTCTAATATTCTCTTTAATCTTACTTTGAGCTTTAATTATAGAATCGTCTCTTTAATGTCGAGCCGCTATAATTATAGACGTGGACTAGTTATTGTATTTAAATATTTGAGCTGTTTGATTATATAGCGGTATTGGCCGATTTCGAGAACTGATTGTATTCCTC
>Ga0302221_10001869_pt1 | contig 13317 bp, 4 predicted proteins | sample II_Palsa_E2_1_FD_193517 | JGI IMG/M metagenome (GOLD analysis project Ga0302221, IMG submission 193517) | Peat permafrost microbial communities from Stordalen Mire near Abisko, Sweden - II_Palsa_E2_1 | ecosystem: Environmental > Terrestrial > Soil > Palsa > Peat permafrost | place: Sweden... | reverse complement strand
TTTAAAGTTCTTAGTGTAATATTTACGTTAAGCACGCATAACCTTCCGATTAAACTCTTGCTCTCTAATTACCGATTATATAATATAGCGCCGCTAGCTATAAACTATATAAACTACTTATATCCCGAGTTTGTTTAACTTAGCACTTTTCTAAGATCCCGGGATATTTTATATTCTTACTTAAACTAAGCTTTATTCGGAATTAAGAAACCCGATATTATTTCTTTTGTGCTTTAAAGGCTAAATATACCTTACTAAGCTAGTTAAACTAGTGCTATATTTTTAGCGTTACCTTGCAGATTTCTTCTCATTCTTTTTCTTAATCTTAGCCTATCCTCTTTTCGCTTATTGCTACTTACTCCTTAAGTTGTGGGCAAGTATTATATTCTAGAATTATAGCTAGACCGGCAAAAACTTGGGCACTAGTCAAGCAAAGCCTTTTCTATCACTAGCAAAGCAATAGCAACTAAAGTAGACTTTAGACGAAAATGAAACCTTAAGTGTGATATGCTTACTTTACCCTTATACTTAAGCTATAAAAAAACTCGCACTATTGCACTAGATACTATTACTTTATCCTCCTATTATTAGGCTACTCCTTATCCCTCTAAACGAGCTATCGAAACTCATATCCCTAAAATCTTGTCGAATTTATCTAATTAGCTTAAAATTTCCTTGAAAGTGTAAAATATCTAGGTTTGCGATATGCAACAAATATAATATAACTAGTTGTGTTTTTGACTATTGTGGCGGGGTGCCAAGGGGATTGTTGATTTCTGTCGATTTTAGAGGGTTTTTAGAGGTTTTTAGTTAGTGCTACACGTGACTAGAATAGGGGGTATAACTGCTATTTTCTATAGCTGCGCACACTTCACTTTATACTTAATTTATACTTACTTTTGCACCTAATAATTGTATATAGTTGTTGCTAGTCTTATAATTTCGTTTCTATTTCTTGATTTATGCGTGTATGCTTTAGTTCTTCCTTTTATTATTACTTTAGTTTTATATATGCATTCTCCTTCTTATTTTATTGCATAATTTCCTAGTATCGTTCTTGTAAAGTCTTCTTTTAGCTAAGGTCCGCCCTTTTACATATTTTTAGTAAGCGACGCAAGGAGGACTCGATTTGCAGCTAAGGAAGCTTTTATTATATATACTTAAAGTTCTTATAAGGCAAAGCTCGAAGGTTTGCGCAGTAAGTTGTATACTAGGGTGTCTTTTCTATTAAGTGGCTAACTAGTCTGCTTTTGCTAGTTTTGTTTTAGCTAGTTATTTCGTTTATATAGCTAATTTCCGAACCGTTTCTTGCTAATATAAAGCTAAAATAGCTATAAGGCGGCATATTAGCTTAATTAGGGATAGCCTCAAGTGAAGTTAGCTTAAGAAGGAGGAGAGTGCTATAAGGAGATAAGAGTAAAATAGGATAAAAGGGTTATAAGTTAAAATTATGCTAAGCTAAAGTTTTAGCCCTTTTAAATAAACTAGTACTATTAATTTGCATCTTAATTTTAATTATTTTAGTATTAAGAGTTAAGAAACTATTAGCTTTAATATAAAGTCTAAAATAAGGAGCTATTAATCGGGAGTCCTTAATTAGTAGAAACTATATAAGAGCAAGCGAGCTATTAGACTTAAATTAAGAACAAGTAAGACTAGAAGTTAAAATCGGGAAAAGAGCAACTAGAAACTAAGAATACGAGAAAAATAAGATATACAAGTATAAGGAGGCTAAGAAGCTACGAAACCGAGCTATTATAAGGGGTTATATTTTCATTTAAAGAGATATAGCTTTAAGGAAGAAAAGAAGGGAAAAGAAGCTAAAAGTATAACTAAAAAACGCAAAGGAGTATAAAGAAGGCATAAATAATCAAAATAATCGAAGACGCTTATTAAAGGACTTATTAAGACAATTATTAATTATTCTTACAAAAAGCAACCGATTAACCTTAAAATTAAGCATAATAACTACTAGTTCCCCCCGAGAAACACTAAAGCCTTAACTTATACCTTAGTCGACCTCCTTAAAAGATAAAGCTATCGTTTTAACACTTAGTTTATACAAAATAAGAGATAACAAGTATATACTAGTCCTTAGATTACACTTTCCCTTGCCCGGAGCTTAAAGAGCTTTATAGTTTAAGGGAAGTAATATCTTAACCTTCTTAGAATAATATAATAATATATATAAAGATTATTAGATCTTTGCAATTACAAAGAAAGAATATATTATTAAATACATCTCTCTATTATATAAAGACTAAGTAAAAGCTATATTAGAGTATTACGCTAATAGTTTAAGCAAATATAATAAAGACAAGTTTTATATAGCTTTAAAGAAGGAGTATAAGAAATATAATTAAGAGACCTTTAAAGTTAGCTATAACTTCTTAAATCGAATTATTATTTAATCTTAAGCTACACGTATTATTACTAAAACTTATATCGACTTGTTCTATAAAGTGTTAATAGAATTAGTAAAGAGGAATAAGCTAAATAGTAAGCACTAATATAAAGAGTTTATAAAGGGTCTTCTTTTGCAAGTTAAGGATAAGATTTTCAAGGACTTTAATTATAAGCTTACTAATATATTTACTTACAATTATTAGAAGATGTATAAAATTATAATATTTGCATACGAGTATAAGGAGAAGAGGCGCCGCTATAACGAAGCTAATAACCCCGAGTACTTATAGCTACGCTAAAAACACCTTAATATAGTTATATAAGATATAATGCTTGTAATAAGCGATAAATACGCCCTTCCTTTACCCTTAGCTATACTTGCATTAGTAAAAGAAATTACTAGAACTAGTAAAGTGTTAAAGGTCCTTATTCCTAAGACAATAAAGCTTAAAAAACCCGCTAGTAAAGTTAACTAATTAACAAAAGAAATACAAAAACTCTCGATTTTATATATTACTTTAGAGGATTTGCAAAAAGCCGTTAATGCTTCGGCAGCCGCTATTACTAATAAGATGTAATTATAATATTAATCTATGCTTTTTGCAATTAATAACCTAAAAGAAGGATTTAGCGGCTATTATAAGGCTAAAGGGGGTTTTAGTAAACGCAGTCGAGGTCGGGGTGGTTATTATAGTAAAAGAGGCAAGGGAGTATTTATATCGACTAGTAATAATTGCCCTTACCCGGATTTTTAGCAAAATGTAGCCTAAGTTAACGCTATATACTAATCTTTCGATCGACACTACCTTGCTTGCTTTAGTAAAGACCGGGATAGCGCTATTAATCTTAATTGTAAATATATATATTTAAACGACTATCCTTTGCTATAAAAGCTTATTTACTTTAAGTGTATTTATAAATACGGGTTTTACTAGTATAAAGGGAGATAGGACCCGAATCGGGCCTTTATTCCCTTAATACTATAAAGCGACTAATATTAGTTTAATCAAATTAAAGCTTACTTTTAAAGGGGGGAATATAATTATAATATAGCAAAACGCTTTACTAATGCTTAGCATCTTTAAAATAATATTTAACTTAAAAACTAAGAGAGAAATAAGTCTTAAGCCCCTCTTATACTCGGCAATTTATATAAAAGTAAAGAGATTTTGCGTTAAGATATAAATAATATTCCTATTTTTAAAGGCAATTGCATAAATATTATAAATAAGGATAGCATCTTTATTAGTGAAATGTATAAAGATATAATATATCTTATATTATTTGTTAATGTTATCGGATTTTTAAAAGTAAAGGGAAAAGGGCTATAAATTGCCCGGGATATTATAAAGTAGTAAGCTCGAGTAAAAGAAAGGCTCTTATAAGCAAAAAGCTAAAGATTTGCTATATTAGGAGTTAAGAGGGATATTAGACCCTTATAAGATATAAACCTTAACCCGGCTTTTAATAAAAAACCGGAACTAGTTAACACTTTATAAGAAGAGCTTATTTTATAATTAAAGAAAGCAACTATTCCGCTTTTGTGTATATAAAAAGGGGTAAAAATGATTATCGATACCCTTAAAACCCCCGATCTTGTAGCTATAATTTAGCACTAATAAGTAAAGGATAACTAAGCTTATATAACAATCCTAAGAATAAGAAATGTAATAGTTATATATATAGCCGAGGAAATTAAGAAAATAACTAAGATAACTACTATAGCTAATAAATTAAAATATATAATATAAAATATAACTTAGCCGGCTTAAGTAACTAGCTATATACTTTAAAGAAATATAAGTAGCTTTAATTTTAGGACTCTTATCTTAAAGAAGAGCATTGTTATATCCCCTCGACTTTAATTTTTATTATATAGTCCTAGCAATAAAGTAAAATGCTATAGTATGCTAGATATAAGAGCTAAATATAACATCTTACTTATAAAAATAGCTAAGAACTTAAGCTACGTTATTTATAGCATTAATACCTTTATTATATTTATAGTTACAGGTGACTAATTCGGCTTTATTAGCGCAATTAGATTAAGATTGAGATTATAGAAAGGGTTAGTTGCAAGGACGTGTTCTTCTTAGTTAACAACTTTCCTAAGACCTTACTAAAAATGCCGTTTATTAGCAAGATAAAAATAGCTATAAATTATAAGGATAATAGTTTATAAGATAATACGTTTACTAATCTAAAAGACTCGAGGAATGCTTATATAATTATAATTATTTTACTATTAAAGAGTGTTACTAGGAGGAAAGTCTAGTTCCGGCAAGACTTTTAGCTAAAAATCGAGGAGGTAAATTCAAGTAATAAAGAAGAGGAAAAAGAAGAGGAAAATTAAGGCTTAATACTTTAGCCGAAGAGAGTATTAAGGGAGTAAGGGCTATTTTAAGGTTTTTTAAAGAGTTTTATAATTCTAAGACTAGCGTTACTAATTTTTTAGATATAAGAACTATAAAAGACGCTTTTATTTTAGCTCTTATAAAGCACTTTCCGGATATAACACGAAAATAAGCTATAAATATTTTAAATACTAATATTCCGGATATTAAAGTAAAATTATATTATTCGATACTAGCTAGTTTTATCCTTAAAAGTAAGAAGGGAGGATTAAAGTTTTTAAGTTTTTTATAGTCTTTTAATAAATTAAAAAGGGTATTACTATACTTAAGAGACGAGGATAAGAGTAAGAAGGTCTTACATTTTAATATATTAAAACAAGTAAAGCTAGAGAAAATAGCAATTGCATTATAAGACCTTATAAGCGTGCCTTTTACGCTTTTAGTAGACGGTGTTTATAAACTAAAGGCTAAAAAGGTATAGCTAGTTAATAAGAATAATAATATAAGAGAAGGACTTAAAGGATAATTTAATTAATATAAGTAATTTAAAGTATAAGATACCTCGCAAGCACAAGTAAGCGAATACTAAGACTACTTACTCTTACGCTTTACTATAATACTAAGAAGTTCCCGACTTACCCTTAAGCGACTAGCTAATCTAGATACTAGAAACTAGCTTTAAGAAAAGGAAAGGGCTATATTCGAAGAACTAATAATTAACTACAAAAGAGCTATTACATTCGACTAGAAAAAAGTAAGAAAAATCTATAAAGATGTTAGTCCCCTTATTCTTATTAAGACAATATTGTATAAAGCTTAGCAAGAAAAGAACTTCCCTTGCCTTAAGGCTCTAATACTAGTAATAGTAAAAATGCTATTAAAATAGCTAAATTGAGGTGTATTAGAAAAATGCAATAAACCTTATAAAAACCCTTAATTCTTAGTTGCAAAGAAGCTAGCTAGCACTTATAAGCTTATTAATACGGCAATAAAGATGAATTTTATTACTTTATAAGATGCTAATATGCCTTTATTAGTAAATAAGTTCTTAGAGGAATTTGCTAGATATTAATATGCTTCCTTAATCGATTTCTTTTTTAAATATAATTAACTTACTTTAAATGTTAAAAGTCAAGATATAACAAGTTTTATAACCCCTCTTAATTTACTTAAAATAACTACTTTATTACAAGGAGCTACTAATTCGGTAGCTTAGTTTATATAAGTAATAATAACAATCTTAAAAGACTTGTTTCTAGCTATAGCTATACCGTTTATCGATGATATTAAGGTAAAGGGGCTATATATTAACTATAATAAAGAATTAAAGCTTCTTAAAATCCGTCGATTTGTGTTTAAACATTTGCAAAACTTAAATAAAGCTTTAAAGCAAATTAAAAGGGCTAAAGCTTTTATTAGGCTTAAATTACAGTTTTGCTACAATAATATAAGTATTATAAGTTTCGTATGTAATTTTAAAGGAAAGAGCCTTGCTACTATTAAAGTTAGTAAAGTCTTAGACTAGCACTAGTGCAATAATATTATAAAGGCTAAGGCATTCTTAAGAATTTGCATATATTACAAAATTTAAATCGAGGCATATGCTATAATAGCTAAACTAATTTATCAATTGCTTAAGAAAAGAGAGCCCTTCTTATAAGGGGAAGAATAAATTAAGGCAATATAAACTTTCTAAGAAAAACTTACTATTATACTACTACTTTGCAAGCTATATTATAATCTAGCAAAGCTATAAGGGCTTATTATCTTAGCTATAAACGCTAGTCTATTTGGATAAAGAGCAGTTTTAGGATAATATAATAATAAAAAATGCAAAAGAGTTGCCCGGTACAAATTTAGAATATAAAACTAGACCGAATAAAGCTATAATACTACTAAGAGAGAGTGCAAAGGGGTTTTTAAAGCTTTGTAAAAACTACAATTCTAGTTATATAATATCTATTTTATCCTAGAAATAGACGTAAACACGCTTGTTGCTTAGCTAAATCGGGCAGCTATTAACCTCCTTAAAGCTCTAATTACTTGCTAGCTTGCATAAATTAGGCTATTTGACTTCGAGGTATATTATATAAAGGGTATAAAGCATATTGCGGCCGATAGACTATCCCGGCGCCCTTATTGCGAAGAGGATTTAAAGGATAACTTAGATATTAATAAATTTATTGCGCTAAAACTCGATATAGTTAAAATTTAACTAGTTATTAAAAGCGCAAAAACGGTAAAGCTTTGCAATATTAAATGCGATACGCGCCTTAATTAGCTAAAGCCTAATTCCAGAAGCGAACCTTATTTTTTAAGCTGCCCCCGGAGGGGCAAAATTGAAAGTTGCCCCTCTCCAAGTAGCCTTAAAAATTAGGCACTTAAGGGAATAGTTTTTCCGAGCCACGTGACCGATAGCTGCAACGCTACGCATTACCTTATATTAGTACTCTAAAATGCGATTAATAGTTTTACATCGATTAATTTACTTGATAAAAGCTATTTAAAGCAATTTTAAGCAATTGCAAGGTACTTGACTATATTAGCTAAGCTTAAGGGCATGTTTAAGGGCAAATTCCGAAGACTAAAGAAGGAAGCACTAAATTATAGCATATGCAATAAGCAATTATAGAAGAATAAGTGCAAATTGTACTTTTTACGTCTAATTTTTAATAATTTAGCTTAAAGAGCAAAAATTATAAAGGAGTTGCATAATAAAACTAGTTATTCCGGCCGGGAAATTACTTTTACAAGAGTAGCAAGCAAATATTATTAAAAGGGTTCTTATAATAACATCCGCAAGTATTGCAACTCTTATAAAGTGTGCTAATATAAGCACAAGCAACGATAAGAAGAAGCTTTATTTCTTACAAAGGCTGCCCCTTTATTCTACTATATTAATATAAACGTTATAAAGCTGCCCGGATATAAGAGCTATAACTATCTAGTAATAGCTAAAGATAACTTTTCTAGATAGCTAAAGGCTAAACTTATAAAAAACCCTACTAGCAAGAAGATTACTAAGTTTATTTAAACTAATGTAATCTATTAGCATAGTTTATTTAAAAAATTTAAAGTTAATAGTAGTGCTAAATTTAAAGGTGCTATAATCGAAGAGCTTTAAAAGCTAGGGATTTATAAGATTATAATCTTTGCGTATAATGCAAAGGCTAATAGAATAGTAAAGCATAAATACTAGCTAATTATATTAGCTTTAATTGCTTTAAGTATAAGAGGGAAGAAACTATAAGTGGACTTTTTACCTTAAGTGCTTTTTATAAATAAAACTATTATATATAGGCTTATAAGCTTTACTCCCTTTTATATAGTTTATAGCAAAGAAGCAATACTCTTAATAAAAACCTGTTACTTTATATAAAGAACTCTTAAATAGGATAAAGTCTATAATCGATTAACCTTATTATAGCTTTATATATAATAACTTTAAATGCGTGATAAAGACATTAAAGAATTTAAGCTATAAAAGACTCGATAATGTGCTAAGGGCAAAGTTAACTTTAATGCTAAATACTAGATTTATAAGAAACCGATTTAAGTAAAAGATCTTATTTTAGTATATAATATTAAAAACATTAATTAAGATAAGTCTAAAGATACTAAGCTTTTATACTAATAGCTAAGACTATATAAAGTTAAGGAAGCAAATTAGCTAAAGGGAACTTATAAACTAGAAGAATTAGACAAAACTCTTTTACGCTATATATATACAAGAAACCGATTAAAGTAATTTATTAAAAGAGATTAGTATTAGTATTCTTATAAGGATAAAGTTCCGGAGCTTGCTCTTAAAGAGGTCAAATTCCGGACTAATATAAAACTAGAAGAGGAAGCTATTATAAAGTTTTATGCTAAAATAACTTAAGAAATCGAGAAAGATATTAGAATTGTAATATAAGTTTTAAAACTCCCGGAATCCGAGAAGAGGAAGTATATCCGCTTTAATAATAACTAAAAAGAAGCTAGATTAGTAAGTAAAGATAAGGACTAGGAGTAAAGGCTATTATCGACTATAAATATATAGCTACTAATACTCTAATTTTAACCCTTATATACCTTAAAACACAAAAATAGCTTAAAGAGGACTATAAAACCTAAAATTAGACTTTACTTAAGCTAAGACTTAATTGACAACTATAGTTCGCAAATGCAATTAATTAGCAAAAGCTAATATAAGCCGCAAATAGTGCTAGAGTTTTGCTAAAAAGTATCAATTACAAGATAATAATAAAGCTAAAAGACTAATAATAATAAAAACGCTAAATAAAGCCTTTTATTTAAGAAGAACTTAGTATTTCCTTTTTATTTTAGCTTTTAGTTGCTTCTTAATTTTGCTTTTAATTATTAGAACGTTCTTACTTATTATCCTTTATTATATATAAAGTCTCCCTTATTACACGAGAGGTTTTTTATATTATATGTGAAATTTCTATTACTTTTAACTTATACTTGCATTTCCCTTTACTAAAAACCCTTACTTACTTTACTTTTGCTTGCTTAAGATAAGCAATAAATATAAGAAAGATAAGGTTAACTTATACTCGCTTTTGCACTCTTTTACCTTAAAAAAAGCCTTTAATTTATTCCTTTAATTTAATCGAGTTCTTAAAGCTATGCATATTTGACTTAAAACTTTTATTTCTTAGTATTATAATTGCTTTTTCTCTTTAAATAAATATATTATAAAAGACTTTTTTGCATATAGCACTAACTTACCTTTACTTTTACGCAACAAAGGACTTGCACTTTAAAGAAGAGACTTTCTCTTTAGTTTTTCTTCTTATTTTATATATTTAAAAGCTTATATTATTTAAAATATAGCTTTTAGTTATAAACTAGTCAATTTTTGGGTATAGCAAACATTTACTCTTATTAAAACTTATATAACCTTATATTTACGCTTTATAACCTTATAACTTACTTATATATCTTATATTATATAATAATGTTAAATTTACTACAAAATGCAAGAAAACGATACTAAAATGTTAAATAAAGGGTTTACCCTTGCTAAATAAACTAAGGAAAAAGAGCTCTCGGTCGCTTGCTATAAACTTGTACGCTATAAACTAAGAAAGCTGCAAATCGCCGGTGTCGAAGTTATAAGCTTAGCTTAAGCTTTAAATGTTATTAAAGACCTCTTAGATAAAGAGAAAGCTATTGCAATTACGACATTTAATACTAGACTGCTATAAGCTAAAAGAAAAGTAAAAGATGTGATCTTAAGCTAAAAGGATATAGTCTAAGATAAAGAAGCCCTTAAATTAAAGGGAGACACCTTAATAGCGTATAATATTTAAAATAAGGCTTTTCTAAAGGCTGCAAAGGATGTGGAAAAAGCTAAAGCTGTCTCTCGCAAAGCTTTAGTTAAACTAATTAAGACCTTAGATAAGAAGAGCTTATAAGCTTAAGCGTTTAGCTAGCATATTTAGCAAAAATACTCTTAATATAGCAAGAACGTGTATAGCTAATTAAGTAAGTTATTTAAATCGAAAATCGCTTTATAAGAAGCTATTAGGTTAATTAATATAATAACTTTAAAGCGTGCCCGAGAAGCTTTAATTTACGCTTAATTAGCACTTTTTACTAGCGATATTAGAGCTGCACTAGAATATATAAGGGCCTTAGCAAAGAATTAATAGCCAAAAATCGACAAACTATAAGCCTTTAAGCTTAGCTAGCTAAGTTTTACCTTTAGAGAATTAGGAGTCTTAATTAAGGGAACTTATACTAATAAACCGTTTCTTGCATTTATAAACAAACTTGCAAATTAGGAAGTAGTTATTATTAATGCCTTAAAAGCCTTTATACTTGAACAAATTACAAAGCAAAAGCCGGTTGTCGATTTAGTAGCTAAATAGCTTATTAAGGAATAATAAAAGCTAAAGCATAATAAGGTAATAAAGTTTATAAGTATTTTTAATAAGGATATAAGACTTAGTATAAGTAAGGAGGAAGTTAATTTTGATTAGTTCTTATATAATAAACCCGATATTGCTACTAATCTCTTAGACTTTAAAACAATTGCAATTTTAGTATTAAAACTAGTAAATGATATAGGAACTAGTAGTGCTAAAGACCCCTTAATAGCTAGTACTTTTATGCTTATATAAATTAAAGCTTTAAAACCTTTATAAGCTAAGAGAGCGGCTATAAAGCTTGAAATATACTTAGATTTTGGTTTTAACGATAAAGACTTGTCCTCCCCTAGTAAGAAGGCTAAAACTAAGAGCTAAGGCAAGAAGAGAGCTACTTTTAAGGGAAAGAAACTTAGATTTGCTAGACTAGTTAAAATTAGGGAATACTCTTATAGTATAAGTAATTTATAAAAGGGAGATGTAGCTTTATAAGATACTTTAGACTTTACAAGCTAATTGTCTATTTTAGAAGAGATTGCAATTAAATAGTATTATAAGCTTAAATATTATAAGACCCCTTATTTAAAGCACTTTAAAGCCTTTGTAAAGCTCTTTTTTATTCGATTTGTAAAAGAAGCCGATACTATAATAAATAAGCTAGCGGCTATTTATAAGCTTACTAAGCTTAAAACTAGCTTTCGACTTAGATAAATTTATTTAAAAACACGTTACTTTTTTCTAAATACGGCTAAAATTACTTATTATATTAATTAACATCTTATTAAAAGTCGATTTTGGCCCCGAAAACGGATAATAAGCCTTATACTTGCTTAAGCTATCGACATGCCTAATACTAGTATATAAGTAATAAAATAGCACCTTATATAAGTAAAGAAGGGTAAGATCTTAGACTTGTTAGTTAACGAAATTGAAATGTTGCAGTTTTATATCTATTATAATATTAAAAGACTAAATAGTGTTATGCCAAATAGATACTTTCTTTTAGCTATATAGCTGCTTTGGGCGAATCCTTTAATATAGCTTTAATTTTATTAAATGCTACTCGGCAACTTTATATTCTTAGTTGCTTACCTTTAACTTATCCGGTATTATAATAATAATTTTATTAATTTTCAATTTTATAAAAGAGATACTAGGAAACTTGAAGCTATTACCTCTTTTTGCTTTAAAACCCTCTTTTTTAATAAAGACAAAGAAGTAAGTTATATAGCCTTTAAAGAACTTGCTACTTTTAATGCATTTGCTATATAAGCTTTTAAGGACTTAAAGTATATTAATTTATCGGTAACTAGTAATAAGGGTATAGCTTTATAAAAGTTTATAAGGAAGAGGAGTGATTAAGTTACTATAATAACTTTTAAGGTATATAATATGCACGTTTATCGTTTTAGAACTTTAATCTCTTATTATTTTATTAGGAAAGAAAAGCTTTTTAAACCCCGGATATCTCTTCTTATTACTTTAGTTTTTATTAAATTTAATAATATATGCGAAACCGGAGTCTTATATAATATAATTAAGATCTCTTATAACAATTAACAAGTTCTTGCAATTAGTCGATTTAAGGATATATTTAAAGATAAGTCTTTTGTTAATAGTATTTAATTAGAAGGTATAAGAGCTTTATATGATATAATTCGATGCTTAAAACGCCCGGAATACTTAGTAATACATATAAAGATAAAGAAATAGCTAATATATAGCAATATGCAAGCTAATAAGGTAATATATCTTGCTTAGTAAAGGGAAGCTATAAAGCAAGTTAAAATTGCATTCGAGTACTTGTAAGAGGATAAAATAGCTATGTTTTTAGGCAACAAGTCGTACTTTAAGTGTAAGATAAAGGGATTAGCGTTCTTTGCTAGGGATAATAAGGAGTATATAGTTATTTTTAGTAGTAAAGAGCAAGAATAAACTATTCTTAGGGCTTGTCTTGTTTTTTATTGCTCGGGACAAGCAATAAATATAAGAAGGACAAATATAGTAAGGTGCTAAGGGGATTGTTGATTTTTGTCGATTTTAGAGGGTTTTTAGAGGTTTTTAGTTAATGCTACACGTGACTAGAATAGGGGGTATAATTGCTATTTTTTGTAGCTGCGCACACTTTACTTTATACTTAATTTATACTTACTTTTGCACTTAATAATCGTATATAGTTGTTGCTAGTCTTATAGTTTTGTTTCTATTTCTTAATTTATGCGTGCATGCTTTAGTTCTTCCTTTTATTATTACTTTAGTTTTATATATGCGTTCTCCTTCTTATTCTATTGCTTAGTTTCCTAGTATCGTTCTTGTAAGGTCTTCTTCTAGCTAAGGTCCGCCCCCCTACAATAGTCGCTAAAAGTAAGCTTTATATAATTATTAGTAAGAGTTTTATTAAGCGTAAAGGTTAATATACTAAGCTATTAAGAAGACTTAATGCCCTTAAAAAAGTGAGATTCTTAAATATAATAATAGTTATTAAGGCTAAATTGCCACTTAGCATTATTCGACTTAAATATGTGATAAGATTTTAATTATAGTTAAGTAAAGTAATAGTACTAATAAAATAATTATATAATAAAAGTAAAACTTGTATACTAAGGATATACGTTAGTCAAATAACTAAAAGCTACTAAGTAAATACTAGTAATACTTATCACATATTTAAGTCGAATAAT
>Ga0302221_10001868_pt1 | contig 13317 bp, 19 predicted proteins | sample II_Palsa_E2_1_FD_193517 | JGI IMG/M metagenome (GOLD analysis project Ga0302221, IMG submission 193517) | Peat permafrost microbial communities from Stordalen Mire near Abisko, Sweden - II_Palsa_E2_1 | ecosystem: Environmental > Terrestrial > Soil > Palsa > Peat permafrost | place: Sweden... | reverse complement strand
CATAGTTTATCTTTTTCATGTAACCCAGCGCATCTGAGCCAATTTTCTTGGGCAAGATAGGTATTACACCCCATGAAATATTAATCGTTGTTTTCCGGGCGCGGGATTCAGGGATGGAAAGCCCCTTGTTTATTGCGGCATTTACCTCTTTTTGGAGAGGGACGAAGTATGATTTGTATTTATTGGGGCTGTTTAAGCCTTTACGGTACAATCGCAACTCCCGTATTGACCTTCGACCCTCTATAACACCGTCATAGGGTTGTGCGCAGAGGTTGTTGACAAAACGAGAGGTCATTGCCTGGCAGCAAGAACGAAAGTATGCTTCGCTGCGCCTTTTGGATTGAGTTAATTTTTCCTCGTCCGGGAAAGGATATGCGGATTTTCCAATGTAATCAGCGGCCTTGACGAGTTTTTCCATTTAGGCGATAAAGTTATATAATATTTTTTGATATTTAAATTTCGTGAAACTCAAACCAGTCTGCTTCTTGTTCCGGATCATAAGTATATTCGGTTGGTTGTCTGTCATATTTCTTTTCGCATGCTAAAAGAAAGAACCCAAAAGCAACTGAAAGATCATATTTGGTTCTGTTTTTCTTATTAGTTTTTTCAAGTTGGTCAACCAGCCTTTTATGCTTAATAGCATTACAGTAAACAGAAACGTAATGCGCAATTGCATCAAAATATTGATTGATAACATCCGTAGTGGCTGGTGTGCCTATTTGTTTAACATTGTTGGACTTATAATCAGAATCCATTGTACTTTCAGGTCGTCCCATTAAATATTCACTATAGCCCCTGCGCCTGAAATGCTTTTTGATAGACGTTTTATTATTTTCCACATTCATCTGTGTTCCGTAGTAAACGTGAGCCATAAGCATATCTTCAAAGAAAACTTCGGGATCTTCCTCCCTTGCCAAATAATCGCAAACCGGCTGTTTTGATAACCATTCCCAGGCGTATTCAATCGGCGAACCTTCATTTATTTTAGCCCCATCCACGTTATCATCATACATTCTCCCTATAATCATACCACCTTTAGACGCTTTTGCCAAATCCACAACTTCACTATGCTCATACGGGTCAACCCCTCCCCTAAACCTAAGAACATTCATCGGATACCGGATACCACCAACCATAAGCTGCGCGTTATCTTCGCCATCTTTTAAGTCCTGCGACATAAAGAATTTCCCGTTTACCTCATCACTCTCAATAAAGATAACTTTTGTGTCGGGGGTGCCATTGGCCCATGCGAAGTTTCCGAATTTGCCGTGTTTTACTTCCGGCAGGCCAAATGATTCCGGAAAGTCAAGGCGCTTGGATATTTCCGTAATCCTGTCTTTACTAAATGCCGATTGTTCTCCGGAAGAAGCAAGCGCATCTTCAAGAGTTTCCGGTTCTTTTCTCAATAGGTTAGATATTTCCTTGAATTTTTTCTGTGCTCTTAATGCAGCGATTTTATTGTCGTGAAAAAGTTTGGCCTCATTTGTCAATCCAAAACCCCATGCGTCCGGCTTGGCAGCATCGAGATAATTTATAAATAACAGGTAAAGCCCAGATAATGTTCTGCCGTTAGCATCACGTTTTGTAGGATCGGGGTTGCTATCCTTGCAAAGCGAAACGACTTCCTCGATTTGGTCGTCGTCAATTTCCTCTATAGTGCTTTCAGCAAAACATTTCCCTACTATTTCAGCACCATCGTAATAGTGATAACATGGTTTCGTTTTATCCCACCATTCTAAAAGGCTCATACCAGTAAGTTTGCCGGCCTCGTTCAAAATACCTCTGTTTAATTCCTCGTTGTCATAAGCTAACGGGTCACAGGCGCGAAAATCTATTTCGGAACCCATTTCAAGTTCAGAATACACTACGTCTTCCTCAACTCCGGATTCGGCAAGGTCTTTAAGGCTTTTGGCGGTTGTAATCTCCCGGGGATAACGAAACTCCAAAATTTCATCCGGGTCATCAGAACCTTTTTGAATTGGTCGCATAAACCAAATAACTTTTTTGTTCCCCCTGGTTAACCGCTTGAAGTTTTTAAAGATAGTTTTTTCATCTTTAGACTGCATACCCCCTTTTGTGTTCCGTACGCGGGTTATATACTCCCACATCAGGAAAAGAGTAAATTCGGTTCCCCCCATACGCCTGGGTTTGACAAGGAAACAACCATAACTATTTTCGTCCCTGACAACCATATCCCAAAACTGGAATATCAGGCATTGGATATAACGAAATTCGGGCTGTATGCCTTTTATAGTCCACCAGTAATTCAGATATGTGTAAAATGGGCCGGTGAAGTAGATCTGGATTCCTTTTATGATGTACCATACACCGTTTTTTCGCTTATGGTGTTCATTCTTTATAAATTCAGTTTCTTCGGGCGTTAAATTCTTTTTTCGGTTTAAAAGAGTAGTTGGAATAACTGTTCGCCTGAATTTCTGCTGTTCAATCGGCAGTCCGTAGTTCTCCATATCCTTTAGCGGAGGCATGGCCGGAACCGGAACATCGTACTTATAGAGCTTATTATACCCGGAAGGTTTAGAATAATTTAAGGTGTAAAGTTTTGTGGCCATAGCTTAAATTACCTGCTTTTCCTGACTATACTGTTCTGCAGGCTGTATCAACTTGGCGACCTGTTTGCGTACCTTCATACGCGTTGGGACATCGGTAAATATTTGGGCCTCATAATCTAGAAGGGTGGAGTAGATAAGTTCCCTTTGCTTATCAAGCGTAACCCGTTTATTCATATCGGTGTCCGCGTCAATAGGGCTTCGTAATATCTCGCCAACTTGGTGAAACATGCGTAGCTTATCATACCACATGATGTATGCTAAGCTATCGCATTGCATCAGGTATTTTGTTACCATAGCCTCATAAATAGGATTATCACCTTTTACAAGGTGTTTAAGCATCGACTTATCGACAATATTTAGGTATTCTAATATTTTGACAAGACGCTTTTCGTAGTCGTCGCGCTCTGATTTTACAAATGGGCTGTTTTCATCGGTGGCAAGGATGCAGATTTGGAGAAGATCGTTATGCTTAGGATTAGAAAACTCTTTGTGATCTGCCAGTTCAGGAAAATAACTTATTACTGGCTCTTTTGCCGAAACTTTACTAATGTCATATCTTAATTTTGAGAGGTCAAGCATTCGTCAAATATAGCAAGCAAATAATTCCTTTTTACACATTCAAGGCCAAAAAGTTTACCTGCATGTACATCATGGGCAATCCTATAACCGAATTTTGGCTGCACAATGATACGCTGCCCCTTTGGCAAATCCCAATCGGTATCGCGGTGTTTTGGGTTAAGATAGTCCCTGACCGGCTTATCAGCCGCGACAACCGTGCCTTTTAAAAAGCCGTACTTATCAACTTTTTCACATATCCACAACCCGGATGGCAGCTGATATTCACTTGGCTTTTGGTCACGAATAAAGAACACCCAACCGTTAAGAGGAACAATTTCGTCATTTACCTCTTTGGCGTATAACATGTCGTAACGCATGAGCATGACATACCCGTACTTTTCGTCTTTTAATAATCTACCTTCCGGCTCTGCGTTCAAGCCTGTGAGGTGAGAAAATAGTACCTTATCGCCTTCTGCCACGTCCAGGTCAACGTCAAATGGCATAGACGAGCGGTTGAGGGCGTTGTATTCCTCGCTGGCAATTGTTTTTCCTTTTTGGTGTGTCTTTAGTTCCCCGTGGAACGATAGGGCCTCACAGGTCTTTAAAATAGTTCCTGTAATAGCGACGTTCTGGGCGGTGGCGTGGAAGTCTTTGGCGAAGTCGCCTATGTATAATTCGACTTTTGTGCCGTTGGGCCCGGGGATCTCCCGGAAGTCGTGATTTGGGCTTACTTTTACAAGCACCTGGCTTGAAAGCAATTCAATGGTTTCGACATTAATCTTTTCAATCATGCCCAAAGTTTTAATTTTGCTTCTATGGATTTACATACGTCGCGGTTTATATGTTTGGGTCGTGGCGGTGCGTATCCACCGGTATTATAATTAAAAAGATCGTCAAGCGTCTTATTGAGTCCCCAACTCAAAAACTCCTTTTTATAATAATTTTCAGTATGTAATTCTGATGGGTCAATATAATTTCCGAAAATTTCAAATGTTTTACCCAATGCTTTTACTTTCACAAAAAAAGCGTTGGCGCCTTTCAATGGTTTTTTTGTGACAATCACTTCACCATTTGTATAAGCCAAAAAGTGTTTTAATTTTTGCCTATCAATGGGTGCCAATCTTAGTTCGCTCATTTTAAAAGCCTTTCTATTCTTAATTTATTTATCTCACTCAAAAATAGATTCTTTTTAATGTATTGCCATGCCTCCTCGTTGCATTTTTTCAACCGGGTAGTCAGGTTTCCATGAAGGGTGTCCCCCAAAGCGCTCATTGGTAAAATGCAGTCAAGGTTAAATTCAGGCAGTTTTTTATTGGCGAAAAAGGCTGACCCCGCGTAGACTGCTTCAATGAAGCAGATGTTGCTCTTTCCCCTGTTCAAAACAGTGTTTTCCAAAGGGCAAATCGCTACCATAGCGTTTAAAAACCGCAAGTGTGCTATATACTGTATAAAAGGGATGCCATTTGTCACAGACACGTTTTTATTATCCGCCTCTTGGTTTGCCCTGAAAAATTCTTCGTTGTAGTCGGCCCCTATGTACATAAACGCCCAATCATGGTTTTCTTTGGCGGTCTTTACCAACTGTTCCCGGTAGCTATACAAATCGAACCTGTGAGTGTGCCCTCCACGGTACACCACCATTTTATTTTCAGGGTTAAATGGTTTTTTGTCTTTTAAAACAAAGTTGTTATGGGCGTTGGGGATAATGTGAATGTTGCGGTTGAATGGCGCAAAACTTTCGGATATTGACTTTGTGCTTACCCAAACTTCATCGGCTATCCGAATTATCTGCTTTATAAACTTTATTTGTGGGTGATAAATGCCATAGGCAGGATTATGTTCCGGGATATTTAAAATATCGTCATCAAAATCTACAATAACTTTCATAAAAAACTGCTGCGCCTGCTTGATAATCATCAAATGAAATTCAGTTGAGGGCCGCTGTATTACCAAAATATTCGCGTTAAGACAATTTACCCATGATTCGATTTTAGTTGAACTTATATCGGTAAACTTTAAATCCTCGTGTTTGATGTAAGGGAATACCCCCTGCGATCTGTACCAGGAAGAAGCATCATCGGCAAATGAAATATATTTTACGTGTATCATCGTGCGTCTTTCAGCAAAGTGTCGCCAGGAAGTGTGTCGAGATCAACCCATTTGTGAGGGCTGTTAAAAGATTTTGGCGTTACCGGTGAAAACTTAATTGGGGTTTCATGATATTCTTTCGTCAGTTGCTCACCTGTTTTCACCGCAACCTTTTCGCAAATCACAACGAAACTATGATTTGCGTCACAACCGCCAACGAAAACTTTGTGGCCCAATTTAGTCAGGTATGTTTCAATCTCAAAGCCCGAAAAAAAATAGAGATGTTTACGATTATTTTCCGGCCTCCAATAAAGTTGTGTGCTGTGGGGCAGGTAAAGAAATAAAATACCTCCAACCTTTATTGCAGATAACCAGTAATCAAGCACGTTGTACCAGTTCTCTTTTACGTGTTCCAAACAATGTGAACTGAAGATATAATCCCAGCCAAAGCGGTGAAAAGGCAGGTTCATGGCGTGGTATTCCGGGTCAACGGTTGGTTCAACACCATATGCCTCTGGCAACTTCCATTCAGGCTTTGAGTAACCAATGTCGAGTCCGTTTTCGCCTTTGCAGTAAAATTTTGCAAGAGCGTGTATCCACAGCGCAGCACCCCATACAGATTCATGGGATGGGTATTTTTGACCATTAAATTCTATAAATTCCAATCCCATAATTACTTCTTTCTTAAAACAGTTAAAACTTCGTCAACGGTAATACGGGGGATATAGGTTTGTAGCAATACCCCATCAGGATTTTGACCCCACAAACCTCCCTGGTTGCTTAAAACATAGTTTTTAACTCCCAAATGGAAGCAAAGCTGGCTTATACCTGTAACAATTGACACGCAGCCGTAACGTGCCTTTTTCAAAATGTTCATCACTTCCACCATTGGCCGCGACATTTCAGGCACATAGGCATACGACATTCCCATATAAGGCCGATCCAACTTGCCGTTGCCAATTACAGCGACCGAATAACCTGAATTTTGTAATTGTTTTGCCAGTAAATACCAATTTTTTAAATCCCACTTCTGATCATCCGGCGCGCTGCGCCCGAACGGGGCAAATACCCAATCGTAAACAGGCACGTCAATATCAGGTATTTTTAAGTCGGCCTTTATCGGGTGTTCGGGGGTGAGCATGTCACATTGATGGTGCCAGCACTGCGTCATTTGAAGATCGTCAATGTGGCTAAAAGCAAAGGCTTCGCTTATATCCGGCTCAAAAAATGGCTGCGCCTCGTCCATATAGTCAACCAGTTCAATGCCTTGGTGCGCTATAAATGGATATATCCACTTGCCCTCATCAAGAGACTGATATACTTTCAATCCACCTTCGCGTTTTGAAAGGTCAATTAACATCGGGGCCATCCCGAGCAAGTCGCCTATGAGATTGTTATTGGATTTTAGCTGCATGATTTAAAGAACGGGCACCCCAAATGAAAAGATAGCGCGAACAGTCGTAAACAAGTGAGGATACCCGAATATTTTTGATTTTTATTGTTCACTGTGTCTGTTCGCTTCACAAATATTCAAAAATTAAAATCGTAAATCCAAATGTTTTTTTCTGATATTTGAATCGTATTGCAACTTTAAGCAATTAAAAAAATGGCAAATCGAATATCACTACTTTGCTTAGGTGGCACATTAGCCCCCTACTCCACCGCAAACATAGCAGCACCACAACTCCCCAATGGTGGCGTTTCTGAATATATCAGCTTTGGCGTGGACCAGCTTCAAAGGAATTACGACACCACCACGGCGCAGCAAACCGCGTTTCCATTTGCCCTTTCTGGCATCACTGTCAAGTTTGTTGATGCCAACCATTTCAGAACGGCGTTCTACTTTCTGGGGCAAAATCAGACAGAAGTAAATAACCTTGCAAATGCTTAAAGTTTATTTACCTTTGTTAGAGCCCGATGCAATGTCGCAAAGGGTAAATAACTACTACATTGGCACAAAGGATCACCTTACCCGTCTTAGGCGGCGCGATGGCGCCATACGGGTCACACGCACCACAGTTACAAACCGGAAACGTATCTGAAAATTGGCATTACGACGTAACGGACGTTGGAAAGGCTGTCGATACTACAGCCGCCGTCCGGGCCCAGTATCCGTTCGCTCTTTGCTCCATCAGGGTTAAAAATGTGGCTACTACGGTATCTACCCACTACAAAGGGCAGATGTTGTATTTGTCAATCAACTCCGCTGCGGTGGATGCTTTGGCAGGGTAAATAGCCCCCACACCAAAAATTAATGCCTCGCCAACAGCGGGGCTTTTTTATGCCCGTAGAGACACGATAATGTTTTTTGGCACCAATATACCTTTTGCAGGAGATAATGGCTGTAATAGCTTATTATACGGTCACAAGGGCAAATTTGAGCGAGTATTGCCTTTAATTACATTCAATTACTGTTTTTCCAAGATCTGAAAGCATTAAGATATTTAAATTTTCTGGACCATAAGCAACCAGGCAAATTGTACAACCGCTGTTCGCCTTAGCCCTTGTTCCATCAATGTAATAAAAATGGGGTCTCGCCTCCAAAAATAAAATTCCTGCACACTTGCCCCAAACATATTTATAAGCGTTTTCTGTTTCAAGGGCAGCTGGAATTAACATTATCCCATTGTTGTGTTCGGCCATTTTTTCCATCCATAAGCCACGTTGATAACGGTTAAAAGGTGGATTAAGCCACACGCGGCCAGCCCATTTTTGCATAAGTCCATCTTCTTTGGGAGTAAAACTTTTGTGAGCTGTTTTAAATGGGGAACTTATGGAATCAGCTGGATCAAGATCAAACTGACAAAGTTTTGACAAAATTTCCGGCGGAGTAAACCACTCATCGCTTTTACCGACTGTGCTTTGGTGTTTCTTCATACTAAAATTAGTTTTTGTTGAATATTGTTGAAGTGCGTATGATAATTTGTCCAAATACATTCAGCAGACCTTCCAGAAAGTACGTTTTGGCTAACCATTGGTAAAAACGGCAACCATGTTGCTTTACTATTTTCACAAACCATTGTCTGCCCTTTTCGAGACTTGCACCAATATGACAAACTATTAAAATCAATTTTTTTATTACTATGAATATATGCATGTCCACCAAACTGATAAGGTGGGTCAATAAACCATGTGGCTACCTCGTTTTCTATTTCGTCAAAGGATCCACAACGTATTTCCCAATGTCTGATTTTATATAATTGCGAGGCTATTTTTTTGATTTTATAGTTTTGTGAATTTGGCCTATGTCTGGCTCTTGGTGAAGCTATTTTTCTCGGATTAGTAGATCCAAACCCAACCAAAAAACCGACAAGATAACGCTGTGCATCGCAATCATAAACATGGTTGTTAATATTTTCATTCTCCTTAAAACGAGGTAGTCCTAAAATATCTTTTTCGCTACATTGTTGTAACCACTTCCAAATTTCAGTAATCACCGGATATTTATCAACTAATAAAACTTCCTTTTCCCAATATTTTAGAGCATAACGCGCGGTCCCTGCAAATGGCTCAATAATTTTATCGTGAACCGGCGCTGGGTACAAGTCAATGATATTTGTTTTGGACCCGTAATAGGAAAACATACTATTCAAATTTTATTATTCTGCGCACGTTTAAAGTGGGTAAACTCGTCGGCGGGCGCGGGGTAAAATAATGTTGTTAGGGTCTATTTTCATGTGGTTTAAAATAAGTCTTTTTTATATACCGCGTCAAAGAATTTCCAATATTGCTTAATAACTTTGATCGTCAGTTTTTTTCCATCAAAAAATTCATCCATTATGTTACAAAAAAAAGATAGTTTTTTTGTGGGCTCCCGTTCAGCGATTGTGACCCAACCAAAAGTATTCGGCTCATGAGTAAAATTATCAGCATGCCATACCCGTTGTTTTTCATTATATTCCAATCTGAAATATAACTCATCTGTTCCTGGTTCAAAGATTGATTTTGACATATTTTTATAATTTTAAAATTGTTCTGCTGCGATAATATTATCAATTTTGGTCTGTAGCGCCTGTTTTTCGGCGCGAAGTTTATAAATCATCTGCCAAAGCTCGCGATTGTCTGTTTTTAACTTTGCCATATTCCCGGTTACTTTATCAAACTTACAAATTAATTCAAGCAGCCTGGTTAAGCGTTTTGCTGATTTACCCGCCCTGTCCGACTGACCACGGAGTTTAATATGTTCAGCCAACTCGATAAGCATCTGTAAAACCAATTGAGTAGCTTCCATTGAAATTACCGATGGCTCAAGTGTATCAATAATTTCCGACGACATCTGCTGCAACTCAATATCATAAAACTGAAACAACTGCTCATGCAATGCTTGTTTTGGTGATCCGAAGGGTGTGCTCATAGTTAAAAAGGTATTTCTTCTTGCGTTTCTTCGGGTTTAAAATCTATTTGCTGTTCTGCATCGGGCATTTGTTCGGGTGTATCAGAACCCTTTGGTTGCTCAAAGGCATAAAAATTAGCTCCCCATTCCTGCTCGAAGTATCTGTTTTTCTTCCAATCGAAAAATATTTTACAATCACCCCTGAACGACACTCCTTTTGGTTTAGCTTTATCAATGTAAACCAAGCAGACGTTATCTCCGTGAGGCTGTCCATACTCGTTTCTTAACTTTGAAGGCGGTCGCCATAAAGTAATCCATGTCATAGCCTTACGATATAGGGCCTGTCCTCCTGCAGCTTGCCTGGGAAGTGGCTTAGGGTAGTAAGTTAACCCATCTTTTGTAATCGGCGTTGCTGATCCGCTTGGATGTATCGTCAAAATAAAGTGCCTGTTTCTCTTTCGACACAACCGGCGCATACCTCCCATCAAATCTTCAATGTATAAATCCTGCCTGGTTCCGAAAAAAGCCATAGCTGAGTGATCGAGTTCATTGTACGGTTCACCTACAATAATATCAATCCTTTCGCCGGGATGATCTTTTTCCCATTGATCAGCCAATTTAAATAACTCCGGTATAGAATAAGATTTATCGTCGGTATCAACGATAACGAATAGGTGGTTAAGCCATTCAAGGGCTTTTATAAAATCTTTATCTTCAAGATGGTTGTATTCTGTAAGGTAAATTTTCTTTCCAGTAATCTTATGTACCAACTCGGCTATTATTTCCTCTACCGTTCCGGTTTCCGGGGAGCAGATCAGCGAACGCTTACCGAATTTTTCAGCCTGGTTAATACACAATTCAAAAGTAAACTCTGATTTACCGTGTGTAGGCTCTGAATAAATAATGGTGAAAGTGCCCTGTTTTACGGAATAAAGTTTATCCAGGCAGCGGAAGCCGGTATCTTCACCCCTTACAATACCCGATTTCCTTAGTTTTTCAAGGCCGGGGAGCATATCCATTATTGACTTTATCATCAGTTACTCGGGTTTGAATCAATAATTTGTTTTGGCCCCATAGTAATATATTTCTCAAATTCATCCATCCTCGTAATAAATTCCGGAGTTAAATATTCTTGAGTGTTTCGCTCGGTCATTTCTAAAAGGGCCGTTTGTGCGGCCCTTTTTATATCGTGTCGGGTATACTTAAGTTTTACTAATTCGTTAAACTGTCGCCTTGTTTTATCACTTAAAACTTTAAACTTTTTTCCAGTCACCTCTACCATAATATTTAAAAAAATCTGCTCCTTTTCGCTTAATGGTAGTTTACTACCATTCTTCTTAACCTTCTTTACTTTATTGTCTGTGTTCACTGGCTGTTCACTGGCTGTTCGCTGGCTGTTCACTGGCTGTTCATCATATTCTAATTCATTATTGTAAGTTTCAAAATTACAGATAGTTATGATTGAATATTGGTTGTTCGATTTTACAATAATAGACCCATCGGTCTCAAAAATCTTTAAAACTCGATAAATCATTGATGCATCAATATCGAGTTCCTCCTCCGCTTTATTTCTACCGAAAACAAATTGACCTATTTCGAGTTCAACATTAGTATATCCAGGGCCGATTTTTAATGATACAACCCGCTGCTTGTGGCTTGCCTTTAATAACATCCATATCCAAACTTTCAAGTGATTAGGGTTTCTGAATTGCTGACTATCGAGCAACTGACGATGTAGTTTAATATATCCAGGCATTGGTTACAACTATTTTAGTTGTTGTATTTTATTATAATGCCTTAGTAGAGAATCTTCGCCAACTGCAGTAACCAAACCCATCTCGTTGAAATATTTCTAACCTTTTCTTTTGCCAGCGCGGATCAAGTAGTTTGTTCTGATAGGTAATTTGAGTATCCATAAGTGTAATTATTAGAGGTTTGTACTTTCAAATTGTATAGAGCCAAAAAAAGAGGTTAAACTACCTTAACAAATTTTACTTTATCGATCTCTACGATCTTTATGGTTCCCTTTTTAGCCAGGTCATAAACATGGGTTGTGCTTTTACGAATAGTGTCGGCGTAGGTCTTAACGCGGACAAGGTCGGTACGTATTTCATTCATGGTTCAAATATATTGATTAGTTTCAAACTTCCAAATAATGTGAATAAAAAAAGGTGGGAACCACCCCACCCTTTTAAACGCTATGCACCATCCAAAGACTACAAAGCAGTGTTCGGGTGTTATGGCGCAAAGATATAAATTATCCCTCTTTTATAGGGGCAAAAATATCATCTTCCGGCAGTTCGGGTTCCTCCGCGTCGCGGCCATGGTTCGGGTGAAGGTTATCCTTCGGAGTGGGTTTTCCCCTTTTACCGATCTTCTTTGCAAGGATCACACCGTCCAGCGCGTCGAGGTTCTGTTCCTCCCCTTCCGCGTACATGCCGGCACGGTTATTTTCATCGATCTGCTGCTGCCTGGCTTCATCTTCCAACCGTAGGCGCTCATACTCTGCTTCAAACTCCAATTTCTTTTGGTAGTCGGAAGGGTGAAAAGGTTCTTCCCGGACGAAAATTCCGCTTTGCTTGTCGAAATAAACTCTTTTGGCGGCTTTCCAGTCCCGGTACATCTCACAGGATTTGTCAACATAGGTAAAGCCGTGTGTGAGGTTTGAAGCGTGCAGCTTGATGTCGGCGTCAAACGTCTCGATCTTGTTTTTAAAGACCGTCATGGCCACCTTTTTGTTATTTTCCTCGTGGATCTTGTCATTGACGGATTGGGCCAGCATCTGGCTTTCCTGCGCCAGTTCTTCCGGCGTGAAGTCGTGCCGGAGGTTGATGGTTACGAGGTCGGCAAACTTTTCCAGTTCGGGACAGTCGTCTACATGTGTGTAATTGCTCATGTTGATTTTTATTTGATTAAATTATTTGAGAGGTAAACGGATATATTAAAAATCATCCTCCGGATCGTCATAGTCCTCGGCGGCGATTTTATCTACATGAGAGGGCAACTCTTTTAAAGCGGCTTCATATTTGTCAATAGCCGCTTTGAGATTCCAGGCGTTTACTGGAGCAATCTTTAAAGAACGGGCCGTCGCTTCTGCCGTTTCCTGATCTACCGGATTAATGGCGTAAATAGCCGTTCCTCCGTAGAACTTCGTAAATGCTGGTTGACTATCGTTTTCGGGTACATCTACCCGTAGCATATTAACCCCGGCAATGCTTTTTTCTGTGCATTTTCCGGCGATTCGTTGGTGTCCCATTAACTCAACGATAGCCCATACTTCAAATTTTTCTGATTCTGTTGTCATATTATGTTTTTTAAATTATTTGAATTTTAAAGGAATCTGTTTTTCCGGATACGGTATTTCCCACTCAAAATTCATCCTAAACCATTGGCGAATATCATCAAGTTTAAACTCAAACTCAACCGTGCTTAGTTTTGCCGATGACCCCGGTAGGCGAACAATTTCCCCGGTGGATTCAATGACCTTAGTATCGCCTAAGAAATTTTGTTTGTTCCAATCATGTATTTGCTTTTTATCGTATACCTCTCCCCAAAACTCTTTAAAACAATCTATTTCAAATTGTAAGAAGTACCCCCAATAAAAATCGTTCTGTTGTAAGCTACGCGGTTTACTGCGGCTTTTAACCGTAACGGTGATATTAGCGCCATTGTCAAACGCTTGTTTTAAATCACGATACACATAAGCCTCATTGACATATTTAATGCTGCAGTCATTGTCACCGGTGTGGATTAGCTTCGCGTCGTAGG
>Ga0302221_10001867_pt1 | contig 13319 bp, 10 predicted proteins | sample II_Palsa_E2_1_FD_193517 | JGI IMG/M metagenome (GOLD analysis project Ga0302221, IMG submission 193517) | Peat permafrost microbial communities from Stordalen Mire near Abisko, Sweden - II_Palsa_E2_1 | ecosystem: Environmental > Terrestrial > Soil > Palsa > Peat permafrost | place: Sweden... | reverse complement strand
ATGTAGGCGTTCGGGTCGGAGAACCAGGCGCTGATGATCCTCTCAAAGTCCTCGCCGTTCTCGATCTTGTCCGAGGCGGCGCCATTGCGCAGGTACTTCCACGTGAGCTCCTCCTGCGGCATGATCCCGCCCGAAGCGTTGAAGATGATCGGGCACTTGAAATGGAGCGCCTTGGCGCACGTCGTCGTGCCGCCCCGGGTGACGATGACATCGCTCACCTGCATGAGCATGTGGACGATCTCCGAGTAGCCGTCGATGTAGCAGTTGAATTCCGGGTGGCTCGCCCGCCAGTGGACGAGCTCGTTGAAGGCCTCCTTGTTCCGGCCGCAGATGACGATCACCTGGCAGTGGTCCGCCCACTTCACGAGGGTCGGGAGCAGGTCGAAGTGGTTGTTGGCGCCGTTGACCCCCGTGGCCAGGAACACCGTGAACAGGTCCGGGCGGAGCCCGAGGTTCTCCTCGCGGAACGCTCCGCGGTCATGCGGCGCGATGACCTCGAAATGGGCGCGGGGGTGCATGAGGTAGCCGCGCACGCGCGCCTTCTCGGGGGGAATCCCCTTCTTGATCGCATAGTCCTGCGCCGTCGCGGTCCTCGAGAAATACATGTCGGCCGACGGCTCGATCCAGTTCCGGGAATAGCCCCACCCCCCCGAGAATTCGCCGCAGTACGTGGCGCACATCACGTTGTCGGGCCCAAGCAGCCTGCGCGCCAGCTGGAAATAGCCGCGGTTGAGGCAGTCGTGCACGCTCAGGACGAGGTGGGGCCGGTATTCCCGGATCACGTCCGTGTAGTAGCCCCTGCCGAGTGAGACCGTATCCTTGTTAAGAATGCTCTGCAGCTCGATGAACGCGTAGAAGGCCTTGTGCACCCATGGCGCGCTCGTCTGGATCTTGTTGTAGAAATTGACGCCCGCCCGGTTGATGACCGACGACTTTTCCAGCATCTGCTCGATCCGCACGTCGACCTCGTGCCGGTAAAGAAGGAAGCACCACTCCGCGAAGGCCTCCGCGCGCGCGTCGTGGCCGCCCCCGGTGCTCGACGTCAAGACTAGGATTCGGATCTTGGACATGGTTGTGGGCCCGGAGTCCGCTCAGAGGCCAAAGTAGCGGGCGGTGCCCCAGCGCATCACCGAATCCGGAAGGATGCGCGACAGGAGCGGAGCGATGCGCGCCTGGAAGAGGGAGCCCGAGCGGACGATTCCGCTCCTTTTCGCAAGGAGGGCGCGCCGCAGGTCCATCGCCGCCCGCTCGGAAGGGGGCGAGCCGGCGAAGGTCGCCTCGAGCGCCGCCCTGGCGCGGAGCGCGATCTCGGAGGATGAATCCGTCGGCATGGCTTCGTTGAATTCGGTTTTGTAGTCGCCGGGTCGAAAATCGATCACCCTGATCCCTGTGCCGCGCGTCTCAAACATCAAGCTTTCGCTGAGGGCCGACAGGCCGGCCTTGGCGACGTTGTAGCCGCTCATGTAAGGGAGCGGGAGCTCCGCCGCGATCGACGAGATATGGACAAGGCAACCCCGCCTGCGGCTGAGCATCGAGCGGAATGCCGCGTGGCTCAGCTCGAGGACTGTCCCCACCATGTCCTCGATCTGCGAGCGCCAGACGGAGGATTCAAGGTCGGCGAAGCCGCCGAATACCCCGTAGCCCGCATTGTTGATGACGAGGTCAAATCCCTTCCCGGCGGCCGCGGAGGCCCCCTCGAACGCACGGATGGCTCCCGCACGGTCGGCGAGATCGAGCGCCACAGGAAAAAACGCCCCGGGATGGGCCGACGCCAGCTCGGCCAGGCGGCCCGGGTCCCTCGAGGTGCCCCAGACGCGGACGCCCTCCGCGAGGAGCATTCGCGCGAACGCCCTCCCGAGACCCTTGCTCGCGCCGGAGACGAACGCGGCGTCGTGGAGTTCGTTCAGGCGGCGCATTCAGGTGCCCCGAAGGATGATCGCGACATTCGCGCCGCCGAATCCGCTGCTGTTCTTGAGCACGGTCCGGGGGGCGCCGGCGATCGTCGACCGGATGATGTTCAGCCCCTCGCAGGCGGGGTCCAGGTTTGAGATGTGGGCCGAGCCCGGGATGAACGCCTCGCGCATGGCCAGCGCGCAGAAGCCCGCCTCCATGACCCCCGCCAGGGAGAGGCCGTGGCCCGTCAGCGCCTTGGTGCTGCTGATCGGGGGACCCGCGCCGTTCGCGCCGAACACCGACTTTAGCGCCCGCGCCTCGGACACGTCGCCTATGAGCGTGGACGTGGCGTGAGCGTTGACGTAGTCCACGTCCGCTGCAGCGATGCCGGTCGACGCAAGCGCGTTCTCCATCGCCATGCGCGAGCCCGTCCCGTCGGGGTGGGAGATCGCCACGTTGTATCCGTCGGAGGCCTGGCCCCACCCGACCAGCTCGCAGTAGGGCGCGACGCCGCGGCGGGCCACCTCGGCCTCGCTCTCGAGCACCACGACGACGCCGCCCCCAGTCCCCACGAACCCGTCCCGGGCCGCGTCGAACGGCCGGGAGGCGATGTCCGGGTCGGTCTGCAGCGAGAGCGTCCTCATTCCCGCAAACGGCAGGATCGCATCCCGGTTGCCGTCCTCGCCGCCGACAACGAACATCCGGCCCTGGCGTCCAAGCGAGATCTCCTCGAAGGCGTACGCCATCGCGTGGGCCGACGAGGCGCACGCGGACGAAAACCCCGTTGAGGCGCCCTGGATCCTGAAGGCCGCCACCAGGTTGAAATTGAGGGTGCCGACGATCGAGGCGACGATGCCCAGGGGCGAGCTTCGCGACGGCCCGAGCTTCAGCAACCGGTCATGGTGGTAGTACGTCAGCATCGGCGACCCGGCCGACGCGGCGAAGAGCCCCGTGCTCCTGTTCGAGATGTCCGCCTCGTCGAGGCGCGCATCGGCGATCGCTTGGAGGAACGCGCAGTGCGCAAAGAGGCCGTGGGGGGCCATCGACCGGATGGTCTCCCGCTTGATCTCGTAGGCGGGGGGCCACGTCCAGTCCTCGGGATCGACGGAGTCCGTGAAGAAGCCCTTGATCGTCCCCACCACCTTGCAGGCTATGTCGGGCTTCTGGAAGGGCGGGTAGATCTCAAAGCCATGCCGGAGCGCGCGAAGGTTGCCGGCAACGGTGGCTGCGTCGTTGCCGATGCTGGTGACAAAACCGAGGCCGGTGATGAAGACTCTGGGCATGCGCTAAGGCAGGGCTGCCCGGCCCATCGTGACAAACGTCACAACTCGGTCAATCAGGCGTTGATCGCCACCCGAAGCGGCGGGTTGGCGCCATTCTCGCTCTCGGAAAGCGGCTGGGCCGCGCCGTTGACCACGGCTGGGGCAACCACGGATTCGACGTAGGCAAAGGTCAGGGTGATGTCCTCGGCGATGACGGCCTTCTCCTGGCCCACCCGTATCGCGCCCTCGAAGGTCGCCAGCGGCATCTTCATCCGCTTCGGCTTGATCGACAGCGTGAGGAGGTCGCCCGGCTTGCACATCCTGTGGGCGCGAACGCCTTCGCATCCCGTGAAATAGATCGTGTTCGCCCCGATCGCTTTGCCGGGTTCCGTCGGGGCTCCCTCCAGGAGAAAGAGGACGGCGAGCTGGCCCAGGGCCTCGAGCATGATCGAGGCCGGCATGACGGGATTATCCTTGAAATGACCCTGGAGGAAGAACTCCTGCCCGGTGATCTTGTACTTGCCGTTGGCGCCCGTGGAGCTGACGGAGGCCTCGTTCAGAAAAAGGAAGGGAGGCTGGACCGGCATGACGGCCCCGATGTGCTCGATGGGGAGGAACTTCGTCGGCCGGGGCAGCGGCAGGCCGCGGATCTTGCAGTCGATGAAGGTCTTAACATCCCCGACGGTCCGCAGGTTGCGCAACTCGTCGTTGCTGATCGTGAGCTGGAGCACATCTTCGACGAGGATGACGATCTCCATCATCGTGAGTGAATCGATGCCCAGGTCCTCGATCAGCCGCAGGTCGTCGTCCGCGTCCTTGAGCTTTGCGCGCAGGTCGGGCTCCACAAAGCACTCGATCACGCCGATCACCACCGCGGGCATGTGGTCGGCGTTGCCGGTCTTGCGGAACTGGACGGCCGCCTCGAACGTGGAGGGCGAGCAGCGCTTCAGCGCCTCCCTGAGGGCCGCCTCGTCGTCAGGTGCAAATGGCTTGGCGCCAAGGGGAAACGGCTTGTTGGAACTACCGGGTGATTGCGCTATTTCGGACATCTGTCGTTATTTGTATGTTGCGGTGGCCGATAAAGTAAACCCATTTCTTGGCATCCCCGGCCGCGGGGCTGCACGGCCCCCGCGCGGGGGGACCCACCCTGCCTGACAACACCCGTAACCGGGCTTGAATGCCCGACTTCGCAGAGATTACGCTGCAACCACCAACCAGGCAATGACCGAACTTTCGCCCGCTAAGCCTGCCTCTCCCCTTTTTCTCATCACGCATGAGTTTTATCCGGTGAGCGGCGGCATAGCCACGTTTGCCGAGGAAATCGCCAAGGCCTCCGCCAATCTGGGATACGATGTGGAGGTTTGGGCGCAATCCGCTCCCTCCCATATCGAAAAGGATTGGCCGTTCAGGATGAGGAGGCTTCCCCTCAAGGGCACCCACGACCTGATCTGCCAGCTCCAGCTCGCCCGCGAACTGGTCGCGTCCAGGCGCCAGCTGAGGAACGCAACGGTCTATCTCCCGGAGCCGGGCCCGATGCTGACGATGATGCTGCTGCAGTTCTTCAAGGCATTCCGGCCGAAGCGGCTCGTGCTGACGTTCCACGGATCCGAGATCCTGAGCTTCGCGCGCAGCCCGCTGCGCCGGTGGCTCGCGGGGCGGCTGATCCGCCACGCGACGCGCGTGAGCACACTCACGACCTACACGCAGGAGCTCCTGCTCGAGCGCTTCCCGCACGCCGCCAACAAGATCTTCCTGACACCCGGGGCGCTGCGGTCCGATTTTGCGGTCGTCCCCCCGCGAGCCGCGCACCCGAAGGACAAGATCGTTGTCCTCACCGTGGGCAGGCTGCACCCGCGCAAGGGCCAGATGATCACCCTCCAGGCCCTGCAGATGCTTCCGGCCGAAGTCCGCAGCCGGATCGAGTACTGGGTCGTGGGCGGCAGGAACAAGGGCAACTATGAGGACCGGCTCCGCGCCATGGCGAACCTGGACCCCGCGCTCACGGTCCGCTTCTTCGGAAACATTCCCGACGAGGAGTTGATCGAGGTCTACGAGAGGTCGGACATATTCGCCCTGACCAGCATCAACCACGGCGACAGCGTCGAGGGATTCGGCCTCGTCTACCTCGAGGCGGCGGCGCACGGGCTCCCGATCGTGGCCCACAGGGTCGGCGGCGTCTCCGAGGCGGTCCGCGACGGAGTGACGGGCCTTCTGGTCACGCCCGAGCGGCCCGCGGAGCTGGCGGCCGCGTTTGAGAAGCTCATCCACGACGCCCCGCTGCGCAGCCGGCTCGGCGGCGCGGGCCGCATCTGGGCCGCGCGCAACTGCTGGAAGGAGAACGCCTCCACCCTCTTCGCCAAGGCGGAGGATCCGGGATGATCCAGTCGCGCGCGCAGGTGACGGTCCGGTATGCGGAAACCGACATGATGGGCGTCGTCTACCACGCGAACTACCTTCCCTGGTTCGAGGTCGGCCGGACGACCCTCCTGAAGGAGATCGGAGTTCCCTACCGCAGGCTCGAGGAGGAGGGCTTCCGCCTTCCCGTCCTCGAGGTCGCGGCCAGGTACATCCGGCCTGCCGTGTACGACGACACGCTCGAGATCACCTCGACGGTGCGCGAACGGCCGCTGCTCAGGATCCGGATCGAGTACGAGGTGCGCAGGGCCGAGGACCTCCTTGCCACCGGCAACACCCTTCACGCGTTCGTCGACCGCGACGGCCGCCCGGTGCGCCCCCCGCCCTGGGCCGTGGAGCTGATCCACAAGGCCTTCGCCTAGCCCGACTTCCGCTACTGGAGCACTTCAAGAACGTAAGTCCCTGATCTATCGATCAAGTTTCTAAAAAGTCGGGACTACACGGCTTGTTTTTCTGCTGGGTAGGTGATCTTCGGTGGTGGTTGTGGAGGCAGCACGAGTTTGAGGTGCTCGAGCAGGATGGCGACATCCCGGTCCGGCTCGGTATGGCGGACGAGAAGCAGTTCCCGGCCGTCGGTGGTGGGCAGGCGGACGTCCAGCATTTGGAGGGTCGCCAGTTTTTCGATCACGACCCGTGGCGTGAGTCCCGAGCCGGAGCCCTTCAGCATCTGGCGCAAGGTCGTCATCAGGCAGTACGCGAGGAAGGAGACGAAGAGGTGCGCCTCGATTCGCTCCGGCTTGTGGTGAAAGATGGGCCTCAGGCCCAGGTCGCCCCTCAAGGTACGGAAGGCTTCCTCGACGTGACAGAGCTGCATATAGCAGCGCCATATGAGCGCCGGATCCTCGGCGGTCATGTTGGTTCGCAGGAGGTAGCGGCCCTCGCGCTGGCGCACGGCACGCAGCTTTTCGCGGTCGAGGCTGTAAGTGAGGACGCCGTTCTCGCTCACGTCGACTTCCACCAGGTGCTCGACGATTCGGCCGGCAGCGTGCTGCGCGACCCCGAGCTTCTTAAGCAACTTGTCCCGGGACTGCTTCTGATCCTTCAGTTCACCCAGGCGCATCCAGTAGCGCTTGAGATGGCGCCGTCGCATCCCGCGCTCCTTGTCCTTGCGGGCGCCGCTTTCGGCGAGGACATATAGTTCGCCGTCTGCGGGCAATAGCTTCACCCGTAACTCCGACCTCACGTCCTGCCACGGCAGCTCTGCCAACGCGGACTCCAGTCGCGTCAGCCGCCCTTTGGGCGTTCCAACCAAGTAGCGCACGGGCACCTTTCCCCTGCGCAGCTCCGTCAGGATCTCCTCGGTGGGGATCCCCCGGTCCATGACCCAGATCCTATCGGCCTGCCCGTAGCGGCGCGTAATCGTCTCCAGCATTTCCCGCAGGGTTTGGTTGTCCACCGTGTTGCCCGGCATCATCTCGTAAGCCAGCGGAAGGCCCTCCGGGGTCACCACCAGGGCCACCACCACCTGCACGCAGTCGCCGCGCTTGTCGCGGCTGTAACCGAACCTTCGCGGATCCTCCTGCCCCGCGGGCTCGCTGCATTCAAAGTAGGTCGAGGTCAGATCGTACAAGAGTATTTCGTACTTCGCCCCGAACAGATCGCGCCAACGCTCGTTGAGGTGGGAAAAGAGCTCCTCCTTCTCTGCCAGCAACAGATCGAGCGCCCGGTAGAGCGTGTCGTCCTGCACCGCTCGGGCGTCCACGCCCAGCAGGTCGCCCAACGCCGTCGTGTTAAACCAATGCCGGTGGAGCCGCCACTCGCTTCCCGGGCTGAGCAACCGGTAAACCGCCAGGATCCGCACCACCTTTCCCCAGTCAGTGCCCTCGCGGCTCACCGGCAATCGTTCTCCAAAGAAGCTGTCCAGCCCCAACCGCCTCCACAGCTCGTCCGCCAACCAGCACGCCCCCCATTGCCGCGGATGCTCCAGGCGCATCCCGCTCAAGCGCACCTGCAGGCAGTCCACACCGCCGGCCCGTGGCCGTCGGTCCGCCGGGAACAGCGCCATCTGCCGCGCCTCCCCGTCGCGCTCGTCAATGACTTCTATCGTCCGCTCCCACGCCGCCCGCTCGCTGTCGTTAATCTCCCCAAGGTAAAACACGTGCCGGTGCGCCACCTTGCCGCCCCGATACCGGCGGCTCTCCACGATCGACCAGCTGCGGTGCGTCTTACCGTCCTTCCTGCGTTCACGACATTTCAGGAACATGCCACCCAGTTTATCCCATCGGCCCCACTTGCGGAAGGGGGTAGGTCGGGACTACACGCCCTTTTGGAAAACGCGATTTGCGCAGGTCAACTACTTGCGTCGCCCATACCCCTCAAATTAATCCTTTCCCGCCTCCAGTAGCGGAAGTCGGGCTAGGGAAACAGGCCCCGCTTCTGCTTGGCCTCGGCGACGCGGGCGATCCCCAGGGTGAGCGCCGCCAGGCGGCGCCCGAACTTGAATTTTCGCTTCTGGTACTCCACCGAGTCCTTGGCCTTGTCGAGGATGGCGTAGAGCTTCGCGATCACCTCGTCGCGGTCCCAGTAGAAGCTCTGCAGGTTCTGCAGCCACTCGAAATAGGACACGATGACGCCCCCCGAGTTGCAGAGGACGTCGGGGATGAGCTCGATGTCCCCGCGCTCCTCGATGATCCGGTCGGCCGCGTTGGTGGTCGGGCCGTTGGCAGCCTCGGCTATCAGGCGGCACCTCAGCTTCGGCGCATTGTCCAGGGTGATGACCCGCTCGAGGGCCGCCGGGACGAGGACCGTGCACTCCAGCTCCAGCAGCTGCCCGTTCGAGATGGCCTCGCCGCCGTCGAAGTCCTTGAGGACGCCCGCATACTGGAGGTAGGCGAGCGCCTTCTTGACGTCGATCCCGGCGGCGTTGTGGATGCCGCCCGTGTAGTCCGAGATCGCGATGATGCGGGCGCCCATCGCGGACAGCGCGAGGGCGGCCTCGCTGCCCACGTTGCCGAACCCCTGGATCGCGACCGTCGCCTTCTCGACCTGTATCTTCATGTCCCCGAGGTACTTCTTGACGAGGTAGGCGACCCCGGCGCCCGTGGCCTCGCGCCTTCCCTGCGATCCTCCCAGGGCGATCGGCTTGCCGGTCACGACGCCGGGGGAAATGTGGCCGACATGGTTCGAGTACGTGTCCATCATCCAGGCCATGATCTGCTCGTTCGTGCCCACGTCCGGGGCGGGGATGTCCAGCTGGGGCCCGACGAACCCGATCAGCTCCTGCATGTAGCGCCTGGAAAGGTGCTCGAGCTCGGTCGGGGACAGCTCCCTGGGGTTCACGATCACGCCGCCCTTGGCGCCCCCGTAGGGGAGCCCCACGAGGGAGCATTTCCAGCTCATCCACATCGCGAGGGCCGCGACCTCGCCGAGCGTGACGCTCTCGTGGAACCGGATGCCCCCCTTGGAGGGGCCCGTGGACAGGTTGTGCTGGACCCGGTAGCCCTCGAACACCGTCACGCTCCCGTTGTCGCGCCTGATCGGCAGCGAGACCGCGAGGCAGCGGCGGGGATATTTGGTCCGGTCCCTGATCTCCTCGGGGAGATTGATGGCGTCGGCCGCCTGGTCGAACTGGCGGCACGCCATGCGGAACACGTCCGAATCGTAGAGGGTCGAAACAACGGCCTTTGACATGGGGGCAGCTTGCCCGATGTCATGGTTTTTGCCATGCTATTCAGGCTCAGTTCCGAGTACAAACCGACGGGCGATCAGCCGCAGGCGATCGAGAAGCTGGTCGCATCCGTCGCCGCGGGAAACCGGTACCAGACCCTGATCGGCGTCACCGGCTCCGGCAAGACGTTCACCATGGCGAACGTCATCGCGCGGTGCGAGCGGCCGGTTCTGATCATCTGCCACAACAAGACCCTGGCGGCGCAGCTCTACTCGGAGTTCAAGGGCTTCTTCCCGGACAACGCCGTCGAGTATTTCGTGAGCTATTACGACTACTACCAGCCCGAGGCCTACATCCCGTCGAGCGACACCTACATCGAGAAGGACTCCTCGATCAACGAGGAGATCGAGCGCCTGCGCATCTCGGCGACGAGCTCCCTCGTGAGCCGGCGCGACGTGATCGTCGTCGCCAGCGTCTCCTGCATCTATGGTCTGGGCTCGCCCGAGGACTTCACGCAGCTGCGCATCCCGATCCGGAAGGGCGGAGAGCTCGGGCGCAACCAGTTCCTGGAGCGTCTCGTCGACAACATCTACGAGCGGAACGACTACGAGCTGAAGCCCGGGCGGTTCCGCGTGCGCGGCGACGTGGTCGACGTGATGCCCGCCTACATGGAGCACGGGCTCCGCGTCGAGTTCTTCGGGGACCTGGTGGAGGACATCAGCGAGTTCGAGCCGCTGTCCGGCGGGGTCATCCGCAAGCTCGACATGTTCGACCTCTACCCGGCCAACCAGTATGTGAGAAGCCGGGGATCCCTCGCGCCGGCCATCGCCTCGATCAAGGCGGAGCTGGATGACCGCGTGGCCTGGTTCGAGGCCGGCGGCCGCCTTCTCGAGGCGCAGCGGATCAAGATGAGGACGAACTACGACCTGGAGATGCTCCAGGAGATGGGCTTCTGCAACGGCATTGAGAACTACTCGCTGCACTTCGGGAACCGAAAGCCCGGCGAACGGCCCTTCTGCCTCATCGATTTCTTCCCGAAGGACTTCATCCTCATGATCGACGAGAGCCACGCCACCGTCCCGCAGATCGGGGGCATGTACAACGGCGACCGCTCGAGGAAGCTGACGCTCGTCAACTTCGGGTTCCGCCTGCCGTCGGCCCTGGACAACAGGCCCCAGAGCATGGAGGAGTTCGACAGGATCACGGGGCAGACGCTCTACGTCTCCGCCACCCCATCCGAGTACGAGCTCGCGCGCTCCGCCGTGGTCGCCGAGCAGCTCATCCGCCCGACCGGGCTCCTCGACCCGGAGATCGTGGTCCGGCCCATCAAGGGGCAGGTCGAGGACCTGATCGGCGAGATCAAGGCCGCGGCCGCGGCCGGCGAGCGCGTCCTGGTGACGACCCTCACCAAGCGCCTCTCGGAGGACCTGACGACCTACCTGCGGGAGGCGAAGGTGCGCGTCGAGTACCTGCACTCGGATATCGATACCGTCGAGCGGATCGAGATCCTGCGGAACTTGCGCCTGGGGAACTTCGACGCGCTCATCGGGATCAACCTCCTGCGCGAGGGACTGGACCTGCCCGAGGTCGCCCTCGTCGCGATCCTGGACGCCGACAAGGAGGGCTTCCTGAGGAGCGAGACGAGCCTCATCCAGACGGCCGGCCGCGCGGCGCGCCACGTGAAGGGCCGGGTCATCTTCTACGCCGACACCATCACGGGCTCGATCGCCCGGACGATCGAGACCACGAACCGGCGACGGGAGAGGCAGATCGCCTACAACAAGGAGCATGGCATCGTCCCCCGGAGCGTGATTCGCGGGGCGCAGGCGAGCCTCCAGACTTACGACGGCTCGGGCGACCGGGGCGAGGCCGCCGTTTCCGAGAGCCCGGAGGACATCGCCGCGGTGATAGCGGAGCTCGAGGACGAGATGCAGGAGGCCGCCGCAAGGCTCGAGTTCGAGAAGGCGGCGATCATCCGGGACCAGATCGACTCGCTCAGGTCCGGCAAGTTCAAGAAGCTCGGCAACGCGCCGAGGGGCAGGCCCGGGCGGGCGGCCTCATCCGGCCGGAGGTAGGGGCCGCCCCGGCTTCCCGCGGCGGGCGCCCGCGGATCACGCCCACTCGGGCGGGTTCTGCAGCTTCGGATTGAGGACGCCGATGCAGGGAAGGTTCCGGTAGCGCTCCGCGAAATCGAGCCCGTAGCCGACGACGAACCTGTCGGGTATCTTGAACCCGACGAAGTCCGCCTCGAACGGCACCTCGCGGCGCCCCTGCTTGTCGAGGAGGACGCACGTCTTCATGCTGGCGGGCCTGAGCTTGGCGATGAGGCCGGCGACGAGCGTGATCGTCTTGCCCGTGTCCAGGATGTCGTCGATCAGCAGGACATGGCGCTTGGCGATGTCGATCGTGAGGCTGTGGACGATCTGGGGCGTACCGACCGACTTCGTCCTGTCGGCGTAGCTCGAGATCCGGATGCAGTCGAGGCGCACCGGGTTGTCGATCTCGCGCATCAGGTCGGCGGTGAACATGACGGCGCCGTTGATGATGGAGACGATCGTGAACTCGCCCTGGCCGTAGGCGGCCCTCAGCTCGCGCCCGAGCTCCCGCACCCGCTTCTTGATCTGGGCCTCCGTGAACATCACGCTCTCCAGGTCCGGGTGCTCCTTCGACGTCTTGCTCCTGGTCGGCATGGGTGGTGGCGTTCAGAGAGGCAAACGGCGGGTCCGGACGCAACCTGTTAAGGCGGCCCCGCGAAAAACTCCCCCCTGTTGCGCTTTTGACTTCGACTGAACGGCCCGTTCCGCCGAGATTCGTCCCGTCGCGCGCCATGATCTCCATTCGCATCCAGAAGCTCACAAAGCGTTTCGGCGCCGTGGTCGCGCTGCACGACCTGGACCTCGTCGTCGGGCCGGGGGAGCTCTTCTTCCTCCTGGGCCCGAGCGGATGCGGCAAGACGACGCTGCTGCGGTGCATGGCGGGGTTCTACATCCCGGAGGAGGGGAGGATCTTCTTCGGGGACGAGGACGTGACCCAGCTGGCGCCCCACAAGCGCAACACGGGGATGATGTTCCAAAGCTACGCCCTATGGCCGCACATGACGGTCGCCGAGAACGTGGCCTTCGGCCTCGAGGAGCGGAAGCTGCCGCGGCCGGAGATCCGCACCAAGGTGGGCGAGGCCCTCGAGTCCGTCCACATGGGCGCCTTCGCCGAGCGCAAGCCGAACCAGCTCTCCGGCGGGCAGCAGCAGCGCGTGGCGCTCGCCCGCGCGCTGGTCATACGCCCCCGCTGCCTGCTCCTCGACGAGCCGCTGTCGAACCTGGACGCCAGGCTCAGGCTCGAGATGCGGATGGAGATCCGCCGGATCTGCAAGGAATTCCAGCTGACGACCGTCTACGTGACCCACGACCAGAAGGAGGCCCTTTCGGTCTCCGACCGGATGGCCATCCTCGAGAGCGGCCGGATACTCCAGGTGGGGACCCCCCAGGAGGTCTACCGCCGGCCCGCGAGCAGGGTCGTGGCGGATTTCATCGGCGAGACGAACTTCATCGCCGGCAGGCTCCTGTCCTGCGCCAAGGGGCAGGCCAGGGTGGCCACGGACGTCGGCGAATTCGACGGGGTCCTCGGCGACCCCGCCTCGCAGCCCGCCGCGGGGTCCGCGGTCACCGTCTCGGTTAGGCCCGAGTGCTGGACCCTCTCCGGGGAGCGCCCGGCGCAGAACGCGATCAAGGGCCGCATCGGCAAGTCGACCTACCTCGGCGAGAACGCGCAGTACGACTTCGTGTCCGCGGGGACGACGCTCAAGATCCTGGAGCTCAATCCCAGGTTCGTCGACCGCTCGGACAGGGACGAGTTCTTCGCAGGCGTCCGTCCCGAGGACGTGGTCGTCCTGACCGGCTGAGGCTTCCCCGATGCTCAAGCGGGGGTTTATCATCCTGGCCCTTGTCGCGACGGTCGCCGTGCCGTTCATCCTGCGCCCGAGGCAGCCTTCGCCGGGGCAGGCGGACGACACCCTTGTCATCATCACCCCGCACAACGAGGCGATCCGGCATGAGTTCACCCTCGGTTTCCGCGACTGGTACAGGTCGAGGACCGGGCGCACGGTCTACGTCGACTGGAGGAACGTCGGCGGCACAAGCGACATC
>Ga0302221_10001866_pt1 | contig 13319 bp, 2 predicted proteins | sample II_Palsa_E2_1_FD_193517 | JGI IMG/M metagenome (GOLD analysis project Ga0302221, IMG submission 193517) | Peat permafrost microbial communities from Stordalen Mire near Abisko, Sweden - II_Palsa_E2_1 | ecosystem: Environmental > Terrestrial > Soil > Palsa > Peat permafrost | place: Sweden... | reverse complement strand
GTACAATATGTCGACTTCCTGATTTGTTCGTTTTCGATCCTTGACGACATTTAATCGGCCAGGCACCAAACAGCCATTATAAATACAGCCCCTCTTCTGACAGCAAGATCTAGGAGTAAAGCAGTTGAATATTACATCGTCGGCCACGATGAGATTTCCTCTCTCTTCGACGATACTATCCCTAAATTTAGCAAAAGGGCGGCCTCCGTGTCTTTCTTTCTTAGAGGGATTAGTGATGCTCGACATCTATTGCGGACATTGATTGCTATCTCTGAATTCGAGAAACCTTCTTTCACCATTGTTGACATCAACAAATGTGCAATTGTGCGAGATCTGATTGTCTTCATGCTGGTCGGCAAGTTAAGCGACTTAGACATGAGCTCGGACGAGGCATTGACGCTTCGTAATACTATCTTCTTTATCTACATGTCTACTATGATGCCTCACTTCATGTTCGTTCAGTTGCACGAAACAATTGACCAAGCACTTACTTGTCTCAAGTCCTGAAAACAGCCCTTGAAATGGGTTTACTTGCATACGAGGGACATGCCTCTCTACATCGAGGTCTCACAAACTGGCACGGAAAGGCTTTGAATTTCTTTACAACTTCGAAGGTCATTAACATTGTTACTACCCAATTGAAGAACGGAGTGATACCTGGCCTTGCGCCAGAATTGCTTCCAGGTTGTAAGAAAGACAACATACTCTACAACGATGCTTCGACTTTCGGACAAGATATTGAAGTTACACGATCCCGGGATGCTAACTACTCCAAGAATATTTGAATAAAACGAAGCAGCATATGACGAAGTTTCAGAAATATCTGCAGCCTGCAGGATAACTGGAGTTTCAATACCACACTTCTTGACATCGACTGGTACGACGCTCTTGCAGACAAGGACGCATATGATATTGGGTTTGACCCATTTCAGTCTTTAGGGGCCTTCCAGGACGAAAATCTGCCAACCAAACCTGATAATCCGCCACTGCTTTTCGACTATTTCTCGCCGTTCTTTCTGGATGCTGCAAACTCCATCAAGCAGCTCCGCGAGCGCTCACAGTGGAAGCGACTCTTGGCGGCCTCATTGACACTGCTGAAAGAATTCGCTTTGGTTTATATGATGGCCCTGATGATGTGAAGAGAATTTCAAAGCGGCAGGTCATGTCAGACCTAAGACCTTTGTGGTGCATTACGACAAAATTCATCTTAGCAATGGACCGTAAGTTCTCACCTATCAGACGCACCGAGATGCCAAAATCGATGATATTAATAGTGATTATATCGGTGGTCAACCTTTCAACCTTTCTCTATGCAGCACCGATGTTGAAACACTTGAAATATGTACTGTTGAATCAGTCTGCCTTCGAAATTCAGGGACTTGGAAAAGTGTCGAGACCTTCCTAGCAGAATACCAAATGATCACTGACCGGAAGATACTCATGAAGCTCACTCAGGTGGAAGTTGTCTATGATGGAGAGCCTATCTGGCCGATGGCAAATTACACCAAGTATCGTCTATTTGGAGGCTCCCAAGACTAACCATTCAACGAACTGCTACCTCGGCCTGCTTTTAACAAGTGGTTTTACGGTTTATTTTTCCGCCTGGCACTACCATTCAACTTGCAACTGCAAGATCACCGAAACATCATATCATCACCTCTAACGTTGATTGTCATATCCAGCTCATAGGCTATTTACGCACACTTGGATATCCCTCCCACTGGTTGTCTGAGAACCTATCGCTTATCCTCGAGAGCAAAGTCGTTAGCATATGTCGCCCACCTCGTTCGTCCCCATTCTCCATCAAGGACGTAGAGAGAAATCATCCAATGAAGCAGCTTTGCACCACACCATTGCCTACGAGATGAGAACACTAGCACGAATCTACCAGCCTATTCTCCCATTTTGTCGGGCATCTGAATCCATCCCATCTGAGGACGAGATCTACAACTATACGTTCTATCTCCACAATCACGAGAAAGACGAGTTCAACTCAGCAGTATCCGCTTGCCTTGCTCTTATATTGTGGGATCAACACCTCATCCTCGACATTGGAGATGCGGGCTGTAGAATATGTCCAAAACGACATACGTCCCCTTCTCGACTCTAGTTGGGGTGATGAGGTTGATCGAGATTTCGAGGGCCCCAAGTACGACACATTGAGAGATAAGGGCATCATTGTGTGGAGTACTGTTACTTGGGAATTGACCAAGGAGGCAAATGCTTGGATGCCAAAGACGTTTGTGCATATGTTGATTAGTAGGGGATTCGTTTGCGAGCTTTATAGGACTGATATTTGGATTTTTGTGCGAATGTTCCCTACACCATTCTCAGTGGCTGTGAAGAGGAGGATGAAGTGGACGGAGCTGTCCACATCGAAAAATAATGAATGGGTCGTTGATATACTCTTGAATGAGGGGAGAAGCGCACGCTGCATAGGCCCTCTCCCTCTATTTCTGCAATGCGCTCGTTTGCGTTAGAGTCTTGAAAGGAAGGTGATCCCAGCATTATGCTCCAAAGGAGCAGTGCAGTAAGATGTTATAGCCCTTGGTACATAGGTATGTAAAGCAACTACAGATCTTATCTATATTGTTCCAGTGCGCTTTTCATTGAGAGGTCACGACCTTACCCTTAGTAGCCTTCGTTGTGTGAAAACTCTTCACTACCACAGCGCACATCATGCAAAGCTCGTCTTTGCATCGACTCTAAAAGGCCAGATGACAACGTTTATGATGGCACAGCAATGGTTACCCTCCCTAAACCCTCAGGACTTCCTAGCCCGGAGGCGCAGAAGTTAGAGGTCGGTCTCGAAGCCCTATTCAAGCGATATATATCTCCCTGTCAGTTGGTTTACAGGGTTTCTACATTTTTACCCCTGATCCTGACCGCTTAGCTAATCGTCGGTCATCACCGACGACTATTCAGCTACCCAACTATACCAGGCATATGATTCAGCTTCTTTAAAATACAGTTACGTATTCTAGACTCTCTTTCAACTATAGACTATAGAAGCTGAGCTTTATATGCTTCTATATAACAATAAGAATACCCTCATTTATTTATACTTAAATATTTAGTCAGAATATAATCAATTATCCTTATACTTCTTTAATTTTAATCTTATAATTAATAGTCATGAGTCCGGTTTTCGCTTTATAATTTATAGAATTCACTATCGTCAAGCTTTAAAGTATGATTATGATTAATTTGAATCCTTTTTATACTTGATATTTTTAATCCTTAGTGTTGTACTTTTTTAAAGAGTATATTATATAAAACTTATACTTTTATTATTTGATCTGAAATCAATAATATTAACATTATAATCTGACTTTATACTTTTATAAATATGACTTATAAAAGTATATATATCTTTAATTCTTATTAATAACTCATCATTTATCAATATAAGTATTATTAAAATTATTATAGTTTTAAAAGACTTAATAGACTAATTAAAATGATTTATAGTCATTATATCAATTATATAAAAATATGACTTAATTCTTTATATTAATTTATATAATATAAAAGAGAAAGAAAGATTCTTAAATCTTATATTAATAGAGTATTAAACTGTTTTATTGTTTTACGTATACGGAAGCCCCTTTTTATACTGGCTAGTGCCTATGACACGTGACCGGCTAGACCTTGATCCGTTTTCGAAAGATATAATGATTCTTGACTTCTTTTATTATATAAGTCCTCTTTTATTTAATACTCGTCCTTTAAATATATATAATACAAGAAATCGATATATTGTTTAAATATATACTCCTTTTTAATTTAACGATTTTATTATAACTGACAGAAGTTTATTACGTCTACGAATTATAATTATAATATAAACCCGTATTATATCTTTAAAAAGCCTTTTATTTTATAATCAATAATTAATAAAGTCTGTTTAACAAAGCTTCGCTTAATATTGTCGTTTAATATTATAAGCTACTTTAATTAAATTAACGTGCTTTAATGTATTATTTTTAAATTAAGTAATCTCTTTTTATAATATTAATAATAATATAAATATATAATCATTATTTATATTATAAAGTGCTTTCGTTTAAGAGACTAAAAGAAAGGTCTTATTATATTAAACATAGAAAAGAGAATATATAGAGTAAAGAAAAAAGGAAACACGTTAACGATAATAATAATAATAGATATAATAAAGTCACTTAATTATAAAGTTATAAAATCGAATATAAAATTATATGATTATAGAATTAAATATTCATTAAAAGCTCGTAATATAAAGAGATGTTATTAATAAATAAAATAAAAAAGAACGCGACAATGACTATAATAATAATAATATAATAGTGATAAAAGCGACAATAATAATGTAATTTAATTTTGAATCGATGAAAGATTATAAAAAAGTAAAGGCTTTACTTTCTTTACCGTCTTTATATAAGTCATTAATATAAAAGAGAAAGAAGGATCTTTAAATCTTATATTAATAAAATATTAAACTGTTTTATTATTCTATATATATAAAAGCCCCTTTTTATATTAATTAATGTCTACGGCATATAATTAATTAAACTTTAATCCGTTTCCGATAAATATAATAATTCTTGACTTTTTTTATTATAATAAATTAAAAAGGAATTTAATAAAATTAATAAAATCCAAAGTTTTAATATTATTTATAACTTTTATTTAATACTTATAATTTATAATTAATTCATTATTAAATATATATTATTAAAAGATAATATAATATTTATAATTATTAAAATTATAATCATTTATAAAAAAATAGATTTTAAATTAAAAATATTTATTATAAAAAGGTTTTAAACTTTAAGTCAATTTAAGTATTATATAAACTCATAAATCTATAGATTTATTTATATTAAAAAGAGTTTTATTTTAAAAGTAATATGAAATAATAATATAATAATTATAAATAAAACTTAATTAATAAATATTAAAAAGATTTTTTTAATATTTATTATATATATTTATATAATCATTATTATTATACTTATTACGCCCGTTGTATTAACTTTTGATTATAAAGTATTGATTAATTAAAAAGACGTATTAATTTCAATATATATAGACTTTATAACATTTTAATTGAACTTTAATTATTATTTAAATAAATATAAAAAATTATATATATTACGTACTTTTAAATATGACTTTATTATTTTATTTAAATAATATAAACACTGATTAATAAATATATATAAATCAATAATATATTCAATACTCACTATTATTCTTATTTTAATATAACTTTATTAAAAGATTAAAAGTTAAAGATTATAAACCGTTAATACTCTTTTATTAAGTTTAATACGAAAGCGACTATTTATTTATATTTTAATACGACTTATTAAAATGTTAAAAGTTAAAGATTATAAACTATTATTATCTTTATATATTTATTTAAGTCTTAATACAATTTATTAAAAGTATAATAAATATAAGTATAGACTTTTATAAAACTCTTTTATTTTTAATATATTCTTTTACGACATCTTTAATCTCTTTAAACCTTTTATAAAGCTCTTTTACTCTTTTATAAACTATTATAAATCTATTACTCTCTTTTATAAACCGTTATATACTTCTTTCTACTTATTATAAAACTTTTCTCATTTATTATAAACTCTTTTCAATCTTTTATATTATTTATAAATCTCTTATATCTTATAATATAATAGACATAAATAAGTAAATCGATGAAAGTTAAAAGAAATGAAATTAAAAAGTCGATTTTATATTTATAAACGACGTCAATAATTATATTAAGTTTAAGACTCTTAAATATAAATACTTTAAGCTTATAAAAAACGACTTATAAAAGTAATGTAAAGAAGACTTTATAGACTTTTATAAAAGTTATTTTTAAAGTCAATAATTTTATAATTATTTATAATTTATAAAACCTTTTATATATATATAATATATAAATTAAAAAAGACAAATATGTCATTATTATATAATCTCTTTATAATATATTAAATGAAAAAGACTTAATAGAATAAAGTAAAAAAAAGATTTAAAAATAAATTAAAAACAATAAACTTTTTAACTCTTTTAAATTTAATAGAATTATTAGTTTTATAATTGATTTATTTAAAGAAATCCGAGTTATAAATTAAAGCGGCTTTAAAATTGATCTTATAAACTAAAGTATACTCAATACTTTTATTATAAATTATAATACTTTTAAAATTTGAAATATAAATTAAAACTCTTTTATTATAAATTATAATATTTTAAGAATTTAAAATATAAAATAAAATTTATTTATTACTTAAGTTATATATTTATAATCTATTTAAATAAAAACTTATAATAAAGAGTTAATTAATTTAATTAAACTTTATATTAATGAAATTAAATATAATAATAAAAACGATAACTTCGGTTTTAAATTGATTATTTTTATAAACTTTTGTCAAAAGACTAATATTATAATAAAAGAAGTAAAAAAAGCATATTATTTGTTAAAACGGATCAAAGTTTAATTAATCACGTATTATAAGCATTAATTAATATAAAAAAGAGCTTTTATATATATAGAATAATAAAGCAGTTTAATATTTTATTAATATAAGATTTAAAGATCTTTTCTTCACTCTTATATTAATGACTTATATAAAGACAATAAAGAAGACAGAGCTTTTACTTCTTTATAGTCTCTTTGATTTAAAGTCACGTCGTTATCGTTGTCATTATTATAATCATTGTTATTATTATTATTATTGTCGTATATAGTCACGTTTTCTTTATTGTCTTATTTATTAATAATATCTCTTTACGTTATAAACTTTTAATAAGTATTCGATTTTATTGCAACGTTTAATTCTATAACTTTATAATTAAGCGACTTTATTATATTCATTATTATTATTATCATTAATATGTTTTTTATCTTCTTTTATTTTATACGTTCTTTTTTTTATATTTAATATAATAAAGACTTTTTTTTAACTTTTTAAATAAAAGTACTTTATAATATAAATAAATAATTATATATTTATATTATTATTAATATTATAAAAAGAGATTATTTAATTGTAAAGAAAAGGCTTAAATATATTAATTTGATTAAAGTAACTTATAATATTAACCGGTTAAAATATAATATATAATATATAATATTGAGTGAAACTTTATTAAACAGACTTTATTAATTATTGATTATAGAATAAAAAGCTTTTTAAAGATATAATATGAGTTTATATTATAATTATAATTCATAAACGTAATAAAAGAGCTTTTGTCAATTATAATATAATTATTAAATTAAAAAGAAGTGTATATTTAAACAATATATAGTTTTCTTTATATTATATATATTTAAAACGAATATTAAATAAAAGGAAACGTGTATAATAAAGAAACTAAAAAAAGTATATTATTTGTTAAAATAAATCATAGTTTAATTAATTATATATTATAAGTATTAATCAATATAAAAAAAGGCTTATATATATATAAAACAATAAAGTAATTTAATATTTTATTAATATAAGATTTAAAGATCTTTTCTTTTCCTTTATATTAATAACTTATATAAAAACAATAAAAAAGACAAAGTTTTCACTTTTTTATAATCTCTTCGATTTAAAATCACGTTATTATTATTGTCATTATTATAATTATTATTATATATAGTCGCGTTCTCTTTATTGTCTTATTTATTAATAATATCTCTTTATATTATAAGTTTTTAATAAGTATTCGATTTTATTACAACGTTTAATTTTATAACTTTATAATTAAACGGCTTTATTATATTTATTACTATTATTATTATTAACGCGTTTCTTATCTTTTTTCACTTTATACGTTCTTTTTCTTATGTTTAATATAATAAAAACCTTTTTAACTTTTTAAATAAAAGCATTTCACGATATAAATAAATAATTATATATTTATATTATTATTAATATTATAAGAAAAGATTATTTAATCGTAAAGAAAAGGCTTAAATATATTAATTTAATTAAAGTAATTTATAATATTAACCGATTAAAATATAATACACGATATATAATATTAAGTGAAGTCTTATTAAACAGACTTTATTAATTATTAATCATAAGATAAAAGGCCTTTTAAAGATATAATATAGATTTATAATATAATTATAATTTATAAACGTAGTAAAAGAACTTTTGTCAATTATAATAAAATCGTTAGATTAAAAAGAGTATGTATTTAAATAATATATCGTTTTCTTTATATTATATATATTTAAAACGAGTATTAAATAAAAGAGGACGTATATAATAAAAGAAGTAAAAGAAGTATATTATTTATCGGAATAAATTAAAGTTTAATTAATCACGTATTATAAATATTAATCAATATAAAAGGAAGTTTTTATATACGTAAAATAATAAAACAATTTGATATTCTATTAATATAAGATTTAAAGATCTTTTTTTCACTCTTATAATATTTTAAATAAGAGTTTAATTAAGTCTATTTTATTATATTATATAGTTTAATTTTAAATTATTATTATATTAATTTCAAGAATAACTTTTTTAATATCTCTTTCGATAAATTATATAAAGTTATTTATAATTATTTTAAAGAGTTAAAATATAAATAAATATTTTTATTTAATAAAATATACTTAAGTTATAAATTATAATTAATAAAAATATAAAGAAGTCAATTATAAAGTATTTGAAAATTCTCATTAAAAACTTCTGACATTTATAATATAACTTTGACAAAGTGTTTAAAATAAATGAATTCTTATATAATAAGTTTATTATAACTTATTAAGAATTGACATCTTATAAATACGCTTATTATAAGTCTATAAACGCTTTAATTAACTTTATCAATGATTTATAGTCTTTTATTATAATGTATAAAGCTTTAAATCTATTAAATAATATTTAAGCTTTTATTATAAATTTATAAAACTTATAAATCGACTTAAACGTTTACTTTATAAACTGTTATTACTATTAATAATACTTATATTAACTAAGTCTTATTTATAACTCTTATAATAACTTTTATATAAATATATACTTTTATAAATAAAATAATAAAAAGTATTATATATATAAGAAAAAAGAATATTAATTTATAAAATAAATATAAAAAGAGTGTAATAAATATAAAAAAAGATTTGACAATTAAATTACTTAATTTCTTTAAGACTATAAAAAAGAAAATAAAAAGAATGAGTTTTTTAATAAGTTAATAAAAGCTTTTATAATTGACTTTGATTTAAATACTTAAGAATAAGACATTTTAAAAATGTTTTTAATTACTTTTAAACTTTTTATAAACGATTAAACTTTTAATATCACGATTATATTAATTGACCGCCTTTTTATATATTTAATTATATTCGAAAACTTATTTATAAATATATTTATTAGACTTATTATAAATATTATAAATTAAAATTATAAACATTTAATTCAATATCGGCTTAATTATATCAATTAAATCAATTATAGTCAATACTTTAATTAATTTAATTGACTTTTATATAGTGAAAATAAACACTTCTTTTTTATTTTACTTTATAAATATAAATAAATTATAAATAAATTATAAATTTATTATAATAATATTATAAATATCTTAATTAACTTTATATTTATTATTCTATTAATTATATGACGCTTTAAACATTCATTCTTTATATAAAAAGAAGTTTTATAAACTTGTATTTAAAAGTCTTTTAATTATAATTTATATTATCGTTTTAATTATCCGTCAATTGAAAAGTTATATAAAGTCTTTAAACCCTTTAAATATAACGACGTTAATAAATAAATAATTGATTATTTAATTAAATACTATTCTTTTTATTAGAAATATAAACGTTTTTTAAAGTGATTTAAGTTTACTCTTTATAAAAACTTTAATTTCAATCACTCAATATATATAAACATTATATATATTAATAATAGTCTGGTTTTATATATAATTAATAAAGTAATCTATTATTAAACTGTTTATTAATTATAAAACATATTTGTAAAATATATATAAAACATTTTATAAGTTTATTAAATCGATATATATATTAAACTCTTTAAATATATTATTTACGACATTAATAAGAACTTCATCAATAAGAAATTCTAATAATATATTAAGGCTATAATTATTTTAATAAAGACTATTTTAATTAAAGTATATTAATTTATTAAACTAATTAAATGAATGCACTTAATTTTATAAAAAGTTTATCAAATTATTATAAACGAGTATAAAGACATTTAAAAGGAATTAATTTTATAAATAATTATAAAAGCCGTTAATGATATTATTAGTCTTAATAAACTAATATTTATACTTTTAATTTATAAAGTCTATATATAAATAAATAATTTAAACCTTTTTATTCTATTTATTATAAATTAAGCAATTGAAATATAAAAGACAATAATTAAAATAATTAAATTATAAATTAAATTCTATTGTTTATTAATTATAAAAGACGAAATATACTGTGTATAATTTCTTAATAAACTGATTAACTTTAAAAGTATATTTATAAAACTTTACTTTTAATTTAAAATCTTTAAGACTATTTATAATATTAAATTAAATAAATTAAAAGCACTTTTATTTACTTTAAAAGTTTTTTAAGAATTTATTAAGTTTAATAAATTAAAGTATAATTAAAGACAACTTTAAAAACACTTTATAATTAAAAATCTTATAATTGAAAATCATTTGACTTTTATAAATATATTTATAAAATAACTTCTATTTATAAATATATTAATCTTAATATAAAAAACCTCTTTTAATAAACTTATAACGTAAAGAGATCAATAGATTATTTAAAAAAGGCGTCTTTATAATTATAATAAATAAAGACGTTTTATAAAGCGTTTATATATTCAATTTATAATTTATTAACGAGATTAAATATTTTAATATTAATAAAGCTTTTAAGAAATCAAGATTTATTATATAAGCTTATAATGATTAAAAGAAAGACTTAGTCTTTATATAATCGTTTATACTTTAATGAATTAGTCAATAAATTATATTTATACTTATATTTAAATTATAATAAGTTAAGTTTATAGTTTTATATTTATGAAATATCTTATAAGTTTATATATAGTTTAATACTTTCTTGAATAAAGACATCTTTATATAACTGCTTTTTAAATTCAATTTATAATTAAGAATAATTTTATAAGTTGTAAAACCTTTTTATAAAGTATTAAAAATTAAAAATTATTAATTTAAAACATATTATTAATATTACGTTTATAAACTTAAAATAAAACAGTTAATTTATAATTTATATCCTTTTTATACTTTTTTAAATAATTTTAATATTATTAAACTTTAAATAAACAATATTATCTTTTTAATAAATTAGACTTTTATAAACGTTAAAAAGACTAAATTATAAAAAGTTAAGTTTTTAATAAAGTTATAAAAACAATTGATTAAATAGACTCTGATTAATTTTAATAAAGGTTTAATTATATAAGAAGACAATTTAATTAAACTGACTTAAAAACATTAAATTTAAAACTTTAAACTCATTATAATAAAGTTTATAAATCTCATTAATTCTTATAAAAAGACTTATAAGACTATAATTATAAAAGATCAATATATAATACAATATATAAAAGACGTTTATATTATTATAATTTGTCAATTTAAATCTTTATATAATTTATCTTTTATTATTTAAATAATAGACTTATAAAAAGCAGACGTTAAATAGTTTAATAAACGCATTTAATAATAAATTGACAATGTAATAAAAAGACTTACTTTTATATTATTAAATATAAGTTCTTTTAATTTATTAATATTTATAAACGCTTTTTTTATTAATAATAAAAATCTGTTATTATAAATCAATTTCATAATTATATTTATAAATTGAAATCAGTTTGTAAATATATTCTATTAGTTTTTAATTAAGTATAAACAAGTAATTTATAATATATTAACTTTTGAATTATATATATTAATTTATAACTTTAATATAAAAGTTATAATCAAGTCGACAATTTAAAAGATCTTATAATTAAAATAATTACTTTTTATTTTATATATTAATTCAAAGTCTTTTTATAACTATTTAATCAAATTAAATATAATATAAGAGAAAAGGCTTATAATTAACTTAATATACTTATATTAAATATATAAACGACGTGAGATTATTAAAGTCAAATGAATTAATAATAATAATAATTTAATAAACGTTATAATTAAAATAAAATTATATTAAGCCTTTAAAACTTTAATTAATATAAATAAGCTTGATTTGAAAGTCAATGAATAAATAGAATAAGACTAATAAAATATTTATAATTTATTTTCAGTTTATTAAAACGTTTTATAAATAATTTATAAATTGTAAATAAAAGTTATAATTAATTTAAAAAACTGTTTAAAGAGAGTTTCTTATGTATTTCTTTTATATTTTATATTTTTATTAAAACACTTATAAAGACTATATAAATATAATTCTATTTTTAAATGCCGTTAATATATAATCACTATTATTATACTTATTATACTTATTATATTGACTTTTAATTATAAAGCATTAATTAATTAAAAAGACGCATTAGTTTCAATATATATAAACTTTATAAAACTTTAATTAAACTTCAATTATTATTCAAATAAATATAAAATATTATATATGTTATATGCTTTTAAATACGACTTTATTATATTATTTAAATAATATAAACAATATTATTCTTTCTTGTTTTGATTATTCTCTTTATTAAAAACTCTTTTATAATAAAAAAAGTTTTTTATCTCTTTTAAATTATAAAAAATTTAATATTATTTTTAAATTCTTAATTTATTAATTTATAATATTTAATATATAATTATTGATTTATTATATTTATTATAAAATTAATTATTATATATTAAATTTATATTAAAATCTTAAAATTAAAATTAAATATTAAAATAAAAAGAGTTTATTATTTAATATTTAATTCAATTTTTATTTTATTAATTTTTTTATTAAGAGTTTTAATTTATATTAAAAAAATTTAAGATTAATATTAATTATATATAAAATATAAAATATAAAGCTCTTAATAAAAAGTATAAAAAATTTAATTATAAAATAATTAATCTCTTTAAATTTTATTAAAAATAAATAATTATTATTTTATTTTATATTTATTAATTTAATCTTAATATTTAAAGAGATTATAAAGATTAATTTAATTATAATATTAATATACTTTGCTTTTTAATATATATTTTCAAGCTTTAATTTATAAAATAATATATAAATATTAATTATTTAAATATTAAAGTTATTTTTTATTAAAAGTTTAATTTTA
>Ga0302221_10001864_pt1 | contig 13326 bp, 4 predicted proteins | sample II_Palsa_E2_1_FD_193517 | JGI IMG/M metagenome (GOLD analysis project Ga0302221, IMG submission 193517) | Peat permafrost microbial communities from Stordalen Mire near Abisko, Sweden - II_Palsa_E2_1 | ecosystem: Environmental > Terrestrial > Soil > Palsa > Peat permafrost | place: Sweden... | reverse complement strand
CTCGAAAAGCATTCGACATCGATTCTAGTTGCACTTATCTTTTGACCCAATTGATTCTTTATTATAAGTTCCTTGACTTATAATCTCTATTTTATCCGAATTAACAATTTAGTCGCCAATTCCTCCCGAATCACCTGACAAACCCAGAATTCAGACAAATTATTTTGCACTTAATGCTAAAGCTTTTTTTTGCTTTTTTTGCTTTTTATATAAAACTTTAAGCTTTTTGCATATAGCTAGTAATTTTTTTTAAATCTTGCCTTTAAAATTTTATAATAATTAAAAGTAATAACTATAATATATATAAAATAATATATCTTGCAAAACTTAATATTTTAAGCTATTATATATAAATTTTACAAAGGATAGTGTAAGGATGTTATTAGTAGGCAATAAGGCAATGTGAACAATTTAGTAGATTCTAAAGAGTATATTTAGTATAAAACTAATCTTTGCCCCTTTAGCAGGTGCAAGTAAACATCCTTAAAGCTTATAGCTTATAAAGATGTAAGACGGGTCAAATATTCCTCTATTGCAGACTAAATGTTGCTCTAAGAGTTCTAGTGCTTACAAGTTACTTAATCCTTAGCATTACTAGCCTTACACATATAGCCGACTTCACGCATATTACAAGTATACCCCCTCCTAAGATCTTGTCTTTAAGATTATCCAATTAAAGTCTTCGAAATAAGTTTTATCAAAAAGGGTAATAGTATAATACAAGCGTTGTTACAGTTCTAGTATCCTATGTCATGTGGTCACGTGCACTAGCGCGGCATAAGCGGTATAAAGCGGCAAAACTCGAGTATTTGTACAAACGATCCTTTATAAATAACCTCTTCTTTCCTTAGCTTTAAATAGTTATAATTAAGACCATTTAACTAATACTCGTTCCTAGGCTATAAATCTAGCGCTTATAACATAATTTAAAGCTCAATCCAATTCCAATCTTGCAAAGGATTTAAAATTAAACTATATAAAGAAAGACGACGCGTCGCCTTTGTCTTGCAATAAACTTAAACAAAATCGAACGACTTGAATTAAACAAATTATATAAAATAAAACTAGAAACAAATCTTTATTGCATAAGCACGAAACGAAAGAAATGGCACAATCTTACTATAAACTAGAGGCTAGCAATGCCGCTAGTTCTTAACTTAAATCTACAAATGCATAACCCTCTTATCCTTCCTTAATTCTTGAAAAGCCCAAATTTAACCTTAAATACCTCTAATTTGCATTCTAGCAAGACCCCGAACAACTCTGCAATTAAATCCTAAAGGCTCTCCACTAGCGGGATAATGCAAAAGTAAAAGCTAAAGAATAATAAGCACACTTAATTAAGCTGTCCTTGCAAAATAACTCCCTTTAAACCGAGCTTCTCGAGGTATATTAACAAAATCGATAAGCTACCTTAATAGTATCGGAATAAGCTTTTACTTGTTTTATAAAGCTCCTTAATCCCCTTATCTTCAAGGATAGTAAAGGCATAAGTTTCTTTAATTAGCTATCCCGAATTAAGAATAAGCTTTGTAAGAACGCAAATTATTATTCTACTAAATCGATAAAGCTTACATATATAAAGGGCTTAATTAGAGGTAAAGCTATAAAGCATATATCTCTACAATTAAGGGATAATGCTATTAACTTATATATAATTGTCCAGGATCTATTTAAGCACTTAACCTTTGCTTATAAGAACTTAAACCGGGTATTTATAGCTAAAAACAAATTTAAGAAGCTTTTTATAAAGTTTACTCAATTATTCTACAAATTTTATACTAAGTTCTTGCAATTGGCCTCTAAGGCTAAGGTTGCACTTGCAAAACTAAAGTATAAGCTAAATAGCAAGCTGTCCTTTAATCTTTAAAAGGCAATTATCTCGCATTTTAATACTGAATTAACCTTTTATAAATTTGCAAAATAATATACAATTTATAACTAATCCCTTAAAGCTATTAAAGAACGCGAGTCACGTGTATAAAAGCCTTGCAATGCAAACAAGACAAATACCCCTATTATAACTGCACTTGCAATTATAACTGCAACTATAACTACCTTACTTATTACCCCTTATACAAATACCTTCTAGAATACTCTCTTAAAGCTTATATACTAGAATCCTTTGCGCTAGTAATTAAGCAATGCAAGTAAGTGTTTTATTTGCTAAGAGTCGGGATATAAGATATATAAATGCCCTTGTTGTGTAGATATTAAAGCTATTAAGAAGTTGAAGGAAGTCTTGGAACTTGAGGAGTTAAAGTTGTCGGAAAATAATAACCTTTAAAGGAAGTCTTTACTTTAAAGTTATATAATATTAATTTATGCAAAGTAGACTTTAGTTAATTGCTTAAGGGTAATTCTTTTACCTTTTTATATATAATTAGCAGCAATAAACTAAGAATAAAGATATATATACTTATTAATATTAGAGCAAATAGATATGCCTTTATTAATATTAAATTTGCAACACTTGCTACTTGATTCTTTAATATAAAAACATAATAACTCCTTATATTATGCAATATACAAGGATTTGATAGCAAAATTGCATAGCTAATTACTAATTATATAGAATTGATATTACTTATAAATAAAAGACAAATAAAAGTTCTTATGCTAATTATATAGCTAAGGGAATAAGATATAATATTAAGCTATAAATAGGCTATAAAAACAAGAGTCCTAATTAACTATAAGAATTAATAGTTAATATAGCTAGAAGATTACTTTAAAGATAAAGGCTAAAACTATATACTAGCAACTGCTAAGAAGAACCTCTTACTATAACCCTTAAACCTTATATATTAAAAGGATGCTAATTGATGTATAAAGCTAATAGCTAAAGATATTTAAAGACTAATAGCTATTTTAAAGCTTAAAAATTAAGCTTAAATAGCTACTTCTTAAAAGACTAATTAAGAATAATAATATAAGGATATATATAACAATTTATAAGGCCGAACTAATAAGCTTAAGCTATATAAGCAACTTATAATCGAGAAGCCCGAAAAGACAATTAATATATATAAGATTAGCTACTTAGTATTTTATATAAACTTTAAATACTTTAAAAATACTTTATTCTTATTATTTTTATATAAATTAGACTATAAGCTTAAAGACTAAAAACAAGGACAAGAATCGAAAGCAAAAGAGCTGGATCTTATAAATTAATAACCTTATAAATCTAAATTATAATAATTATAACAAATATTATTAAAAGAACTTAAGAAATTTGCAAATATATTCTTAAAGATAATATCAAATAATTTACTACTATACCGGCTATATAATTACAAGATTTAGTTAAAAGATCCGGATATTAGTAAAATAAGCTATTCTTATAATATGCGTAAAGTCGGCTATATATGTAGGGCTAGTAATGCTAAGGATCAGGTGACCTATAAGTACTAGAACTCCCGGAGCAACATTTAGTCTGTAATAAAGGAATATTCGACCTGTCTTATATCTTTATAAGCTATAAGCTTTAAGGATATTTACTTGCACTTGCTAAAGGGGCAAAGATTAATTTTATATTAAATATACTCTTTAAAATCTATTAAATTGTTTATATTGCTTTATTGCTTATTAATAATATCCTTACAAGCTAATTTCTTTATCTTTAAAGGAAGTAGTTTAATAAAGCAACTATATCTTTTGCTAATTATATTAAAGTTATCCCCTTGCCTAATTCCGGTATTAAGCTTAATTAGCCTAATACCGATAAAAGCAATAGTTAAAATAATAGCGGATTATAGTTATATACTATTAATAAGTCCCCTTTAAAAGCTTATAATAATTATCCTTCCGGCCTTGCTTTATTACTTTAAAATGCTTAAGCCCGGGCTTTACTAGCTTAAGCTAAGGTAAAGGAAGCTGCTTTAAAGGCAAAAGTAATAAATTTAATTAAGAAATGTTATAAAATTAGTAATAAAGAAGTTGCTATAAATGCTAGTATTGCCGTATTAAAGGCTAAAAAGGCTACTTTAAAAGTAAAGCTTTGCTTTATAATTATATTAGCTTCTTTTATTTATAAAGACTTAATGCCTTTTAAATATATTATTAAAATTACTCCTTTAACAATTATCCTCTCTTATATAGCCTTTATTACACTTCCTCTTATCGAAGACAAATAGCTTATTATAAGTTTCGGCGATATAAATAAAGATATAATATAAGAAAAACCCTTATTTAACGTTTTTAAGAGAAGCTTCGAGCGCGAGAAAATCTTAAAAGTTAAAGTCCTTAAATTATATTAAAAGAAAGATATTAAAGAGTAAATTATATTTATAATAAGTTAAAAGGCTATATTTTAAGCTTAATTATAAACTTATAATACTTACTCGAGCAAAGTAAATGCTATAGCTATTATATTATATAAAAACTTGCACAATTTATAAGAGGCTTATTATAAAAATAGCTTTTTTTATAAACTAGTTACTTAAAAGAAGTTTAAAGCTTTCTTTACAAATATAATTAACTCTTTTAAAGCTTAAAGTTAAGATGCTTTTAAAAGTCTTTACAACTTTTAATAAAGTACAAATAAATTAGTTATTAAGTTATATACTCGGATAATTATATTTGAAGCTAACTTTAAAGCTATAAATAAAACTAATTGCATTTAAACCTTTAATATTACTTTAATAAATTAAAAAACTAAAAAGATATTAATTTTTATACTTTATAAAAAGATAGCTACTTTTAATAGTCGGAGTTGGCCTCGCTTCTAAAAGCCTAGTCGGTTTTAGTCGGGGAAAGCGAGTTGTCCCCGCGCCCCGTCAAAAATTTGGAAAATTGTATGCGCATCCCACCAAAAAAATTAATCCTTCCACCCCTAACTCGGACAAAATCCTTTCCTAGTAACAAAGATCATAGCTCGACTGTCTCAAGCACCTAAACACGTACTAGAACGCAACCTCCTTAAGAAGGACAAGCTAGCCTTAGCCCTCAAGTTCCTTATCCAATACCCTAACGAAGACCCCTTTACCCCGATACGAATCTAGAAGCTCTAGAAGCCGAATACTCTACAGAAAGCATGGCTAAGGGAGCGGAAGAAGCAGGAGCTAGCGAAGCAAGGCAAGAGTCCTCGGCATAGTGGCTAAAATAAGATCCTTAGCCTAGAACAAGAGAAGGCTTTGATACGATACGCGGCGAATTAGTGCTTGAATGGAGGCAAAGGGGCCACAAAGCAGATGATATACAATTGCGCGATATTCTTCCGGGTAAAGGAAGGCAAAGAGCCCCCCTCGTGGAAGTGGTTTAAGGGCTAGCTAAATCGAATACCGGAACTCTATATAATTAAGACGAAACCGATTGCTAGCTACCGCGTGGATATATACACTAAATAGCACCTCCGCGAGTGGTTTAAGATCGAATACGCCCCTACTCTTGCCGCTATAAGAGTTTATCACGGAACGAATATACATAATATAGATGAGAAGGGAGCTCGGATTTGTATGCTAGCGGGAGAGGAAGTGGTTATTCTAATTGGGGTAACAGAGATGTATACTAAAATTCCTGAGAACCGATTATTAATAACTGTGGTAGAATATATATCCGCAGATAAAAAGGCGATACTACTACTAATTATCGTTAAGGGGGTAATAATTATAGCGTCTTGGTTTAATGAGAAAATGACCGGTTATAAACTAGTTTTTATCTCTAATTCTAGATATATAAACGAGGGGATTTATATAGTTTAATTAAATCATTTTATCAAGCATAACAATTGCGGCCCGGAGGGAGAGTAGCATATACTTTTAATCGATGGAGCTACTTGCTATAATGCCCCTAACTTTAGATTAAAGGCGCTAGCTAATAAGATTTAGATTATCAAGTTTCTATCGCATTAAACGCACCTCCTCTAGCCTTGCGATGTTAGTTGTTTTCGTTCCTAGAAGCACTAGTAGCAAGTAAAGATAATGGATGCTATTTGCTCTTTTTAGCTAAAGTATAACCTCTACTCTTTTCTTAGAGATCTTCTTAAAATACGAGCTAAGACCTTTACTATTAATACGATTAAGCACTCGTTTAGGAACGCGGGGATTTGGCTAGTAAGCTTTAAAGCAGTTAAAAAGAAGCTAAAGGAATATAGCAAAAAACGTAAGAAAGACACCGGCTTAAAGATGCTTAAATACGGCTTTGATAATGGTTCGTCGTCGGACGAAGATATACAGCCTCGCTTAAAGGAGCCTAGTCTAGTCCCCGATCCCTAGCTTAACGAGGAATACGTGCTTCCTAAGCTACTAAAACCTTTATCTTTATATATTGACTATATCTACTAGTAGGACGAACTCGACGAGAAGATATCGCACGCCCTGACGTCTCCCTCACGTGCTCGATATAAAACTGCGAAGGCCGGAACGTACAAGTTCTTAATGTTAGGCGGACTAGCCGAACGGGATCTTGAGATTGCTAGATAAAAGCAAGTTGCCTTTTATAAAGTAAAGCTTAGCGCTAGAGCTAGTATCTTAAAGGGGGGCACAATGCTCGCGTTAAAGGCTTTAAAGATTAAAAAGGAGAAGGAGATTAAGTTGCAACTAGAGACTCTTAAGAAGGCGAAGGCTGCACTAGCGAAGGCAGAAAGAGAGGAGCGAGAAGTACGATATCGTTAAGGGGTTAAGGATAGGACAAAAGAGAGGAAGAGGAAAAAATGGCTAAAGGAGATGCGAGTTTTACAAGGTTGTAGTAATCTAGTTTATATTTTACCGGCAAAACTAGTGCTAATACGTAATCGAGAAAAGGAACTATCTACTAAGGAAATCGAGGCCTTTCGGCTTAGGAACGTAGCTCTTTTTGATACGATTGCGAACGAGGAAGAGCACTTTACTTAGTTGCAAACTATAGACTTAATCGACTTCTTAGAGGTCGCAATTAAACCGGAATTTATGGCGTTATAGGAAGAGTTCCGTACTAGCCGCAACCCTCTTAGTACGACTAGAATTGCGGTAGACGAGGACGAAGAGGAGTCTTATATTCCTTCTTCGCCCCTAGGTAAAATGGTCTTAGGGGTAGATGAGAATAGAGAGGAGGAGGGTGGAGAGGATACTATAGATATTACCTCCTCCCTACTACCTAGATCGGTTGCTACGATCGATTTATTTGAAGGACGAAATCAGGATTATATTAGATTCTCTCAAGCATAATATATCTTCAATTTTTTACGTATAGAATCGTGGAATTGTTGTGGCTGGCAAGTGTGCTGTCGCAATTTTGGTGGGGTTTTATATGTGCGCGGGGACAACTCGCTTTCCCCGACTAAAACCGACTAGGCTTTTAGAAGCGAGGCCAACTCCGACTATTATTTTTTAATAGTTAAAAATAGTATAACGTGCAAAGTATACTATTAATAAAAAACGCCGCTTAAAGCATAAAGCAAATATTAAAAGAGGCTTAAACTTTAACTTTAATATTAATAATAATACCTCCTTTAATACTTTAAAAGAAAGTAAGAAAAAGAAAAAAGAGAAAGCTTATAAGGCCTAAAATAGCTTTAAGAATAATTAAGCTAGCTTTAAGCTTAATTTTAAAAGCTAAGCAAGATACGATATTACTTATTATACTTATAACTAAAAAGGATATATATTTAAAGATAAGAGGTGCTTAAAGTATATTAATTAAGCCCGGGACTTCTTTAAAAAGGCTAAAGCTAAAGAAGACACTATTATTATTATATGCTATATAAATTAGATTATGCGAGCGGAGCAAAAATAAAGCTCTTTATTTAAGAGTATAAGAAAAGGCAAGTTTAAGTCTTAAGTATTATAAGGCTTAATAAACTAAAGATATATAAAAATAAAAGGATAATAATTTAAGCTTACTTAATATAGCTAAGTACTAATGCTTTTAAGTAGCTTTTAAGCTTCGAGGATATTAGTTTTAATTATAATTTTCTTAATAATAACTAAGCTAAATTTAAAAGCTTTATGCCCCTTATTTAATGCGATGTCGAGTTTATTACCTTTTATAATAATAAATTTAAGATATATTATATATATAATTTTAATATCTTTATTATAAATAATTATTCGGAAACTCGAATATATAAGCTCCGTTTTTATAGCTATAAAGCTACAAGTTATTGCCTAGTCTTTAAAATAGAATTTTATACAACTATAATAGCTTAATATTATAATTATATTAAAAAGCGTTAAGCATATATACTTATATAGCTTAATAATATTAAGATTATAACTTTGAAGGAATTCGGAGCAAAATTTAATAAAAACTTAAAAGTTACCCCTTAAGTCTTTTTTATAAGTAAAAGTAATTATAACTATTTAATTAATTAGTTTTCGTGCTAATATAAAGGCTATTTTATTATTGCTTTTATCTAAAAACCCGAATTTATTACAAATATTATCTTAACTTATTAGATTTTTAAGCTATTACTAAAAAGTTTTACTAAATTGCCAAAATACTTTAATAACTTTACTAACGTTTTTAATAAAAGCAAAGCTAGTAAACTTTTAAAGCAAGGAGGGTTTAAATATTTTATCGATATTACTAATTGCCTTTATATAAGCCCTTATATAATCTTTTTAAAGCTTAGCTTAAAGCTTTAAGATTATATTTAGCAAATGCTATTAAAAAGCGCTAAATTCGGCTATTTATAAGCTTAGTAAGAGCTTTTATCCTTTTTATACTTAAAAAGGATAGCGGGTTATGCTTTTATATTAATTACTATAGCTTAAATAAAGTTATAATTAAGAATTAATACCCTCTTTTACTAATTAATAAGATATTAAATTGCTTAATAAGCGCTAAAGTCTTTATAAAGCTTAATTTAAAGGATATATATTATTAGATTTATATTTATAAGGGTTATAAATAAAAGACGGTATTTTGTATTTATTATAAATATTTTAAGTACTTTATTATGCCCTTTAGCTTAGCAAATGCCCTAGCTACGTTTTAAGCATATATTAATACGTTTATAGTAAGACTTTTAAACTATTTTATAGTTATATATTTAAATAATATCTTTATATATTTAAAAAACCTTAAAAAGTATAAGGAGCATATGCGCTAAGTTTTAGCCAAGCTTTGCAAATATAAGCTATACGCTAAGCTTAGCAAATGTAAATTCGGTATATAAAAACTTAAATTCTTAAGCTTCTATGTTAAAGTCAATAAAGTTAAATTAAACTTTAAAAGGATTTATAATATTATTAAGTAACTTAAGCTAAAATTATTTTATAATATATAAATGTTTTTTAGATTTGCAAATTTCTATTACTATTTTATTTATAAGTACTTATATATAATATATAGCTTTATAAATCTCTTAATTAATATAAAGAATAGCCGAAAAACTATTCCTTTTAAGTGGACTTCGGATGCTAAATAAAGTTTTTAAGAGCTTAAAATTACTTTTACTTAAGCGCTTATTTTTATTTATTTCGACCCTTTTAAAAAGATTTATATAAAAACTAATATATCTAAGTTTATTATTGCTAGCTATTTCTTTTAACAAGTTGATATAAATGCTAAAACGCGTAAGTATTAGCATCTTATAGCATTTTAGTCCCGGAAGCTATCTAATGCCAAATGCAATTACTAGACTTATAATTTTAAGTTACTAGCAATTATAAAAGCTTTTAAGCAATAAAGACATTACTTTAAAGGTTTTAAGTATATAATCGAAGTCTTAACTAATTATAATAACCTTAAATACTTTATAAAAACAAAGTACTTAAAGAGCTACTAAATATAATAAGCAATATACCTTATTATTTATAATTTTAAAATCACTTACCGGAAAGGTGCCTTAAATGCTATTAATAAACTTAATAGACGTCCCGACTATTAAAAGGGACTTGCTAATATAACTAAGCTTTTTACCTTTTAAAATAAACTTAAAAGAAGCTTTGCTATTGCAATTTAAGGCTTAATAAGCCCCGAAAAGTCTACCCTTAATAAAGATATATTATTTCTTGTAATTGCTATTATTATATAAAGAGATTTGCTATAAATTAAGCAAATAAATTATTTTATAAATCCCTTAATTCGGGAAGAAGGTATAAAAAAGTATATTATAAGTTTTGCTATTATAGCTATAAATAGTAAATTTATCTAATAAAACTTATAACTTTATATCTCTTCCTCGAGTTATAAAATTAAATAATTATAAGTACTTAATTCCACGTTTATAAATATATATTACTATTAAAATGGTAATAGCACTAGCCCCTCTTATAAAGCCCCTTTTAGATATTATTAAGGTAGCTTAATAAAACGACAAATAATATAAGTTTATTATCGCTAAAAGGCTTAGCAAATATAGTATAAATAAAAAAGTTATATAAATAATAGATAACTCGGAGCTACTTTAATAATATAAAAGAATTTATATTCCTAATAACCTTACTTTATATGCAAAAGTTATAAAACTTTATTATAATAACCTTTTAATAAGCTATTATAAAGTTAATAAAACTCTTAAACTCCTTTATAAAACTTATTATTAGAAATAAATAAATAATATTATATATACTTATTATAAAGAATATAATATTTGCTAAAAAGTTAAAGTTAAAAGGTATATATTATATAATTTACTTAGTAGTTTATTATAGCTATCGAGGCTTTAAAGCGAGATTTTTATAAATTTTATTACTAGGTTACTAGCATATAAGAACCTTATTAATAGTTTTGCTTTTAACGCTATTTTAATAATAGTCAACTAATACTCAAAAATAGCTAAATATATTGCATATTATAAAACCGTTAACTCTTTAAAGCTTATTAAGATTTTATAAGAATAAGTCTTCACGATTTTTAATATATTTAATAAAATAGTTTCTAATAAAGGAATAATGTTTACTAGCAAATTCTAGTTTGCGCTTTACTTTTATATGCTTTATAAGTAGCGTTTAAGTATTACCTTTTATCTTTAAATTAATAAATAAATAAAATACTAAAACTAAGCTTTAAAATATTACTTAAAAGCTTATTATAATATAAATAAGAACAATTAGCGCGATAAGTTATCCTTTATAAAATTTGTATATAATAGCTTAAAATATTAAGTTTTATAAGATATACTATTTTATATATATTATAATTATTACCTTTAATTATTATAAAATCTTAAAAGTAAAATTTAAAAGGAAGTATTAGCTATATGCAAGAGGCTTAAAGTTTTATATAAAGAGCGGAAAAAGCTTTAAAAGCTTTAATATTAGGCGCAAAATAACCAGGAAAGCTATTATAATAAGCATTAGTTAAATAAATACTTCTTTTTAAGAAATTAAGTAATATTATCGATAAAGAATATTAAGCTAAAAGCAAAAAAGCTTACCTTAAAGTATATTAAACCTTTTAAGATCTTATAATGCATTAAAGAATTAGTATATAAGTTAAAGCTACTAATATTATATAATTGTTTTTATTTAATATTTTATATTTCCCTTTTTAAAGAGTATATAGCTAAAAAGGGTTAAAAACCCTACTTATACCCTTTTAAAGAGCTTCCGGAACTATTAGACGATAATAAAGAGCAAAAATAAGAAGTTAAAGCTATTATTAATTATTAAAATAGCCAAAAAAATTAAAAGTATTTAATTAAATAGAAGTATTAGCTTAATAATTATAATACTTAATTACTAGCTTACTTTAACTTTTAAAACTTTAAAGAACTCTTAGAATTATATAATAAAAATTATAAATTAAACTTAATATTAGTTAAATTACCTTTTAAAAAGTAATTAAAGAAGAAGAGAGGTCTTAGCAAGCCCCGGAAAAGCTTATAATAAGAGACGCTTTTTTTTTAGTTTCTTATATAAATAGTTTTTTTAAGGTTTTATCGAGGCTTATTAAATTAGATGCTAAACTTAAAAGTTACTTAAAATAAAAGATAAAGTATAATAAAATTTTATTATATATAATCTTGCTATAAGTATCTTTGTATAATTATATAGCTTTTAAAGCTTAAAACTAAATGCTTAAATACTTTAAAACGATACCCTTAATTAAGATAATATAAAAGTAAAATAATAACAAATATACTTAAGTAATTGCTTATCTTTATTAAAAGTAAGCGCATATTAAAGGAAGTTAGTTTTTAAACCTTTATAAAGCATTCTAATAAGCTTATTATAATTATATATGCCTCTTAAAAGAGCCGGATCTCCGAAGTTAGCTCTTCTACTATTAAGAGCATTATAATATTAATAAAAGAGGCACTTGTAACATAATTGTCCTTTTAAGTAGCAATAATGCTAGTAATTAACTTTACGCTTTAAATGTATATATCTCGGTATTTTTAAACTAAAATTAGTATTATTCTTTAAAAGGTTAAGAAAACTTACTTGTAAAGCCTTTTAAAAGTCTTTATCTTTTAAGTTTTTAATACGCGAAGAAGAATTTATTAACTTTATCTTTTGCTAAAAGTACTCGAAGTTTTAGATATTATTGAAAATATTATTATTAAATTTTGTAATTTAACAATTATAATTATTATTATCTTTAATAAGGGACTCTTAATTAAAGTAATCTCGAAGCTATATAATAAAAACGGTAATAATATTTTCTTAAGTATAATAAGCTTTATAAAGGTAGCCGGGAATTTAGAAGTATACGTTAATTTACGTGTTAATATATAAAAATATTAAGTTTACCTTCTCGTAACTTGTTTTACCCTTATTATAACGCTTATAGTTCTTCTTTTTAAGTAAAATCGAATACTTAATCTTAAAATCGATAATTATATACTTAAAGCATTTAAGATAATAACTTAATTAAAGCTAAAAATCGGCAAGGTCGGCCTTACGCTTTTTAAAGGCTACTATAATAGACCGAAAACCCGATATAAATATAGTAATATAAAGGTAAAGCTTTTAATAAATTAATAATTATTTAAATAAGTTAAAAAGGGATAAGTTATTTAATATTATTTTTAAAAAAAGTAAAAGTATTAAACGAGAGCTTTTAAGAGCTTTTATACTTAAAGGTTTAAAGGGCTTAAAAAATCGTTTGCATATAATAAAATTACTTTAAATTCGATGCTAATCTATTTCTAGAAGCGACTAGTGCGCTTGCCTTTTAAGTACTTATCTTTTAAGAGCCTTTTTGTCACTTCTTATACAATTTAATAGTTATATATATAATATAAATATCAATTTTTGCTTTCCTTTAAAGATATATATTATATTTTTAAAGATTTAAGATTAATATACAAAGAAGTAATAAGCTAAGTATAAGAATATATTAATAAACCCGTAGCTCGTATACCTCGTATTCGTATTCGGGTCGGCTCGGCCCGACCCGCGCGGCTCGGTACGGCCCGTACGGCCCGGCCCGCATACCCTAGCTTGCGTAGCG
>Ga0302221_10001863_pt1 | contig 13326 bp, 14 predicted proteins | sample II_Palsa_E2_1_FD_193517 | JGI IMG/M metagenome (GOLD analysis project Ga0302221, IMG submission 193517) | Peat permafrost microbial communities from Stordalen Mire near Abisko, Sweden - II_Palsa_E2_1 | ecosystem: Environmental > Terrestrial > Soil > Palsa > Peat permafrost | place: Sweden... | reverse complement strand
ATTTATTTTAAACTATAATTTAAAGTTTAATAATAATATTATTTATATTAAAAATATTTTAATTATTTTTATATAAGAATAATAATATTAAAATCTTAAAGTTATTAATAATAATAATATTATAATAATTAATAATAAAAGTATTATATATTAAAATTTTAATATTAAAGATTAATATATTATTTAATATATTAAAAAAAAATATATTATATTTATTTATTAATTAAAAACTTTATATAATTTTTTAATTATTATTTAATTTATTAATTTTATTAAAGATAATATTAAAGTATTAAATAAATATATTTAATAATAAACTTAAAATATTATTAAAGAATTATAGTTTATTAAACTCGAGAAAGATTCTTTATACTTATTTATCTTTATTAATATTTTTTTTATAAATAATAAAAATTTATCTTTATAAATAAATTATATATTAATATTAATAAATATTATTAAACGTATTAATATTCTTTATTAATTATTTATAAAATATAAAAGAATAATAAAAAGTATTTTAATATTAGAACTATATAATATAGTTTATAAATTCGATATAAATATTTTAATAAAGATTATAATTAAATATATTATAAAAATTAATTTATTATTAATCGTTTATATAAATTTAAAATTATTTTATAAATATTTTATTAAGTTAAGAATTATATAAAAGAAGTATTTTATAATTAATATAATATATTTTTAATAAGTTTATAAAAAATATAAAATTATAAAAATTAAATAAATTAAAGATAAATTAAATCTTATTAATAATATAATAAAATTTAAATCTTTAAATATCTTTAAGAATCTTATTAATATAAATATTATATAATTAAATATTAAAGAATAAATTAAATATAAATAATAAATATATTAATAAAAAATAAATAAATATATAAAGAATAAAAATATAAAAAAGTAATAATATTATACTTTTATAAAAAATATATATAAGAATAATAAATAAATATTATAAATAAGTATATTAAAAACAAGATAATAAATAAATATAATAATAAAGTATATTAAATAAATATAAATATAAATATTATAAATATATTAATAAATCACGAGATTAAATTTAATTAAATTAAAAAATTAATATTTATTTAAAAAAAAATATTATTTTTAAGTTACTTTTAAAGTAATCTTAATATTAATATAATTATATTATAGTTATATTAATTATATAATAATATTATGATTATATTATATGACCTTGCTTAGCTACATGTAAATTTCGGTAACTAGACCCGATTAGGCTTAGTTAGATCCGTGGAGAGATTATTAATATTAAAGTATTAATAACTTCTTTTCTCCGAAATTAATTACTTATAATATATATTTAATATTTTTATAAAAAACGTAATGACTATTATATATTATAAATAGATTAACAATAATAAATATATATTAAAAAAATTATAAATTTAATAAAAATAAATTTTTTTTATTTAAAATTAAATAATAATAATATAATATAATTAATTATTATATATATATAATTAATTAAAAATAAATTTTAAATTTTTTTATTAAAAATAATTAAATAATTATTATTATATTAATTTTAAAATTAAAAAAATTATTAAAAATAATAATAAACTTAATTATATTATATAATATTTTTAAAAAAAAATTTATATTTTTTTTTAAAAAAAACTAAACTTTAAAATATTATTAAAAAAATTTTTTTAAAATTTTAAAATTTTATATTTATTTTTAGAATTAAATTAAAATTTATTAATATAAAATAAAAATATATTTATAAAAATAATATTTATAAAAATAAAAAATTTTTAAAAGTTTTAATTAATTATAATAAAAATTTTTTATTTTAATATAAATAATTAAATTAAAATTATATATATAATATTATAATTAAAAGTCGCAAGAATAAAATTAAAAAAATATAATATTATTTATAAAAAAAAAATAATAATATAAAAAAATATTAAAATATTTTTAAAAATATAAATATAAAAATAATTTATATATTAAATTTTTTATTAAATTTTTTTTAAGTTTTAATTAATTAATATTATAAATTATTTTTTAATTTATATTTTTATATATAATTTTATTATATTAATATTAATTTTAAATTTTTTAAATAAATATAATTTTAAAATTATAATTTTAATTAAATAAATATTTAATAATTTTAAATAAAAATTTATATTATTTTATTTATAAAAATATTATTATTTTATATTAAAAAATTAATATTTTTTATTAATAAAAACTTTTATTTTTTTTTAAAAAAAAAATTTAATAAATTTTTTTTTAAATATTTTATTTAAAAATATAAATTAAAAAAATTAAAAAAAATTATTATTATATAAGTTTTTTATATTTATTTAATAATATAATTAAGTTATAATTAATTTAAATAAATATAATATATATAAATTAATAAATATAATAATATATAATTAATTTATTTATTATATAAATTTATTTTAAATATTTATATTTTTTTATTTATTTAAATTAATTATAAATTAATTATATTATTTTATATATATTTTATTAAATAAATATAAAAAACTTATATAATAAATTTTTTTTAAATTTTTTTTTTTATAATTTATTAATTTATTATTTATTTATAAAATAATTTATATTTATATATATATTTAATAATTTTTTTTTAAATATTTAAAATAATATATTATTAAAGTATTAATATATATTAAAGCTTTAAAGACTTTAAAAAGACTTTATAAGTATTAGCAAGCGTTTATAGAACTTTGGAAAGTTGTTATAAAGCTTATAAGCGGTGCTTGGAGCGGGCAGGGGGTGCTACAGGACTAGGGCGCCACTGGCTAGCCGAATGGGGAAGGGGGCGTTTGGCAGCTCATGTTTTTGGGTGATAGGGCCCCATTCATCTCTTAATAATATTATATATTAAATTCGTTTCTCATTTATAGTTCTACAGAAAACGTTACACAGACATCTTCATTGGAATACCCTTGTGTGGCTCATATCCCTTAATCACGAAATCTTCAACTTTCCACCCATCTATGCTGCCGCCCTTCTCTCGTGTTATCTCCAATTCAGGAAATGGTTTCGGCTCCCGAGTCAGCTGAACGTGCAGGGCGTCCACATGATCAAGGTAGACATGAGCATCGCCCATTGTGTGCGTGAAAGTTCCAGGTATTAGGTCGCATACATGAGCAAGCATATGCGTCAGCAGAGCATAACTCGCGATATTGAAAGGGACTCCAAGTCCCATATCGCAGCTTCTCTGATAGAGCTGACAGTGAAGCTTTCCCTGGCCCTTCTCTCCAATTTCGCCCTTCGGGAACGAGACATAGAATTGTGCGAACATATGGCATGGAGGAAGTGCCATAAGCTTCAAGTCCTTTGGGTTCCACGCGCTGAGGATGATTCTTCTGTCATATGGATTGTGCTTCAGCTTGTGAATAACTTCGGCCAATTGATCAACACCCTTCCCAGCATAGTCTGTCTCGGCATCCACGTACTCGGCACCAAAATGTCGCCATTGGAAGCCATATACAGGTCCCAAGTCTCCGATAACGCGATGAGAGAGCCCGACAGAATCGAGGTATTCGCGCGATCCGTTACCATCCCAGATCTTGATGCCGGCAGCAGCAAGCGGGAGTGAGGATGTCGAGCCAGAGATGAACCACAGAAGCTCGCCGATCACGGCACGCAGAAAGACGCGTTTGGTTGTGAGTAGGGGCAGGATTGGGGTCCCCGTCGGTGAGGAGAGCTCGAATTTGAGGGGCCGCGGAGCAAAAAGAGAACGTGTTCCCGTCCCAGTCCTGCAATTGTCAGCGAGAGGTTTGATGTGCTGGAAGCCGATTTACCTGTCAGGCCGATGCTCTCCTGTCTCCAGGATTTCGCGAATCAAGTCGAGATATTGGTGTTCTTCATGCTTATCGAGGCTTGTGGTGCCAGGAGCAAGGTCGACCACCTTCGGTGTGATGCGAGCTGCAGCCTCGGGGTCCATAAGTGAGGGGGCCATTGCTGGAAGTTGTGCTCTGGTTTTGTATATGCTGTGGGGTAGAAAATCACGTTCAGAAGAGGAACGCGGACGCGTCGAGGCGTTTCGGTAGCCTTGCAGTAAGGTTACAGTACGCGAAGGCAGGGGTTGAGCTTTCCCAATTCAACCAATCACAGTGCCTCGCTGTTTTAGCTGGCCCTTCTCACTTTTAGATAACTAATCTTCATCTTTTGGGACCCATCTAAAAATCGGCGCAGCAACGGATTAGATCTTGAGTCCAAAGTCTTTTCATGGCCATCGTTCAATCTAATTTGTTTTAGCTCCCCTCGGATTGCGTAGTCAAACCACCGCGCCGGACTGAAGTTGTCCCGGTATGCAATTTTGAAACCTTAAGGTTACTGTTGCCGAGGGACAACCGTTCAGCATTCTGTGAGCACAATATAAAGTTATAAGTACACATCCCATCTCGAAGGCAAACTTGTTTCTCTTGTACTTATTTTTGGCTTCCCGCCTTGTCTTAACCATTTTCCCATTGGCTTATTCCATATGCATCTGGCTGTATTGGCAAAGAATCAAGATTGATCACCTGCCAGATATCATACATTTCCTCCACAGTTATGGGCCAGAAATCAGTGCTGATAAACGGGCGCAGTGAAGGTGGGATTGGAAACACCTGGGCTAGGAAATTCCACTAGAAGGGCCTTCGTGTCTTTGCAACTGCTCGAAATCTCATTAAAATTCCGCATCTCAAAGAATTTTGGCCTGGAGATGCTCCCTTTGGACGTTACTGACGATTTTCAGTTGCGCAGGTCGTTGAGAGTGTCAGGGCTGCTACCTATGGCAGTGCTTGATATCCCAGTGAACAATTCTGGAGGAGATAATCGGGTTTGCACCAATGCTTTATTTTTCGACTGACAGCAAGCAGGATACAATGTGCCGTTACTAGACTCCCAGGTTGCTGTGACGAACAAGATGTTCGACGTGAACCTATTTGGTCTGGTGGCTGTAAATCAGGCATTTGCACCACTTTTAATTGCCTCAAGTGGCATAATCGTCAACATTGGCTCCATAGTTGGGAAATCTCCTCTCCCTTGGCAAGGGCTACTACAATGCAAGCAAAGCAGCAGTAAACCTTCTCAGTGACCAATTACTGATAGGGCTCTCCACTTTCAACGTCAAGGTGGTAAATGTAGTGACTAGATCAGTCCTGACCAGATTCATGGAGAGCCTAGCCAGGTCACGTCGTCTTCCACCAAACTCTCTGTATTCGCCGGCAAAGCAGGCAGCGGAGGATGTTAATATCGGCGAAATTGCGTTCAAGAACGCGATGAACGTGGAAACGTATGCTGAAGAGGTTGCGAAGAATGTGATCAAGTCGAGTCCCAAGGAGATTCAGTGGTTAGGGGGCGATGTGTTTCTGATTCTGGCTTGTCGATGCCTTTTTTGGGCCACAATATGGGCTAGTCCATCTCTGGTGTTACTTGAACGCTGAACTAATATAAAGTAGATCTTGTTCTTCCAGGACCAACGAATGTCGCGTCGTAAAGAGGAAGTTATAACAGGCGACAAAGTCTACCTCACAAGAATGCCTGTAAAGTTCCTGTGGCGTCTCGGAGCGAGTTTCTGTGATTTTTCTTCGGTCTCTTAGTAAGCATGTTCACAAAGAATAGTATATAATGCAAAGCAGGGTCTTAACTATTCATGATTCTCAATTCTTCATGCTCCATGCTTTTCCTATACGACTTCCGCTGTTCAGCTACTAATCACACCCAAGGAGATATCGATCACTTTTGGATTTAGGGAGAGGTGCAGGAGGGTCATGGAAGTGCTGTTTACGGTTGCAAGTGATGTTTATGGTGAATGTGGAGTTGAATTTTGCCCTAGTCATCTAGAGCTTTAAATTTTTGGTGGGATAAGCTCGCTTTTATCACGCATACAAGAATTGTATCCACACAAGTAACAGTTGCTGGTTAAGTGGAAGCGGAAAAGGTGCTAACCGTTGAGACTTTTGTATTTATATTCGAAATACTCCTGCTCTAAGACGATTGAGAATTAATTGTGACATCTAGCCTTATAACTTCAGCTGATGCAGTGTTTACTAGGGTTTGAGCTTGACAATGGCTGCTTCGCCCTTGGCGCGAAGCAACAGCCAAGAATGGACATAGAGATTGGAGTGTGGATCGCAGTTGTTTGGACGGCTGAGAATCCTATACCGCGGTTTGCTCCTGTTATGAGAAACTATTTTGAGGATCTGCCAGGTTTGTGGAGATTTACAAAGAAAGACGTGGCGGGGGTATTTTGAGATGATTTTTGGAATAAGAACTTACGACGCAGGCCGTTCGTACTCCTTTCACTGTTTTAGGTATCACGCGAAGTTCTCGGCTATGTAGCTCTCACGTAATGGGTTCTGGAACATCGATGCGGACTCGTCCGCGCTGTCTTGTGAAAGATAGAGTTGAGACTTGCAAACCCGAAATGGATCGGCCGCCACGTCCCAGTTTGATACCACGTAAAAGTTTCATAGATATTCTCTTGTGGAGTCCAGGCCGAAGAAAGAGAATTAGGATAAAGAAGACCTGAGAGCATGGAGAGGAAAAACCCCGATTCGTTCATTAAGCATGGGCTCGAGGATTCCCGGCCTCTTAAGGTAGAATCTGGTCTGTTAAATTCATGGACTTATGACCTGCTACGAGAGCTATCAAACTCCAAGCAAAGCCCCCCTGGTGGACCTAGCTATCTGTAGTCTCCATAATTTCTGTTCAGCACAAAGAAACATCTCACCTTGCTTCCCGAAGCAGAAATTGGCAACTCCTTCCGGAACCATGATTCTCCCAATAAGTGAGCCAGCAGGATTCCAGACCTCGACTCCGTCACCACAACCAGAGTATACGTTACCGTAGACATCACATTTAATGCCATCTGGAACACCCACTGCTGCGAAAGCGAACACTCTTCGATTTGCAAGGAAAGGACCCCCTGCAACGATAATGATATCAAAGGCGTAAATGGTTGCCGCTCTGGAGAAAATCAGCATAATCGTAAAGCCATCGTCATATGGGAACTACCTTGTTAAGTCTCTAGTCCCATCGCCATGAATATAATCCGTGTCCGTGATGTAGCAAAGGCTCTCATCCGGACTAAAACAAATCCCATTTGGTCGCCCAAATCCATCAGCAACAACCCTCAAATCCCCATTCTTGGGGTCAAATCGGTAAACTTGATTTGGGAGTTTCGGTCTCTGTCTGAAATCCTGCTCATTTCCATAACATGGATCCGTAAACCATATACATCCGTCTTTAGCGACAACCACATCATTCACGCTGTTGAAGTCTCGCCCGTGGAAGTTCGTTACTACTGCCTTTGGTGGTGCTTTACGGGGCATGTAATATATTCCTCCTGTCCCTGACTGCGCTGAACCTTGCGCACAGAAGATGATCCCGTCTTCGTAGTTTACCCCTCCGTTGGGATATTCTATGCCTGGTGGGGGCCGGAGTTTGGCCCATTCGATGGTGTGCACATTATTATTCCCACTCGATCGATCTGTACGTAGCAACTTGGCTCGAGAGATGAGGATTGTTGGGAAATTGGAGGACGAAGTTGCTTGCAGGAGGTTGGAAGTAATGTAGATCTCGTCGTGTGCTGGTAGGAAGACACAAGCTTCGTGAAAGAATGGGTTGTTAGATATGCCAGCTGTAGATAGTAGCAGGGAGTGCGTAGGCGAAGGACCAATGAGCTCGGCGAAGGAGGTATCATATTGAAATAATGTCACTTGGTCTGAAGTGTTGACGGAGGGCCTTTAACGGGGTTAAGAGTTAGAGCTTGTGGTGAGGTGGAGGTCGGAGACACACTTGACTGTGCCATTACTTTCAGCAAGGCGATCAATGATCTGTGAGTTTAGCAAAATGTGGATACTGTTAGATTTAAGTAAATATCTATACCTTCACCTCCGTTGAAATGATTGGAATCTCGGAGCTTGTTATGGTGGTCATCTTTGCTATGAGGGAGATGTAATCTTATGTGGATTGCATTATCTCCAGGCCCAGGAAAGGAAAGTACTAGATGATATCAAGCGAGTCCGAGGTACGAGCTTAACCTACAAGAACTTTCTAAGGTAGAGTTGCATACTTTGGAACAGCTTTCATTAAATTTAACGGCACGAAGCCCGCGTCTAATGTTTGTTTGCAGGGAAACCACCAACGGGGCTTGATAGGGCAGTTTATATATAGCAATCACGTGTCAACATCTTGAATCTACTGCCCGAAAGGTTCCTTGAAGCTCCTCCACCAAGGAAGAATTGAAAACAAGTACTAGGGGTCGTCCCCAGCATGATCAGTTATTGTGTGGCCGACGTTGAAGAGCAGCGTTTTAGAAGCCTTGAAAGGTGCTAACATGCGCGTGCAATTAGGAACGGTAACGAACGGCGAATGAAGGCACCACAAGAGCAAACTGGCAATCGGCTCATGAGAGACGCGAGGCAATTAAGCAGATGGGACATTTCCGACAGATCCCGAGCCATGGGACGCCATTAATCCTCGAGAGCAGTACCAGGAAGATTTGGTCAACCAATGCTTGCTCTAATTTCCCTTATATGTACAACGCAAAGGTCGTCCCAACGCCAATGACTTTCGAAATAACTACCACAGGTATCCCGCAATCTCTCTATCGTCCAGCATCCTTCTTTGTAGCATCCACGTTGTTCCCCTTTTTCTCGTCGGCTTCAGCATTCTTCAAGAAATCCCTAAAAGCAGTCAGAAGCTGCACTAGACATTTGTCCCCAGTTGACATATCAAAATCACATACTTGATGAAGCTCTCCTCATCAGGACTTTGGGCATTTATAGGTGGTCCCTGAGTCTTCTTCGCCGTTGAGCCTCCCATTGATACCGCACTGAGTCCTCCAATCGCTCCAAGAGTCAACATCGCAAGCTGCAAGATTCAATTGATCAGCAAATCATTGTCAGAGCCTTAAGCGTACAGCCTGAGACCAATTGGTCGTGAAATAAGATTGTTGAAGAGCTTCTCCTGCAAAGCGGACGAGCTGACATACCCAGTGAGAGCCAATCTGGCGACCGGCAATAGTGTACATTGCAACCATTTTGGCGGAATGAAGCTTCAAAGAGGTAGAGAGATATGAGTGGTCTTGGAAGTGACTCGAGCTTTGCCGTCGTTTTGGTCTGTCAGCCTTCAAAGTCTGGTGTCGAGCTCCTCAAGCCTTGGCTTCGTTACGTAAGCGAGCTTCCTTCCGAACGCCACTTCCCCGGTACAGCCGAATTTCCGACGCCTCGTCTCGTCCTGCCTCTGAGCTCGAAACAATAAGAGGTCCATACAATAAACGCCCCACGATCTGCCACAAGAGGTTCTCGCCAAAGTCTTTGATGATATCGTGTTTAATCTATGAACGCGACTCAAAATGGCCAAGAACGATTCAGACAAACCCCGAGGACCCCCTCCGACTGGACTACCAGAACCTGAGAAGCTCCCTCCGGCATTGCAAAGAATTATAGACAAGGCAGATAAGGAGGATAACTTCTACGATGAGCTTTACGATGGAACGTAGGTTTATTCACTCGCCAGTCCAGGACTTTGGAAGCTCTCGTCTCACTTAACCATGTCTTTCGACGCACGTGCTGATACCTCCCAGAGCCCCGCAATCTACTGAGAGCAGCATTCGATATGCAGCATATACCACTCGTATACGGACAGCTCTACTCGCAGCGCAGAGATACGTAGCCTATACATCAGATATTGGAGAATCCTTTCGGCCGGTCGCTCACCCGAGACTCGTTCGTACCGCGTATGGAATTTCTTGGGCATACATAATTGGTGATGTTTCCCACGAAGGCTACAAGGCATATTGCAGCAATCAGCGGACATTACACCCCGAATTACCTCGCGAAGCTGCGCAGGAGAGATATAACGACGCGAAGACAGACATTAACATTGCTGCGCATGATGCTGGAGTTGACCTTGTTCCACAAAAGGTCACTCCTCTAAACGACTACCGAACGGTCATGGCACAACGATTCATCTTTCAGGCCATTGCTTCTATGGGTCTCCCTGCGTTCACGATCCACTCTATCGTTCGGTACTCGGGGAGAGCTCTGAAGAATTCTAAGAATGTTAGAATTAGGACGTTTGGCCCGATAGGTTTGGGTTTGGCAGCCGTGCCTGCTTTGCCGTTCCTGTTCGATAAGCCCGTGGAGGAAGCTGTCGAATGGGTGTTCCACAAAGGGTTCGAAGTTGTGGGAGGAAAGGAATATGTCGGAGACGCTCCGCCCATTGGCAGAGAGCAAGCTCTTGAACAAAAACATCGTAATGCGAATAAAGAGAAAGAACTGTAGATTTTATGGTAGTATGAATGACTGTGAATAAAACATAAGGCATAGCATGGCGTAAAGGGGCAAATCTCGACTTAAATTGATGACACGGCATTGTTATAGAATACCACTTTGTTAGACGACGGAGCCTTCTTTTAGGCAGGTTTCAAGGTTCCGGTGGTGAGTAGGGAAGCGTCCATACTGAGCCAGTTTTGGACTTCGGTATTTCTTTGATACCGAGGATTATAATGGCAGGAAGTTCCTGTCCACGTTCCAGATACCCGATTTCCAGTTCTTCCATCACTTGCCTTTCGCTATCAATTGTGACGGAAATGGGAAAGCCGTTTTGGAGTGTATGGCTCTGCTTGGTATCGCCTTCAAGGCGAGGACCGAGAAATTGCAAGATTGATTTTAGTTCTTCGGATGGCGAGTCCCTTCAGCTTGCACGGCTTTAGTCACGAGTGATTCACGGACACGACAGTGAGGTCAGCCTTTAAGTTTGCTTGAGTTCTCGAGCATTCCATTTCGTTGGCAGACGCCGAGGTATTCTGGATAAATCTTGCTCTATGCCATTTAAAACATTTCATCACTAGACATAATGTCAACCCAGGAACCTCAAGCACCTCACGATCCAAACAGGCGCTTCCTCATCATCTTCAATTCTATTTTTGAGCCTCGCCCAGTCCGCATCTCATTGCTCTACAGATTTTATTGGGAATGCTGCCGCTCTACTCCAGACGGTCCATATTTTCGTCTAGTAAGTGTTCCACTGTTGCGAATTTACCAGAGTCTGCAGGCTAAGTTTTGAGCATCATCCAACAAGGCGTATCCTACTCTCTCGTCCAATCTGCGGGTGCTGTTGGCATGCTGTGTGCCCGCTCAGTAAAAAGTTTGTTGTTCGAGATGATGGGGATCCCAAAGATCAGCCAGGAACAATCGCCGAATTCATCATGAGCCAGAATGCTCCGACATCTGGCAGTGATTCATGGGGGTTGGTGGTACATTCAAGACCGGAGGTTGACCTCGTGCGCGCTGGTTCTCTATTTATTGCTCCTCAGAATCCTCAAGCTTCAACTCAAAACCATCGAGCATCACACCTTCAGTCAAACCACCCTCACGAATCGAGCAACATCGTTAACGCACATAACCAAGCACGCAAGCTTCCACCAACACAACTATGAACCAAGACTTGTTAACAGTGGATTCACAAAGATCTTGCAATATGCCAAACTCAGTAAACTCGAGCCTGAATACTATTTCCGACAAGGACTACTGGCTCTGCTGTAATCCTCCCCCAAAAGCTGTCAACTTGTCACCTGTAAGTCCACCTCTTTACTCCCTGTCAGACTCATCTAAGGTGCATGTCAGTGCCTAAAGAGAATGCCGATCAGCCAGCAAAGCTGCACACTGTGCCACCATACAAGATGTTCGAAGTGTTTTGACAGCAGAGAATATATTGATCCTGCAAGTGGTGTTTACGTGAAGGAGGCTATGTCCTGGTGGTTTGGGATGGGATCTTTGCTCGAGTGTTTTGGTGCGAGTCATGGATAGAGAATGACGCTTTACTCGCTATCTCAAGAGCATTCCGCTAAGTGGTTCATTTGTGAATGTCAATAACTTTGATTTGAATTATGTGACTCAAGCTGTCCCATTCACATGGCTAAGGGATATCAATTTCCAAAGTGGCCCAGTATTTACTTTCCCCCTTCGACATGAGCGATTAGGATCACGTTAACACTCTCACCTTCCACATCTTGGAAACTAATTCTGGCTCGAGAATAAACACGGTCAAGTTGATGGTCCATCGATACATTGGTGCGTCGACCTCGTAGCTTTCGACATACAAGCACAATCAACCATCAACCATCAATCAGCAACCTACAATGGCTACCCAAAAAACTAGTGGAATCACCTACCAGATACCGCAAACAAATAGTGACACATCGTACTGGATTTGCTGCCAAACTATCCAAAGCCAGAATCAAGTGGGCCAAGCTATTCCAACCCGCGTAAGTTGCTAGATCGATGACCTGATCTACAATGGCTCTTCTAAATGTTCCTAGTGCCATACTTATAACTCATTGACCACAATCTCTTGCACGAAATGCCGCCATGCAAAATGCTTCGTTTGCTTTGAAAGAGAGAGCTCGGAATCGATGGCAATACCATGGAAGAGATATTAGTGCCTGATCTTTTTCCACTTTTTGTCGATTATCTGGAATGTGTTTCCGTACGGGTATGAATTTGGGGAGTTGATGATTCTGGGAGTTTGATGCATTTAGGATTTTGGAGATTTGGCGCCGGGTTGGGGTTCCGTGTGTGATTTTCCAATGGAACTTGGCTGCACTCATTCTAAAATCTACTGTGAATAAGGCTCTCTGGTTTTTTGGGGCGTCAGATTGTGTTTGTTGGCGTTTGTTTGTATGTTAAGGATACATTTACGAAGGCCCTGGAGCTCGAGGACATGGTGGTTGCTCTTATCAACGCTAGTCGCCTTCATCAACTGACCATCAAATCACAGAAAAGGTTTCCTCAAGATGGAGTGCGGGATGTCCTCTCCAAAAATAATTGATTAATATCCTATAGAGACAAAATGAGACTTCATCAGGTGTTCTGCCACTCCCTCAACGATTCTGGCGGAATAGGAGCGTAGGGGTGGGGGAGGAAATGTGAAGAGCGAGCCCCATGATGAGGAGCGAGTCTGAGATGTGCAGTTGAGTAGACGAGAAAATTACAGCATGCCATTCACGCATATCAACACTATGGGCGACTGTGAAGCGTGTGGGTGTCAATATAATACATAAACCTGCTGAATTTGATCTTCGAATATCTGGACAAGTAATATTCTACTACGATTTGCTGGACACCGCTTCTTTTTGATCTTAGTCCGGAGCAACGAAAATGGAGGCGACAGAATGCCCAGTGAAGAAGATTCGAGCTACTGGGTCTGCTGCATGCCAGCAGACGAAGTGATTTCTCCATACCCGGTAAGTTCAATCTCCATATTTACCTAAACCCTGCTAATTAT
>Ga0302221_10001860_pt1 | contig 13335 bp, 6 predicted proteins | sample II_Palsa_E2_1_FD_193517 | JGI IMG/M metagenome (GOLD analysis project Ga0302221, IMG submission 193517) | Peat permafrost microbial communities from Stordalen Mire near Abisko, Sweden - II_Palsa_E2_1 | ecosystem: Environmental > Terrestrial > Soil > Palsa > Peat permafrost | place: Sweden... | reverse complement strand
GATTTTAATTTTAAATTAAATAAAAATATTTTTATATTTTTAAATTTTAATATTAATTTATATATTTTATTTTATAATATAAATAAAATTATATATTTAATTAATATAAAATATTTTTTATTTAAAAAAATTAAAAATAAATATTATAATATATTTTTAAAAAAATTTATTAATAAGCGGAAATTATAATATATATATAAAATTATTAATAATAAAAAATATATAAGTTTTTTATATTATTATATATATAAATATTTTTTTAATTAATAATATATAATTTTAATAAAATAATTTATTATATAATATTTTAAAATTTAATAAATAATTTAAAAAATAAAATAAAATTAATTCTCGAATATAAAAAAAATATTAAATATAATTTTTTTTAAAACTTTTAATTAATTTTTTATTTAAATTATAAAAAAAAATTAATTAAATTAAAGTTTATTAAATATAAAATAAAGCTTTAATATTAAAAATATATTTTAAGTTTATTAAATATAAAATAAAACTTTAATATTAAAAATATATTTTAAGTTTATTTTATAAAAAAATAATTATTAAAAAACTTATATAAAATTAAATTTATTATATTTATTTATTAAATATAATTATATTTAATATAAACTAATTATATATATTATAAAAAAGATAATAAAAAATCTTAATTTATTTAAATTTAATAAAAAGATTTAATTATTACTCGATTATATAATTATACTTAAGTAGACTTTATATTTCCGATTTAATATTTAACTTATTATAGTCCTTTTCTAATATAAAGTAAGTCTAAATAAATACTTTAAATAATGATTACTTTAGAAAAATATTTTTTTATAATATTATTGGTCTTTAAAACACGCTTGGGAGTAAAGTATTAAGATTATTAAAAATAAAATAATAGAAAGATTAAAGATTATTCGTGTTTTACTTAAGTATAATATAAAGCTAAATACTTATTATTATTATTAAGATATCGGTATTTTTAATCTATAAGTTAATAAATATAATATTAATCTCTTTAATATTTAAAGAAAAATAATATTAGTTAATTATAATTTAGTTTATAATTATTATTTTATATAATTTATAATTATTAATACTTTTATAAAAAAAATATTTTATTAAAATACTAGAGTTATAAATTATTTTAAAGAATCTAAATATTAAATAATATATCTTATATTTAAAATTAATTAAGATATAACTTTTATATAATCTATATAGTCCGAATATAATATAAAGTAATATCTTTATTTAAATATTTTATTTTTATATTTTAGTATTTTTATAAAGCTTATATAATTTAATAAATTAATATATCTAATATTAACTATAGCGCAATAAATAAAGAATAACTTAAATAATTTAAATATAATATTATTATAGCTAAATATAGCTTTAAGTAATTAAATAATATAAGTGTTTAAGTAATATCTTTTTTAGTAAAAGAGCAAGTAACTATAAGTAATAAAGAAAAATAGATTATATTAGGTATTATATAATAGAGAGATAGATATAAAATTACTTTAGCAGGAACCCCTGTAAAGGAGCAGAAACTGATTCCAGGACAATTTGGCAAGGAAACTATAGCCGGGGCATATAGGAAGCTAAAATGGATTCTATACTACGTTGCACAGGCTGACTCAGGAGCGTGCCCAGGATGCTCAGGATACTTAGGCTAGCAACGCGAAACTGCTCAATAGGGGTCTTTCTTGTGAACGGAAAGCAGAGAGCCTAGTGAAATGTGGAAATGTGCTGGATCCGAGAGGTGGTTGAGCCAATGTGTTGACTTGTTTCTCGAATCACGATTTTTTTGCAATAGCAGGCGCTACTTATTTCCAAAACGACTTCCACGCTAAAGTCAGAAGACGAGGCTGTAGGTGAAACCTCATTCAGTTTGGGCAGTGAGGTGTCGGGCATCCGGCAACTCTTGATTCGACGACGGTATCTATGTGCCTTGCGGTTGGCCGGGAAACCCTTCTAAGCGATTATTAAGGATTTAATTCGTGCCTGATCACAAATTCGCCATCTACTCGATTGCACATATACTACTCCGTAAAGCTAGCCTTACTAGTTTAGCAGCCTCCCCTAAACCGTATCTTACCTTACCTTACTTGTTAGATTTTATCTTAGAAAGGGAGATACTCAGTCATCATGAGTAGTGCTCCTGCATCCTCATCTACCGGCGAGGCTATCAACTCTGGGAGAACATTTTTAGACACGCAGACTCCCAAGAACGATGACCATCCACTTGTTAACGTATGGTCTTCGGAGTACGACAAGGATGGAAATCTAGTCTACCGGCCACCCGCGTCCCAATTGGTTGATCAAATGTGCTTAGATACCAATGAGCCGTTCGCTCATCCTCGACTCGCAGCGGAGGGACCGATAGGCAAGGAGGTGCTGGAAATTCAACAGTATACCTTGGACCAAGCTATGACTCGCAAATGGGCTAACAATCTACGATTTCTGGCTTTAAAATCTATAGAGCCGCCAGGCATGAACAACTATCTCCCGTTTCCCATGCCTAATTCCGAGTCGATACACGATCTTTGGCTAACAGAGCCTGGCGAGTTCCCTGGTACTACTGACTATGTTGCCGTTTCCTATTGTTGGCAAAAGAAGGAGGAGTTCCCGAAATATACCGTGAGCGATGCCCAGTCCTCCACGCCACGGCCAGTGACGGCTCCTACTGAAGTACTTGATCGTGCGATTCATTTTGCTGCATACCACAATATCCGTTTTATCTGGATCGATCAAGTATGCATTAACCAAGACGATCGAACCGACAAAGAGCTAGGGATACAATCAATGGACTTGGTATTCCAGCGCGCCAAGTTCACGGCTGGAATTCTATCCGTATCTGTTGATGAGCCTCGACATGCAGAGGCTCTGAATGCTCTTCGCGGAGCTAGGTATCAAGATGATTACGGATATCTTCCTCCAGCTGGTTGGGGTAGAGAAGAAGAGTTGAGCCCAAAAGCATGGGATATCCTTGAGCTTTTTGAGCTTTTGGCTTCAGATCGATGGTTAACACGAGCTTGGATACTTCAAGAAGCAGCTTGCGCTGGAGCTCACTTAGTGTTACTTCTCAAATGCACCAAAGGAAGAGGATGGCAAGGAGATGCGAGAAAATTAGATGGCGTCATTTGCATTGATTCCCATCACCTTCGGGCGTATTTGGTTCTCACACTCATCCTATGCCCGCCATTTGAGACGCCCCTTGAGGAATGGAGGGAGTTTCATCGACGTTTAACAGCCAGCAGAGCGAAGCTTCAAAATGTAGCTCCTCTTCTCGAAAATTCTACGTACAAGGCAACACAACAGGAATGGACTGCAAGCGCTTCCTCAAACCAAGGGACAAAAGCGTTGATCCAGCATAATCAGAGCCTACGACCGATATGTAATATCGCAGAAGCACTAAAGCTTCTTTCTACCCGACGAAATTCTCGAGTTCCTGACCGCCTTGCCATACTCGCAAATCTTTGCGACTATCCTCTCCGAATCGACACGACTAAGGTCCAAGACCCCCGCTTCAGCTTGAGCGTAGCAGTTTTTACCGTGGCCTTGCTTAATGGAGACCTTTCCATCTTCGCTGGAGTTCCAGAGGAATGTTGGTCAGGCCAGTTTCGTCCCACAGGGGGAGCTTCAAATGACTATGCTTATGCATTCTCATGGCTGCCACCGGCGCAGACAATTCTTTCTAAAATCAATTGCGCCTATGAGAACCCCAACTCCTGTCGGATGACTGATCACGAGATCACAAAGCATGGCTTAGCCCTCCGTGGGTATCTCTGGAACATCGACACCGCGATTGACTTGCGCGAGATACAGAAGAAGCATGGTGGCCAGTACAAAGATCTAAATTCTCGTGAGACTCTAGACCGAATGAGAAACGATCGGATAGGCATCTATTTCGATATTCTCAAGACTCTCTCCAAGCGCAAGGAAGACGATCTTGCCGATGCAATCTGGCACACCGTTCGGTCGCAGTACGTGAACGCGAGCTACGACAAGTACCCTGGGCTTCGCGAAGAAGATTTTCCAATCCCGAATTCTTTCAGAGATGTCTATGATCCTGAGACAGATGACTTCAACTTCAGAAAAGAGCCGCTCTTCACAGGAGAAGCAGATTTGAGACGACTCTTTGATCTTAGTCACATCGTGGGATATGTACCTCAAGACGTGATCCGCAATACACCAGGAACAGTGCTTGTCAATGAATGGATAGCGTTTACGGTCATGCAAGACGGATATTTGGTCGCAGGAACCTTACAGACCTCTTCAGGCTGTACCGATAAGCTACGAGCGATTTTCGATGTCGATGGTCCGAAGACAATTCTGACCCCGCATTGCATGAATATGGATGGTTTTCCGAGGGACAAGATCAGACTAGGGCGTATGTCTTGGGTTGTTCAGCCGAGAGAGCAAAAATACAAACAATGGAACATCTTGGTCAGCACTGGGATGGCGAGAGGAATGTGGAATGTTGATAATGTTTTGCCGGAGAAATTCTTGCTTGCTTAGTCTAGGGGATGGGATGACATGTTATTGAATGCCTGTTATCGAGTGGTTATAAGGTCGAAAGAAGGTAATTGAAGTGTAGACGTAACATCATCATAACAGCAAATGAAATTTCCGCCGGCTTGTACCAGCCTAATTCAGCCCTCGTGCGAGCTACGTACATACAATATCCCATTTCTTCCCAGCCAAAACGCCCAGTGCCCCGTATAAACGCCAATGCCAACGCCCATGGACAAGCCTTTCTCTTTCTCCTTCCACCGCACCTAAACCAACTCCCAAGCAGCCACGCCCGCAAAACCCATACTTCCCGGCTTTCCTTTCATGCCCAAATACTCCCGTCTAGTCATGCCCCTCATATCCCGCCCATTAACAGTAGTAACTGCATATAAGCTCACGATCTGACCCGGGGCACCCAGATCCCGAGCCTTGACATCGCCCCACCACCAGAAGTCGTTCTTCTCTAGCGCGACGAAGTCTTCCTTGCGGCCGTCCACACCGTGAATTTTGATGATCATGCAATATGGCTTGCCTTGTCCGTTCTTCTCGTGGTCCCAATGCTCGCAGATCTTGCTAAACTGGAAGCGGATAATTTCGTTGCTGTCTACGCGAATGCGTTTTTGCGGGGGGCTGAAGGAGCGAGCGGAGATGCCGTGGTCGTCTAGGTTGCTGAAGAGTTGTAAGGGTTCCTCGCGAGAGGGGCCAAGGATGTATTCTTCCCACGTAGGTATGCGTCCATCAGCACGGAAAAAATTGCCATTATCTTGCGGGAAATGCTTGAGGCCAAAGTCTTCATTCGACATGGTGAATTCGCCTGGCGAGAAGTGCTTGTTGTATTTCTCGTCGCCAACGTTGCCGGCGCCCCAGCAAGGGTCGACGAGCTTCCATTCTCCACCGTCGATGCGGACCGCGTTCCAGGCATGGCCGGTAGACTCCCGAGGGGGAGGGGCTTCGCCAGGTTTCATGGCGGTGTGGCCGTAGCCTTTACCGTGTCCGTTGACGACGCGGCATTCGAGACCGGCTTTCAGTGCGATGGCGGCATAGAGGCCCGCGTACCCTGCGCAGACTGCAAGTCCAGAGTTGATGGTCTCTTGGGGCTCTGTGCTTTTTACCTTTTTGCCAAAGAAGGCAACGGTATCATAGGCGATATTGTGGTGGAGCCAGGTGAAGATTGCTCGGGCTTTATCGGTGGCGGATGAGAAGGGACCGCAAAGTACATTTGCAAGGTAGCCAGTCTGGTCATGGCTTCTGGGAAGTGATTGTCTGGGGTATTGAGCAGCTACTCCATCAGGTCCGGAAAAGTCTCGACATAGTAAACAACCTGAAGTGGATGGCGGTGGGCGAGCAGCTTTTGCTTGGATCTTCGCTCTGACTTGGGACATGGCGGGCTTCGATGCAAAGTTAATAGGAGGAGGAACGGCACTCGGTTTTGGCAAGTGTGCACCATCAGCAACTTTAATCCCCGTCTGTTCTTCCAAGAAGTCCGTCAATGGCTGAAGGTCCCGCGAGTACTGGTACTTCTGTGGCGTAGGGTTCGTCCCATCGAAGAACATGATCGTCGGGTATCCTTGGATATCATATCTGCTCATAAATGTCTTATGTGCATCAACATCCACCTTAGCAATAACCAGTCTATCAGAAGCAAAATGAAAAGCTTCACCAAGTTGTTTCCATATCGGTTCCAACTCAACGCAGTACTTGCAATATGGAGCATAGAAGTCAATCAACGCGAACTTTCCAGCAGTTACGCTATCAAAATTCCTTGCCGTCAATTCCTGAACTGCTGGTCCTGTAGGCTGGGTATATGTAGGTCGGGTATATGTTGGTGCAGGTCTCGGTGCTGGGATGGGTGTTTCGTTGCTCGTTTTGTTCGAGAATCCCATTGACAGTATTGACCTTTGGGCAGTTGGTGGTGGTATTCTCCTCTGCGGTTGTGGATGATGGACTTCATCTTCAGCTATATTGTTCGTACTCTCTCGCAGAGGTCTTGATGGCACTTTCGGTTGACCGGTAGGTCTGGGAGGCATCTTGGGCATTAAATCGCGGTCCAGTACGGGTGGTGCTCGAAGAGGTACTGTTGGTGCTGACTTGGTACTAACCAGAGGTACCTTTGCAGCCTGGACTGCTTGTGCTGCCTCTCGTTCTCGCCGGGTAGGCGGAAGAGGTGGAAGCTTTGCCTCTCCCAAAGCGGGAGGTAGTTTCCTCTGCGGCCCCATCTCGATAGATCCCCAACTTGTGACCGAGGATCCTCCTCCAGAGTTCCCCGAAAATGTTGAGTTGAGCGACATCATCGATTCGTCCGAGCCTCGTCGTACCAATTGATTATTGCTTCGAGGAGGTAGGGATGGCACTGAGGCCTTGCGGCCAGGCAATGGGGGAGGCCCATTATTGCGTGAGGGGAGAGGAGGCGTCAGAGAGAATCCAGGATTGTTCTGTTTGGGTTGATCTCTGTCGATGGGAGGAGGAGGGAGAAGTGGCAGGTCGTTGATGCCGATTGGGAGGTTATCTGTCTGCTGCAGGGCTGAAGAGCCATATGTAGATATCGGGGGATTATTTGTCGTCTGGCCACGAGAAGGCAACGGAGGTCGATTCTTGGGAGCAGGAAGAGGTGGAGGAGGTCTTTTGCCGGTGGCCGGTTGTTGTTGTGTATTCAAGCTCTTTCCAACGCCTTGCTGATTCAACGCCGCAATTCGCGCTGACAGAGAAGTGAACTGCGGCTCCTCGTCGACTTCGGTCATCGTGAAGGCTCGTGATCGATGCAATTGTGCAGATGCTGTGGTTCCTGACGGAAGTTCGTACGTGTATCTGAAAGGCGGATGGGCAGAGGTCGAGGCAGGAATACGAGGTGGTCAAATTGTTTGTGTGAATTCTCGTGATGCAGGCAGCTGGGTACAAACCACGGCGCTGAAACGAGCGATGGGGAACAATAGACAATGAAGCGAAGGTAAAAAGTGGCAGATCGATGCTAAAGGGCGAGCATGCCTGAAGTTATTGATGGAAAAGAACACGAGGTCGAGGTGTTGTCGAGTCGAAGGTTGAGGACAAAAGCTTGGTGCCCAGCTGGTTGGACCAGTGGGGTTGAGGCTGTGTCGTGCTGTGCCGCGGGATCCTTCGCTGGCTGACTCCGACCACTCTGAAATAGTGCCAAGCGGGCTAAAGGAACGCTTCCTCCAAAATAGACTTTGTGCGATCTGATAAGGGGGGTCTTCACGTGGAGTAGTTCATGAAGTGAAAGAGAGATTCTGCTGGCAGAATGAAACAATTGGACATGGAATACGTGTTTCTAGATAGATTGCAGGCGGTGGGGGTTGGACCCCGAGCCCCGTGCGCGCACGACTCAGCAAGATTACCCGAAATGATTGTTGTGATAAAGACCACGTGACCCCATATAACATATGCGTCTCCTTGATTATATTTGATCAGTGCGAGAAATATTACGTTAGAATTCTGTTCAAAACTGTTTAGACTCCATAAACCAAGAGATGATGTTCGTTCCTTATCAAGCACTCACCCACCCACTGCTGCCAGCAAGCGACCCACAGGCACGGCAAAAGTAAAACCGTAGATGCCAAACAAATACCATCACAAAAGCAACGTCAGGATATTCGAGTCACGCTGTCCATTCCAATCTTGAACGGTTCAAAGGCTGGTCCCGATCTGATAAGACTAGAAGAAATTCACCAACTGCTCGGGACCGACTACTCGGTTCTTTCCGAACCCGCTTGCCCATTGGCCTCCTTTCTCCCACACTAGTCCCCTTTCTGTAAAACCCGCGAGGCACCACCCTATCCGTCTCCCAGCAGAAGTGGTGACTCTGCTACTCCAGGAACCTCTTGCTACCATGTTCTTGAATGAATACTTATATGCAAGGTAACCCTCATTAATCATTCGAGTTTTGATTCTGAGCTCCGTCTTCTTCACTTCCTTTAGTTCCCTTTTCCTTGATTTTACCACGAGGTTGTGAACTGAATCTCGAGACTTGATACGTCTCTTCACTTCCATCTATTATAAGCTCATCAAACTCGTTCTCAATCGCCAAAACCAAGTTTCAGAATTACTCCCTCTATTGGTCTTCAAATCCGCGACTTTCACCACCCCTCTATTCTCCCCCTACACCACACAGAACATGCAAAACATGTCCACTCTACCCACACGCAAACCCCTCCGAGTCCTCATCTCAGGTGCCGGAATTGGTGGCCCCGTCCTAGCCTACTGGCTCTCCAAAGCCGGACACTCCGTCACAGTAATCGAGCGCTCTCCCCGTCTCCGAAAAGAAGGCCAAACGGTCGACATCACCGGGGACGGGCTCAAAGTTATCAAATGGATGGACCTCCTCGAAAGCATCCGCGCTCGTACAACCAAAGAAGAAGGCACCAACTTCGTGGACTCGAGGAATCGGGTGATTGCCAGTTTTCCATTCACGGGGGGACTGAGTGTGACGAATGAGTTTGAGATTGTAAGGGGGGAGTTGGCGGAGGTGTTTTACGAGGCGATTAAGGGGAAGGCAGAGTACGTGTTTGGAGAGAGTATTTCAATGATTGAGGAGATGGGTGATTGTGCCGAAGTGACTTTTGCGAGTGAAGATGGGAAGAAGAGGCAGTATGATGTGGTTGTGGTAGCGGAGGGCTTGGCATCGAGGACGAGAGCTCTTGTGCTTGGCGAGGATGTGCGGGCACCCATCAAGCCGTTGCATATGTGGAGTGCGTCTTTCTCATTTGCACAAGGCAAGAACGACGATCAGTGGGCGAGGGTATATCACATACCTAACCGCAGGTTATTGTTCATTCGACCGGATGGCTTAGGAAGAGTAAGAGCCAATGCGTGTGTTATTGATGATAGTGAAAAAATACTGTCCATTTCGGGCATCCGCGATAGAGAAAAGCAGAAGGAGCATTTCATCAACCTGTTCAACGGTACTGGCTGGGAAACGGACCGAGTCATGGATGGGCTAAGACAGGCAGATGATCTTTATCTGCAAGAGAGGGCGCAAGCAAAAAACAAGACGTGGTCAAAGGGAAGAGTCGTCCTCGTTGGTGATACGGCATACTGTCCATCTCCGCTCGGTGGAGGGGGCTGCACCTCAGCCATTATTGGTGCATACGTTCTTGCTGCAGAGATCGTACAGCATCAGGACAACCCTCAAGCTGGTTTTGCTGCTTATGAAGCCACGATGCGCCCATATGTCGACGATATTCAATCAATTCCGCGTGTATTTCCTCACTTGGCCTTACCTGAGACGGAATGGGGTATTCGCATCCTTCATGTTGTTGTCTACCTCTTCTCCCTTGCAGCAAAGACCGGCCTCATCACCGCGATTGGCAAGATCACGACCTACTTCAACATCGGCCAAGACCAATTTCCCAATCTACCAGATCCATCGATTTTTGAAAGGGAAGGCAAGCAAGAGTAACGAGCTGGTGAGAATAGAAGTAGACTGCGGACTAGCCAGTGAGCACGGGAAGTAGCTGGTGGACTGGCACTCGCAGTTCGGTGACTTGTGTGTCCCTAATCATCGTTGATAAAGATATTTATTTACTAATAGAGGTCGAACGTAAAAGTCTTTTATTATAAAGGAACTTTGAACCTATAGAATCAGACCACTAAAGCACTAAATCTTTCAGGACACTTTGCTGCTTTTCCTTCCCTTTAATCTAGCATTTATCTCTCACAATATTACACAAGTAGCTAAATAAACCCACCCCACCATATATATTCAATGATCGCGTTCTCCCAGGTCTTGGGCTTGAATCTGTTTAGTATCAGCTGGTCCGTTGAGTAAGCCCTTCAAGACTTGCCTTGCCAGACAAAGTTGCTCTTCGTGAAACATGAAGATAGGAGGGGATGAACTTCTTCTTGGAAGGTTCAACCGCTACCTGAGAGTATTTGATTTGTGCCGATATTGTAGGGGAAGTATCGAATGCTGAGTTGGCTACCACGTATGTTACCAGGACCTAGATCCTGTCTAATATTGCGGAGGGAGCATGCTCGGAGCGAGAACTTGATTAGCATTCAGGTCAAATAACAGTTGTTCTAGTTCCCGTCCCAAAGAACGCATTTCATCCATCACGGCATCCCAGTCTTCATTGGTCCTGTCGTATGGGAGAGAATCTCTCTGACTTTGTCGGGGTTGGGGCTGGTTCTGCATCCGCTGAGAAAAGAGGAGAACGTCCGTCCAAACGCTGTGCAGAACTGTTTCTGGCAATTTGTTACTTGATAGGAGTGCTTTCAAGAATTCGGCACGATCACGATCATCAGAGCGTAAAATGGGCTTGGCCTTGCAAATAGCGTTGATTGCATATTGCCAGTAGTACGTCCGATCGGGCGATGGCTCATTAAGCGCGTAGTTTTGCAGTAGAGCTTCCAGTGTCCTTTTCCGGAGACTCAGGGGTATATCGCAAGCAAACCAACTTCTTAACACAACTAGGATAAGAGGTTGATCCGGAGAGACCATCTGTCGCATGGGATATCTTGAACTTTGTAGCTGCACATATCGGTGAAGTCCAGTTCTGATTGCAAACGTAAGAAGATTATCACCGTCAGAATATTGAAATGCATGCTGTGCCCGATGATGTTCACTGCAATGAGAACATGGACGCTTGTGACTATCACCCTTAGCATAAATTTCGCAATGATGTTCCCAATGATGTGATGCACTGCAATAAAGACATGGACGCTTGTGGAGATATGCCATCGTTTTGTCGCACACGTCGATAAGACCCAGATATTCTCGATCGCTGAATGTCTCGGTAATTGTGAGAAAGGATGTAAAGTGTTGCAGAGAAGGATATATGAACTCCTCCCATGAGGGACCTGGTGAGCGACTTCTTAGGAGGAGCAATGCTCCAAGAGCCAACGAAGCATTTGCATCGAAAGGTGACTGTGCAGTCATTTTGCAGATATCGCCCCATATATCTTTCGAGTACAGGAATTCTGCAACGGATTTGTGGAGATACGAAATGGTTGAACTGATGAGTTTCATATCCTTGGAAGATAATAAGAGCTTATTGTCAAGTGCACCGTTCTTAGTCCCTTCAATTTTGGAAGTGAGATTGTTTTTTTCGGGAATCGTCTTCATGTACCTCAACAAGCCCACAACAGCGACTTCTGACCCAAGCTTCAGTTCTCTTGCAAACAGAGAGAGCCTCAATTGGATCCAGGGGCTTAGGTTGAAGAGTCGTCCAATTTTCCGGCCTTCTGGTTGCGTACGAAAGCATGAGTGTCGTAAGTTTGTGGGTAGGGCGAACCGAATCCCATCTACGAATGATCTGAAAGGTTTCGGCTGCTTGGATTTGATACAAAGTGTCCATCTTCCTGAACATACGCTCATAGAGGTCTTCGAGATCGGGAGGAAGTGACTGCAATCTCCTTTGCAAGTCAGATAGTTGATCGCCGTTTTGCATGCCCTGGATCAAAAGTTTTACCACTAATTTCACCCATAAGAATACACCATTGGCCTTTTCTCTGATTTCGTGTACAAGCTTCCGTGCACCATCTGGATGCTGGCGCTCGAGTGCTTTCATTTCCGGGTGCTTGTAAAGGTACTCTTCAATGAATATCTTTATGTCTCCAAGGGTCAAATCTTGGAGTCGCAAACTTGGACATCCTTGGAAAATAGTAACGCAATTCGATATTGGCCTACTAGAAATGACTACCTTCACCCGATGAGATACGATGCTGTTCAAGAACATGGAAAGTTGCTCGTGGTCACCATCGAATTCGTCAATGCCATCCACCATGATGCAAATTCTAAAGCCAGAAATCGAATCCTTGATGAGTTTCAAAAATCCGGTTTTAAGTTCGTTGTATGATGGTACATAGTTTTCATCGGAGGCTTTCCAATCTTCCCAAAGCGATGGAAAGGCTGCTCGAATGAGTTCCGGATGCTTTTCGAAGATTGTAAAGAAGAGGGCTCGGAAGAGCCCAATGCGCGATTTCTGATATAGCGTTCCCAGTTCCCAAAAAAAGAAAGACACCACAATCAATTCATCGCTCGCGGACCATTTGCGTAGTTCTGATTGGAAGCGCTCATGTTCCAGGATAAACCGCATTAACGTAGATTTTCCAGACGCTGCCTTCCCGTTGATCCAATACGGCCCCGTTTGAACGTCGCTGTTGAGAAAATCCGTGAAGCTATCCCAGACAGTAACATTGGATCGTGGCTGGAATATCAATTCGAATGTTTTTCTGCATGCCGGCGAAATCTCCTCAAATCGGTCGGTCATCTGCCTGAATTTGAGCATCTTCAACATCCCTTGCTCCTTGGCTGAGAGAGGGAAACGTTGCCTTTGCCATGACCCGGAATTATTCAGCTCAGTATTAGGGGCTGAAGGGTTGACTGCATTGTCCCACTGAGCATTGGTGTAAATAATACCCCCATTCTGATAACGCAGGGTATTTTCTTTCCAAAGTCTTTCCATACATCTCTGTATGGTTTCGGATATGTTTTGATGATCCAAGTTATCCGTACCGTTGGCCAGTGCAGGGGCTCCTTGTCCTAGTGTATCAGACCCTTCAATTTTCCCAACAATTGTTCTTACGTCTTCTTGAATGAGATCAATCTTCGGGTCCGTTATAGCGTGATGTCGTCCAAGTGTCCTTATTAACGACAGTACAACGTCAAAAGAAAGTGCACTGTGGAGCGTTTCTAACCTTTGTACATAGAGATCTAATTTGGGCCGCTGGAACTTGATCCTGAAACTCTGGCGTAGACTTTGCAGCCTGGATGGGTTTGCCGGGCTCAACAACAGGTTATCAACATGTGACAATAACTGACCACCAACTTCAAGGCAGTCGGTCACCAGGTTCAAGAGG
>Ga0302221_10001859_pt1 | contig 13336 bp, 4 predicted proteins | sample II_Palsa_E2_1_FD_193517 | JGI IMG/M metagenome (GOLD analysis project Ga0302221, IMG submission 193517) | Peat permafrost microbial communities from Stordalen Mire near Abisko, Sweden - II_Palsa_E2_1 | ecosystem: Environmental > Terrestrial > Soil > Palsa > Peat permafrost | place: Sweden... | reverse complement strand
TATTTTATTTATTTATTAATCTTTAAATCAAGTTTATTTATATTAATCAAAGTTTTAAAAACTTGATATAACTTTACTTTAATTATAATATTTATTAAATTATTAACTTGATTATAACTCTTATATTAAAGTTATAAGTTAATATATATAGCTTTAAAGTTAATATATTATAAATTACTTGTTTACACTTAATTAAAAACTAATAAAATATATTTATAAACTGATTTTAATTTATAAATATAATTATGAAACTGATTTATAATAATAAGTCTTTATTATTAATAAAAGAAGTATTTATAAATATTAATAAATTAAGAGAATTCAAGTCTAATAATATAAAAGTAAGTCTTTTTATTATATTATCAATTTATTATTAAATATACTTATTAAGTTATTTAATGTCTGTCTTTTATAAGTTTGTCATTTAAATAATAAAGAATAAATTATATAAGGATTTAAATTGACAAATTATAACAATATAAATACTTTTCATATATTATATTATATATTAATCTTTTATATTTATAGTTTTATAAGTCTCTTTATAAGAATTAATAAGATTTATAAGCTTTATTATAACGAATTTAAAGTTTTAAACTTAGTGTTTTAAGTCAATTTGATTAGATTGCCTTTTTATATAATCAAACTTTTATTAAACTTAATCAGAGTTTATTTAATCAATTACTTTTATAACTTTATTAAGAACTTAGTCTTTTATAATTCAGTCTCTTTAATATTTATAAAAGTCTAATTTATTAAAAAGAGAACATCGTTTATTTAAAAGCTAATAATATTAAGACTATTTAAAAGAGTATATAAAAGATATAAGTCGTAAGTCAATTGCTTTATTTAAAGTTTATAAATATAATATTAATAATATATTTTAAATTAATAATTTCTAGCTTTTAATACTTTATAAAAAGGTTTTATAACTTATAAAATTGCTTTTAATTATAAATTGAATTTAAAAAGTAATTATATAAAGATGTTTTTACTCAAAAAAGTATTAGACTATATATAAACTTATGAGATATTTTATAAATATAAGACTATAAATTTAACTTATTATAATTTAAATATAAGTGTGAATATGATTTATTGACTGACTCGTTAAATTATAAATGATTATATAAAGGCTAAGTCCTTTCTTTAATTATTATAAACTTATTTAATAATCTTTAATTTCTTAAAAGCTTTATTAATATTAAAGTATTTAATCTTATTAATAAATTATAAATTGAATATATAAACGCTTTATAAAACGTCTTTATTTATTATAATTATAAAAACGCTCTTTTTAAATAGTTTATTAATCTCTTTATATCGTGAATTTATAAAAAAGGCTTTTTATATCAAGATTAATATATTTATAAATAGAAGTTATTTTATAAATATATTTATAAAAGTCAAGTGATTTTCAGTCATAAAGTTCTTAGTCATAAAGTACTTTTAAAGTCGTCTTTAATTATACTTTAATTTAATAAGTTTAATAAATTTTTAAGAAACTTTTAAAGTAAATAAAAGTGCTTTTAATTTATTTAACTTAATATTATAAATAGTTTCAAAAGTTTCGAATCGAAAGTAAGGTTTTATAAATATGTTTTCAAAGTTAATCAGTTTGTTAAAAAGTTATATATAGTATATTTCACTTTTTATAATTAATAAATAATAGAGTTTAATTTAATTACTACTTTTATATTATATAAAGACTTTAAAATTGAATAAGAGATTATGAATTGAAGTTATATTAAGTTTATTATAATAATATAAAACATTATTAATAGTTTATTTGACTTATAACTTGATTATTTTAATTATTATCTTTTATATTATAATTGTTCAATTTATAATAAATAAGGCAAAGGAGTTTAAATTATTCATTTATAAATAAGCTTTATAAATTAAAAAGGTAAGTATTAATTTATTAAAGTTAATAATATTATTAATAACTTTTATAAATATTTATTTATAAAGCTAATTCTTTATAAATGTCTTTATATTCGTTTATAAAGATTTAATAAGCTTTTTATAAAATTAAATAAACTTGTTTAATAAGTTTAATAGACTAATATATTTCAATTAAAACAGCTTTTATTAAAATAATTATAATTATAATATATTATTAGAATTCCTTATTAATAAAGTTCTTATTAATATTATAAGTGATATATTCAAAGGGTTTAATATATATATCGATTTAATAAGCTTATAAAATATTTTAAATATGTTTTATAAATATATTTTATAATTAATAAATAGTTTAATAATAAATTACTTCGTCAATTATATATAAAACTAAGTTATTATTAATGTATATAATATTTATATATATTAAATGATTGAAATCAAAGTCTTTATAAAAAGTGAACTTAAATCAATTTAAAAAACATTTATATTTCTAATAAAAGTGTTTGTGTCACTTAAATGACATAGTGGAGTCGTATTCCGGACACGTAATACGTTTAGTATTCTATGCTTATTAGAATAGTGACTGAGGTTCAATTGAAGTGCTACGGAGTCTATATATACTGAAACTAATGCGTCCCCTTGATTAGTCAGTACTTCGTAATCAGGGGTCAGTGTAGCGAGCGTAGCGACAGCGAGCGTAATAAGTGCAGTAGTAGTGATTATATATTAACAGCACTTGAAAATAGAACTATATCTGTATAGCCTCCGTAAGTGCTCTAATAGAACCGTAAAACATAAAGGAAATACATAAGAAACTCCTTTTAAACAGCCCTTTAAATTGCGTTTTAAACAGTCCTTTAAAATAGCCGTGAGTCCTGTTTACAGTCCGTAAATCAATTATAAAACATCTTAATAAACTGAAAATGAACCGTAAACGCTTTGTCAGTCCTGTTCCACCCACTTATTGACTTTTAAATCAAGCTTATTCGTATTAATCAAAATTTTAAGAGCTTGACACGGCTTTGCCTTAGTTATAACGTCCGCTGGATTGTCGCTGCCGTTGATCTATTTGACTTCAGTGATCTTACGTCGTTTATACGTTTGACGTAAGTACATTAGGTCGACTATAAGCCTCTTCTCTTATATTATACCTAGCTTAACTAAGCAGTCATAAAAGGACTTTGAATCAATATATAGAATAAGAGGTAATTGCTTTAATTATAAGATCCTTTAGATTGTCGACTTGATTACGGCTCTTATGTCGAAGCTATGAGCTAGTGCGTATAGCTCTGAAGTTAATATATTACGGGTTATCCGTTTATACTTGATTGAAGACTAATAGAGTATATTTACGGACTGATTTCGGTCCGTGAATGCGATCACGAAGCCGATTTGTAATGACAAGTCTTTATTATTAGTAAAAGAAGCGTCCGTAAATACTAGTAAACTAAAGGAACTCATGTTTAATAACACGAAAGTAAGTCCTCTCGTCGTATTATCGATTTACTATTAAATACGTTTATTAAGCTGTTTAACGTCTGCCTTTTACGGGTCTATCACTTAAGTAATAAAGGATAAATCGTATAAAGATTCGGATTAATAAACCGTAGTAATATAAGCGCCTCTTATACGCTGTGCTACGTATTAATCCTTCGTATTTACGGTTTTACGGGTCTCTCTACGGGAATTAATGAGATCTATAAGCTTTACTGTGACGAGTCTGAGGTTTTGAGCTTAGCGTTTCTGAGTCAGTTTGATTAGATTGTCTTCTTATATAATCAAACCTCTATTGAACTTAATTAGAGTCTGCTCAGTCAGTTACTCTCGTGGCTTCGTTAAGAACTTAGCCTCTTATAATTCAGTCTCTTCGGCGTCCGTAAAGGTCTGATCTATTAAAAAGAGGATATCGTCTATTTAAAGTCCAACGATATTAAAGCTATTTAAAAGGGTATATAAGAGGCACGGGTCATAGATTGACTGCTCTATCTTGAGTTTATAGACGTGGTATTAGTGATATATCTTAAACTAATAGTTTCTAACTTTTAACACTTTATAAAAGGGTTTTATAACCCGTAAAATTATTCTTGATTATAAATTGAGTTTAAGAGGTGGTCGTATAAAGATGTCTCTACTCAGGAAAGTGTCGGACTATATATAGGCTTGTGAGATATCTCATAAATATAAGGCTACGGACTTAGCTTATTATAGTCCGGGTATAAGTGCGAGTATAATCCGTTAATTGACTCGTTAAATTATAAGCGATTATATAAGGACTAAGTCCTTCCTTTGATCGTTATAAGCTTATACGATAAGCTTTGATTTCTTAAAGGCTTTATTAGTATTCAAGTACTTAATCTCGTCAATAAACCGTGAATTGAATATACGGACGCTTTACGGAACGTCACTGTTTATTATGACCGTAAAGACGCCCTTTTCGAGTAGTCTATTGATCTCTTTACGTCGTAAGTCTATAAAAAGGGTTTCCTGTACTAGAACTGATATATCCGTAGATAGAAGTTGTTTTATAAGTGTATCTACGGAGGTCAGGTGATTTTCGGTCACGGGGTTCTCGGTCACGGGGTCGGTCACGGTGTGTTTTCGGGGTCGTCTTCGGCCACGCTTTAGTTTAACGGACTCAATAGATTCTTAAGAAACTTCCGGAGTAAGTAAAAGTGCTTTTAGTTCGTCTAAGTCGACGTTACGGGCGATTTCAGAGGTTTCAGACCGAAAGTAAGGTTTTATAGACGTGCTTCTAAAGCTAGTCGGTCCGTTAAGAAGTTATATAGAGCACGTTTCGCCTTTTATAATTAGTAAGCGGTAAGATCTAGTCTAATTGCCGCTTTTACGCTATATAAAGACCTTAGAATTAAATAGAAGATTATAGATTGAAGTCGTGTCAGGTCTATTACAGTGGTATAAGGCTTTATTAATAGTCTATTTAGTTTATAACTTGACTATTTCGGCTATTACCTTCTGTATTATAACTGCTCGATCTATAACGGACGGGGCAAGAGGGTTTAGATTACTCATCCGTGAATAAGCTCCGTAAATCAAGAGTATAAGTACTAGTCCATCGGGGTTAATAATGTTATTGACGGCTTTTACAGCTATTTACAAGGCTAGTTCCTTATAAATGTCTTTATACTCGTCCGTAATGATTTAATAAGCTCTTTATAAAACTGAGTGAGCTCGTTCGACGAGTTTAATAAACTAATGCGCTTCGACTAGAACAGCCTTTATTAAAATAATTATAGCCGTAATATACTATTAGAATTCCTTATTAATGAAGTTCTTATTAACGTCGTGGGTAATATACTCAAGGAGTCCGACGTACGTATCGATTTAATAAGCCCGTAAAATATCCCACGTGTGTTTTACAGATATGTTTTATAATTAATAAGCGGCTTAATAACGGGTTGCCTCGTCGATTATATATAAAACCGGGCCGCTATTAATATATATGATGTCTACGTATATTGAGTGATTGAAATCAAAGTCTTTACGAAAAGTAAACTTAAATCAGTCTAAAGAACGTCCGTATTTCTAATAAAAGGAACAGTATTTAATCAAGTGGTTAATTACCCTTTTATCGACATCGTTATATTTAGAGCGTTTAAAGACTCTATATAGCTTTTCGGCTGACGAATGGCCGAAACGGCGGTATAAGCAGTGGATTTCAATATTAGTGAAGTAATACGGATTATAGTCAAATGACTCTTAAATATAAGTCCGTAAAGCCTCTCTTTATATTAAGAACGGGTGTTTAAATCGTCGTACGATTAATAAAGTAATAAGTTTATTTCTCTCGCCGGACGTGGGAAATATAAGGCTAATTAAGATGTCTGTAATATTATTATAATAGACTTGTAACTTATTTATGTCCGTAAAGTAAAATAGAAAAAGAGTGTCTGCTTTTATTATATAGAAGTCAATTAAGTTAATTAAAGTCTTGACTATAACTGATCCGATTAATACGGTTGAGCCGATGCCGAATTAAACGTTTACGGCCTTAGTTTATATAATATCGATGTCCGTATTGTCATTTATAATAGTCTTATATATAAGGTATTGTTTATAACTTGTAGTAGACTTCTTAAAGGCACTTATATCGATTATAACGCTATAGAATTCCTTAGAGGTATAACGCTCTATTGTGATATATATAAAAGGGTCTTGTTTATAGTCCGTAACGTCTGTAACGGGTCTAATAAATGTGTTTACGGACGGGTTTTCGGGTGTAATTAAGTGTGTAAAAGAGCGGTTAATTAATACGGTCGTGATATTAAAAGCTTAGTCGTGTATAAAAGGTCTGAAAGTAGTTAGAAATGTCTTTGAAGTCTTTTATTCTTAAGTGTCTGAGTCAAAGTCGATTATAAAGGCTTTTATTGACTCGTTAAAAGATTCCTCTTCTTTATCTTCTTCTTCGTAGTTTAAGAGAAACTAAGTAATCCGGTTGTTAAGTCTCTTCTTATACTTATGACGCTCTTTTTAAATATGCCTTATAGACTAATATCTTTCTTTCTTATATATATAGTACTTTTTACTGTTTTGTCTATAAGGGTACGCGTTTATACGAGAGTTACTATAAGAGTTATAGATAAGACTTAGTCGGTGTGAGTATTACTAGCGGTAGCGGCGGTCCGTAAAATAAGCATCTGAGTCGATTTATAAGTTTTACGGGTTTATAATAAAGGCTTAAGTATTGTCTAACGGATTTGAAGCTTTATACGTTGTAATAAAAGACTGTAAATCGTTGATGAGGCTAGTTAAAGTGTTTATAAGCTTATAATAAGCGTATTTATAAGGTTCTAATTCTTAATAAGCTGTAATAAGCTTATTATATAAGAATTCGTCTGTTTTAAGTGCTCTGTCAAAGCTATATTATAAGTGTCGGAAGTCTTTGATGAGAATTTATAAGCACTTTATAATTGACTTCTTTGTATTCTTATTAATTACGGTCCGTAATTTAAGCGTATTTTATTGAATGAGGATATCACGTTTATATTCTGACCCTTCGAAGTAATTACGAGTAGATTCGTATAACTTATTAAAGGAGACATTAAGGGGATTGCTCTTGAAGTTAATGTAATAATAGTTTAAGACTAGACCGCGTAATATAATAGAATAAGCCTGACTGAACTCCTGTTTAAGAATATCAGTCTTTTAATAAAGGTCTGTAAAAATAGTCAGTTTGAAGTCGAAGTTGTCGTTTTCACCGTTATATTTAACTTCGTCGGTATAGAGTTTAATTAGATTAACTAGCTTTTTGCCGTAAGTCTTTGTTTAAGTAGTTTACGGGTCTGTAACTTAAGTGACGGACGGGTTTTATTAATTGACGGGCGGGGTCTATAGATTAATAAAAGGGTTTTAGTTTATATTTTGAGTTCTAAAAGTGTTACGGTCCGTAATAAGAGGGTCGGGTGTGCTCCGGTCTATAAGATCGATTCTAAAGCCACTTTAGTTTATAGCTTAGATTTGCTTGAATAAGTCGGTTATAAGACCAGCGATTCTATTAAGTTTAAAAGAGTTAAAAAGTCCGCTTTCTTTGATTTATTTTTAAATCTCTTTTTTACTCTATTCTATTAAGTCTTCCTCTTATAATATATTATAAAGAGACTGTATAATAGTGATATGTTTATTTCTTATAGTCTATACGCTATGTTTATAAAAGAGATTCCGTAGTTTACGGATAGTTATAAGACTATTAACTCTAAAAATAACTTTTATAAAATCCGTAAAGTCTTTTCTATATTACTTTTATAAGTCGTCATTCTCGAGCTTAAAGTATTTATACTCGAGAGTTTTAAACTTAATATAGTTATTGACGTCGCTTATAAATTCGAGGTCGACTCTTTAACTTTACTTCTCTTAACCTTCGTCAATTTACTCACTTATGTCTATTATATTCGAGAGTGTTACTACGTCCGTAAGTAATATAAAAGATCGAAGGGAGTTCGTAATAAGTGAGGGAAGGCTCGTAATAAGTAAGAAAGGTTTTATAGTAAGTAAGAGAGAGTATATAACGGTCCGTAAAGACCGAAAAAGAGTCCGTAAAGGTTCGTAAAGAGTATAAAGAAGATAGAGGTTCGAGATTCGAAGAGATTAAAAATAAGAGGTTTTATAACGGTTTATATTCGCGTTTATTATACTTTTAATAAACCGTATTAAGACTTAAATAAGTATATAAAGATAGTGATAATCCGTAATCTTTAACTTCCGACCTTTTAATAAGTCGTATTAAGATATAAACAATAGTGTTACTGAATATATTACTGATTTATACGCGCTTATTGATCAGTGTTTATATCACTTAAATGACATAATAGAGTCGTATTCCGGGCACGTAATACGTTTAATATTCTATACTCGTTGGAATAATAATTGAGGTTTAATTGAAGTGTTACGGAGTCTATATATACTGAAACTAATACGTCTCTTTAATTAGTCAGTACTTCGTAATCAAAGGTCAATATAGCGAGCGTAGCGACAGCGAGCGTAATAAGTGCAATAGCAGTGATTATATAAAAAGGAATAGTATTTAATTAAATAATCAATTGTTTATTTATTAATATTATTATATTTAAAACGTTTAAAGACTTTATATAGCTTTTCAATTAATAAATAGCCGAAATGATAATATAAATAATAGATTTCAATATTGATGAAGTAATATAGATTATAATTAAAGGACTTTTAAATATAAGTTTATAAAGCCTTTTTTTATATAAAGAATAAGTATTCAAAAGTTATATAATTAATAAAGTAATAAATATAAAGTTAATTAAAGTATTTATAATATTATTATAATAGACTTATAACTTGTTTATGTTTATAAAGTAAAGTAAAAAAAAAGTGTCTGTTTTCATTATATAAAAGTCAATTAAATTAATTAAAGTTTTGACTATAATTGATTTAATTGATATAATTAAACTAATATTGAATTAAACGTTTATAGCCTTAGTTTATATAATGTCAATGTCTATATTGTCATTTATAATAGCCTTATATATAAGGTATTGTCTATAACTTATAATAAACTTCTTAAAAATACTTATATTAATCATAATATTATAGAATTCTTTAAAGATATAAGGCTTTATTATAATATATATAAAAGGGTCTTATTTACAGTTTATAATATTTATAATAAGTTTAATAAATATATTTATAAATAAGTTCTTAAATATAATTAAATATATAAAAGAGCGGTCAATTAATATAATTATAATATTAAAAGCTTAATCATTTATAAAAGGTCTGAAAGTAGTCAAAAACATTTTTAAAGTATTTTATTCTTAAGTGTTTAAATTAAAGTTAATTATAAGAGCTTTTATTGACTTATTAAAAGACTTATTCTTTTTGTCTTTTCTTTTATAATTTTAAAGAAACTAAATGATTTAATTGTCAAGTTTCTTTTTAAATATACTTTATAAACTAATATTTTTTTTTCTTATATATATAATACTTTTTATTATTTTATTTATAAGAGTATATATTTATATAAGTATTATTATAAGAGCTATAAATAAGACTTAATCAATATGAATATTATTAATAATAATAATAGTTTATAAAATAAGTATTTGAGTCGATTTATGAGTTTTATAAGTTTATAATAAAGACTTAAATATTATTTAATAAGTTTAAAGCTTTATATATTATAATAAAAGACTATAAATCATTGATGAAACTAATTAAACTATTTATAAACTTATAATAAATATATTTATATGATTTTAATTCTTAATAAATTATAATAAGTTTATTATATAAGAATTTATTTATTTTAAATACTTTGTCAAAACTATATTATAAGTATTAAAAGTCTTTAATGAGAATTTATAAACACTTTATAATTGACTTCTTTATATTCTTATTAATTGTCACGGGCCTATACTTAAGGCTATACGTAATCCTTTACTGAGCCTGGCACAAGAAGAGAATAGGTCAGGTGATCTGTCACGTGACTTCCTTACGGACCGTTATAGGCCATCCGTAAAAAGGAATAGCCTCAAACTTGACTTATATCAAGTCTATAGACTTTATCTCTCCTCTTTAACGTCGAGCACTCGTCTCTTCTTTTCTCTTTAGCTTTAAATCTTTAATAGAATTGTCTCTTACTCTCTTAATTATTTATTACACTTATATATACTACGGGTAAAAGTGACTATTAAAGGGCCAGTAGATTAAGTTCATGATATTATCTAAAGCTTAAACGACTTATCACCGCTCTTAAAAAGGAATAAAATATCTACTTTATCGAGAAAGTAACTTTTAGAGTTTACGGATTATATAAACTGTCCGTAATCGTCCGTAAAGGCCGTATATAGCCCCGACGACCCGTAATATAATCCGCGATCGAGAGTAAGGCGTTCAGACCCCCTCTTCTTATACTTAGATTATTAATTCGGCCGAAACGATGTCTGAAAACCAATTAAAGGCTTAATAACTCACTGACGCTTAAGAATAAGCTTAAGAATATACTCAGTAAATCGCTGACGCTTATAAATAAATCCGTTTATTATAAGAATAATTAGACCGAGCTTAGTCAGTCTCTTTATAAAACACTCCGTCTCTTGATAAGCCTGTCAAATCACAGACAGTTAAGCTCGCGGACTTTAATCTCTTTATAGATAGCGTCTCTTTTATATACGAGAACTAATAAATCTAGATTAAAGACAAGTTTATTATTAATAAATAGATATTCGATTTAAAATAAGCGAAGATGGCGTATATCTTTAATCGTATAAACGGCATTATTTAAGAACACTTAATACTACGTTATTAAAAGAGCCCGGAGCCTTTTATAACTTTTATAAAGATGATTATATATTTAATAAAGATCTTTAAGAACCCGTTCGAAGCGTAAGACGCCCGTATCGACTTTTATAAAATGACGATGAAAAAGGACGAGTTTTTTTCAGACTTTTATATCCGGTTCCTTCGTCTTATAAGTATAAGAAAGATTTCTACGGACGACCTTCAGTTTAATCTCTATAATAAACTCACTTTAATATTATAATATTCCGTACTTCTATTTCTAGACACGCTCTTAATTAATAAAGCACTGGCTTATAAGTGTTTACTGATAAATAAGAACTTACGGAGGCTCTAATAACGTAGAGTATAATTACGGACTACTCGACTTTCTTTTAAGTCCGTAATTGTTCTGTCACCTCCGCGAAGACTTATAAGCTCTTTAACGGCTTACTCTATTATAAGAGCAATCTCATTAAACCCGGCTTTAAAGCTTTACGGACTATTATAAGAGTCGACCTCTGCCCGTAAAGACCGGGAAGTGATCTGTTATAATTATAAATAGTCAGGCCATATTATACTCTAATGCTTTGAGCCGTTAAGACTTAAAGTAGACGTTAAAAAGTTAGAAGAGCCTCTTATTATTAACTCGGAGTCGGAAAACGAAGAAGCTTAAAGAAAGTCTCTTTTTTAAGCCCGCTTTATCGAGATCTTAATAAGTTAACTATCGATCTCAATTAATTATTAAGAAGAAGACAGTTTACGGTCTCTTATAACTTAGTTTTCAATAGACACGGATTTAAAACATTTGTTTTAATTGACACCGGAGTAAATAATTATATGCTTATTAATATAAAATTCGCTCAGCGGCTTTCTCGCTTTCTTTTTACTCTTATTCACACTCTTTTTATTTTAATTACAGTCCGTGGATTTGACGGACAGAGCCGTCAAGCTATAAACCGTTATATTATTCTATATTTACGAGTCGACGGCCGTAAATAATATAATGTCCTTATAGTCTTATTCGATACTAATTATCGAGACTTGATTCTTAATTATATATAGTTTGATCAATAGAATATATAATTAAATCCTCGTCTTCGTCAGTTAATTTAACCCGCTATTACTTTCTAGTCTCTAAAACTAGTTAAAATACGTTATTATGACTTAAAGATCTTAAAGTCACGACTTATAAACTTAAATCATTAAGCCGATATAGATCGCCGTGATCAAGCTATAAAAGAAGAACTCGAAGACTCTTTATTATTTATAAGCGTTATCGATCGCTCACTGAGCTCTTTCTCTCTATCTCTTTAAATCCTTAAGCGGAAGCTTATTCCTGCCTTTAATATACGGAGTAATGAGTATTAAGACCGACAGAATAATTTACGGGCGATGAATCAAGCGCTTACGAGTATAAAGCCTCGACAATCGTTTATAAAGCGTCCGAAACTTATAAAGTTAAACCTTCTATCGATAGATATCGCTGTAATTAACGTTATAAGATACCGGCGTAATCTATAAGACGACCGGGCTATAGCCTTTAATACCTTCTTATATAAGATAAACTATTTAATTGAAAAGAAGTTAGCCGACGAGACAGACGACTTACGGGTTTAAGAAAACCTCTTAAAAGCATACTATAACTTTATAAACGTCTTTTCTAAGGCAGCGTTTAACTCCTTATTATCTCGACGTTTATACGACTATAAAATCTAATTTACAGATAATATTATAAACGACCTGTTTTATATCCCTCTTTATTATTAGTCAGCGGACGAATTACGGGCCGTAAAACAATACTTAATCGAGAACCTTTATAAAGGGTTTATCGAGGCTAGTTAAACGCCTTTTACAGCTTTAATTCTCTTTATTAAGAAGTATAACGGATCGTTACAGTTCTATATCGACTATTATAAGCTTAATAACTTGACCCGTAAAGACTAATATCTGCTTTTATTAATCGAAGAGACTTTAATTAGACTTAATAAAGCTCGGATCTTTATAAAACTAAATATTCAATAAGCCTTTTATCGGATTTAAATCGACTTAGAATCCGAGGAATTAACTATTTTTCAGACCCGTTATAAGGCTTATAAATATAAAGTAATGCTTTTTAAACTAATTAATAGACCCGTAACGTATCAACGGTTTATAAACGATATTTTATTCGACTATTTAGACGACTTTTATACAGTTTATTTAAACGATATCTTTATTTATTTAAAGAATAAGCTTGACTATTAAGAATACGTCTATAAAGTGCTTTTACGGCTTTATAAAACAGGTCTATAAACTGATATTAAGAAGTCTGAGTTCAGTGTTTATTATATAAAGTACTTAGGCTTTTTTATAAGTATTAAAAAGATCGAAGTCGACTTGGAAAAGACAGAGACTATTTATAATTAAGAGCTATTTATAACTGTTCATAACGTATAATCCTTTCTTAAATTCTATAACTTTTATTAGAAGTTTATTTTAAATTACAGACGGATCGCTCGTCCGTTAACGGCTTTAATCCGTAAAGAGAACCTCTTTTTTTAAGATACTCGTTATAAAGCTGCGTTTATTGAATTGAAAGACCGTCTAGTCGACGTATTATTACTCGTCTATTTCAATCTTCAATATGAGTTAATAATAGAAACAGACGCTTTGGATAAAGTTCTTAAAA
>Ga0302221_10001858_pt1 | contig 13337 bp, 2 predicted proteins | sample II_Palsa_E2_1_FD_193517 | JGI IMG/M metagenome (GOLD analysis project Ga0302221, IMG submission 193517) | Peat permafrost microbial communities from Stordalen Mire near Abisko, Sweden - II_Palsa_E2_1 | ecosystem: Environmental > Terrestrial > Soil > Palsa > Peat permafrost | place: Sweden... | reverse complement strand
ATAAAAAGAGCATCTTCATCTTTACCTTCTTCTTCTTTAGTCTTATCCTCTTTACCATCTGACGCATAACTAATAAAGGGAGTCCCTTTATTAGCACGAATATTAGGCAAAGTAGCTAGCTTTTGCCATTTTAGTGGGTCCCTTCTAAACTATACTTGAAAGGGGGTTATACTACAAGGGAGGGTCTCCGGGCGAGTAGTATTAATAACTTAAGCTATAATTAGAAGCAATTATACCTATGCTTTAATGCCGGTATCTTTTTGTGCTACGCGCAATTGTGCTTTAAAGATCTTATTAGCAACCTCGATTAATCTTTAGCTTTATAAATGATAAGCTCTCTTATTAACGACTTTAGTTCCTCGTGATTTGCATAAAGCTTTAATAGCCCCTTTAAACTCTATACTATTATCACATGCTAAGACCCTTAAAAAGCTATTTTTATTTATCTAGATTTCAAGGAAGTAAGCTGCTTTGTCGGATGTCTTAGCCTTTATAGCTTTAATTTATATAAACTTAGAAAAGTGACATTTGAGTTGCTATACTCAAGTAAACTCTTTATTAGGGTAAGATTATAAATTTATTAGCTAAAGTGTACTTTTATATATACAAAGGGTAAGGTAAAGCTTACTCTAAAATTTATCAAATCTAGTATTATCCTCTCCTTAGGGCAAAAGGAGAGTATAAGAATAACTCCTCTTATATTAACTTGAGGAGCAATTTGATTGCAATGCCTATAACTACTTAAGATATACTTTACAATCTTATATAGTATATTAGCTATAAACTCTTGCAATTTCTTAAAGGTTTTAGTAATAGCTATATATAGTTAGTATAATTATATAAAGTAAGAGGTCTCTTACTAGCTAGCCGGAGACCTCTTACTAGCTAACCGGAGACCTCCCACTAGCTAGCTAGAAGTCTCCTATTAGCTAATATATAAGAAAGGAACTTGCTAAATTTAAAAGAAAAAAGGGAGCTATTACTTACTAAAGTGCATTAGTAACTCGTGTATAGCATAAATATTTTCAAAGGCATCGGAATAAGTAGCTATATATCGTGTAAGATATATGATTTTAGTGCGTTTATCGGTCTTTGCTTTGCGATATAACTAGCTATCTTAAAGTTTATAGCTCTTAGTATAAATAAAACGCTTATAAGCATCTTTAGCCTTTTGCTTTTTAGTCTTATTACAAGGGGCTATTATAAGATTCTCCAAGTACCAAATATAATTAGCTCTTTTCTTAGCAGAAAAGATATAGCGAGCTTCTCTATTTTAAATCTTCTTATCAAATGAAGCTTCAAACTTAGCAGTCCAATTGTCGATTTTGGGCGCAAGGTTAAGAGATGAGGCTAAAAACCTAATACTAGAGCTTCTAAGGGTGCCTTAAACATCAAGATATTAATTAGGGCGGCTATAGACTCGATCGCGCGGCGTACAAGTAAGGTTAAGGGTAAATATAAACATAATAAAGTAAAAGTAGCTATATTGCTAATAATAATAAGAAGAAGAAGTGATATTTGCGATGATATTTGCAGTAATTGCAGTGAAGTTTGGGCTATATTGCAAAATTCGAAGAAATATAGCTACTTTTCATTTAAATATTCACTCGAATCTTTATAGCTTAAAGAATAAGAGCATGATTTTGGGCGTTTTTTGGTAGTAAAACGCGTGTTCTATATAAAGATCTTCTCCCTTAGTAAATGATAACCGGAGCGATTAGTAGCCGGCAATCTCTTGATATTTTCCCCCTTTAAATATCACTTTTTTTACCCACAAGTGATATTTTGCGTATAATATAAAAGGAGTTGTGTATAATACAAAGGGATTTGCAATTCCGGTAAGATCTTTGTTTAACAAAAGACGATTGCGTTTTAATTCTTATAATTTTAATAAATATTAATTAAAGAGTACTAGTAAATCGGAGATGTAGTAAACCGGAGGCCTTTACCTCCTATTAGCTAGTAGGAAGGCATAAACCGGACGCCTAGCTCGTATTCGGGGCTCTAGTTGGTGGACTAGAGGCTCTAGTATGCGAATGGGAGATATTAGCGAACCGGAGGGACTAGATAGTAATAAATTAAAAGCAAGACGGCGACTATGCGCAAGAGGCTAATAGCGACGTTAACTCTTTAAAATTAGAGGCACTCCTTTTATGCCTTTAATAAAATATGCTAAGCGCAGTAGGAGAAGGAGGTAAAGTAATAATATAATAGTAAAGGAAGAAATAAATTTTAGTAAAATAAATTACAAGGTAATACGACAAAAAATAAAGTATATTAGGCTGCCCTTTAGCACAAGTAAAATAAAGTCTATTAGTAGAGCCGGGCAAAGCTAATTAGGAAGAATAACTAAGTTATTATTGTTATTGCTTAAAAAATAACTTTAAATAGGGGTTTAATCTCTCTTACTTGCAATTCGAGAGGTTAAAGTTATTCGGAGTAAGGACTTTTGCAAGTAGTAAAGCTTATATAAGTCGCCTTAGAAATCCGACGCTAACTAATTAGCCCTTAATACATTTAAGCTTTAATGTGCTAAGCGCAAGTATAACAAATATACATCTAACTTAATATCCCGCTATCTTAGTATAAGCTATTGCCTTAACAATAATCCGCCTTGCCGAATTAATAGCCTTTTAAGGTCGTTATTTAAGTATAACAATAATATACAATAATAATAACTTACTCTTACTAGAATGTCTTTAAGGAGGGAATTAGACTTTAAATATCTTAAGCAATTGCTTCGAGAAGCAGATAAGCGGGCAAAGGAAGCTAACAAGCGCGTAAAACGGGAATAAAGACATGCAAAGGACAAGTAGCGAAAGACAAGACTTATATTATTTAAAGAATATATATATGCTTATTATACACTTCTCTTAAAACTACTTTTTATTTAAATAAACAAGAGTCTTAATATATAAAGTTCTATTACTAGCCTTAAAAATGAGCTTTACCCGACTTTATTAAAACTTTAAACAGACTTTCTAATACTATAATAGTAGCTCTTCGAAAGAATTTACTAATATATCCTATAAGACGTAAAACTTTTTAGCTTTACTTAATACTTTATAAAGCTTAAGCAAAATATTTGCAACCGACTATTAGTAAGCAAGAAGGATTTAAAGGCATATTAGCGCTTAGCTATTAAGCGACTAATAACTTATATTATCTTTTACTTTTAATAAATAAACGAGGCTTGCTATGCATTTAATTTAAGCAAAGGCATCATTTTCGAGAACTATGCTAATACCCTTAGTAATAGCAACAAAGAGGTTTAGCAAAGTTTATAAGATCTCTGCATCTTAAGCAAAAGACACAACTTAAGCTCGAATCCGAAGCCGCGAAACGCCGATTAAATTTGCGTATATAAGGAAGCAAATGGCATATAAAGCTTATATATAGTCATAAAATATAAACCGTCTTATAAGCTATTAGTCTTTAATTTATAAGCTAGACTTTTGCAAGCTAATAAAGGGTTTATAAATATCCCGGAGGATATTATTAATTAGATTATTATATTAACTAATTTAAAGGACAAATTTGTATGCCTTTTTAAGTAGCTAACAATAGTAGCTTTAACGCAAACGTATATATATATAATTAAGAATAGCTTCAAGTATAGCAAATTAGTTATAAAAGAAGCTAATATTTTCTTTTAGCTAAAAGAAGATAAGCTATATACGCTTTACTATTACCTTGCAAAACCGAACATTAAAGCTAAAGTATAAAGCAAAGTCGATATCTTACTATATTACACTATAATAAGCTAGACCTTAACCTTTTGCTTAATAGCATTAGACTCGAAGCCTTATAGCCAAAAATGGCGAAATTATGCGCTAGAGATTGCTTATAAGGCTATAGTCAATCTCGAAGTAATCTTATAATAAATACTTGTTAAAGAGAAGGCCTTAACTCCTTTGCCTTTAATATTTTATACGCGAATTTACCCCTTTAAGTAGTCGCCGATTATATTAAGACTTAGAAAGTTGCAAAAGATAAGGACTAGCTATAGCTTTGCAAATATTATTATATATAAAGACTTATAAAGTATATCTAGCTTATTAGAAGAAACTTTAAACGTTAAGACGCTAAGCAAGTTAAGGGCTTATATACGCTAATCTAATATTAGATAAATGCATATTGTTAAACTATTATAAGCGGCTAAAGAGATCAATGCTTGCTACCGAAAATATTGCATATAAGCTTGCTTATTAAGGCTTATACAAAAAAATCCCTTAAATAAAGCTTATTTAAATGTTAACAAATATCGTGCTTATAAGGCTAGCAATAAATATACTTTAAAGAGGAAGTCCCTCGTTAAACTTATACTATATTAACTTGCTAAAGACCTTAATAATAGATATAAGCTACTTAAAAAGCAAAGTGCTTATAATGCTTTATTTAAGTTAAGTTTAAAGCAATATAAATATACTTTTGTTACTAAAGGGATTATAATAGCATTTAAAGCTAGGTTAAAGCATAAAGGGTTAGTCTACTAACACTTAAATAGAGTTTAAGGAGAGCTTATACTAGTTTACTTTAAGAATATCTCTCTTATTTATCCTTATTTCTTTAATATTAGGGTTAAGATAGTTTATATGCTACTTATATTATAAGCTAGCGAGCAAGCACGCGGAGATTTGATATTAATTATAAGACGGGATTTAGCTGCAAAAACAAGTAAAGCAATTATAAAGATATTAAATTGCAAAGTAAAGCATTATAATACACGACTACTAAATATACTATAAAATCCCGAGATTAGAAATATAGTATTAGTTAACTTCGAGCGTTTAAAGATTTTAAAGCAAATAAAAGTCTTTTAAGAGATATTGCTTAATCGGAAGTAAAAGTACTTTTACTTGCCAGGATTAATAAAAGTCCCTTTAAAAGAGAGTTTATAAGATGTCTCTAAATCGAGGTGCTTTTATCGCAGCAATTTATATGTTTTAAAGTAATTTAACTTAATAAAGCCACGAAAATAATCCCTTTACTTATTTTCCTCCGGCAAATGTGACGCATTATCTTTTATTACTTCTCGCATAGCAGCTATTTAATTCTCGGACAATTATAAGACTTTATTGCTATTAAAACTTACTCTTACTATAGCTATTTTTAAGTGATATAAGTTATTAATGCTACCTTTTAAATAAAGTGTATAATTATAGCAATCGGCAACAGATTTTAAATGTTTTATTTTTAATTAAATATTGCAATTTGTTAAAGCTTGCACGAAACGACAAGTTAAAAATCTACTAGACAAAGTGCAAGGGTATAAAAACCTTACTAGAGATAGCCCCGCATATGCAAAGCCGCTTTATAAGCAAGTGCTTGCAAGCTAAACAAGTGGCCCAAGCTACTATTCTAGCGTTTTATAATCCCTTAAATTGCAAGGACTATAGACTTATATTCCTTAAAAGGAGCATAGTAGCATACTTGCAAGGATTATAGACTTATAGTCCCTTAAAGGCGTAGTTGCGTAGCTATATACCTTACAAACCAATTAAGCACTAAGTTTATTAAGCTATTATCTAATTATTATAAATGCAAGCAGTTTTAGCTATATAATAAAACGATGTGCTATGCATCGCCTTTAATAGAAGTATACCCTCGCAACTTTAATAAATATATTATCCCCTTTTATAGCTTTATACCCCGATTTAATTAGCAAGGACTAAAAGCTGCTAAGAGGGTCAATTATAAAATTAGATAAGCGCTTTTAGCATTTAATATATATGCAAGTTAAGGGAAGGGCTAAGCTAAAACTTTTACTTAGTAAATATAAACAAGTTCAAAAATGTTAAGTCCCTTAAATGTTTAAATATAAACGTTTATTCCTTCTCTTTAATAGTAATTTTTATAACCATTCTTTAAGTAATAGCTAGTCTTTAAATAGTCACCTTTTTAATCCTTTTTAAAATATATTAAGCAAAGCTAAAATGTCTATTAAGCAAATATCGGTATAAAGTAAATAAGTATAATATAAGGACAAAAATAAGTAAAGGAAATATTATTTTAAGAAGGGCAAGTATAAGTATAAGTAGCAAGACTTAAAACCTTTAACTTTATTAACTTTAAAACTAGAAGAAAGCACCACGTTAGCTTAAAGTAAATAGGAGTAAAAGGAAGATAATAAAAAGTAAAGCAAATATCGGTTAGTTAAGGGGGAGTATAAGTATAAGTAGCAAGACTTAAAACCTTTAACTTTACCGACTTTGAAACTAGAAAAGAGCACCACGTTAGCTTAAAGTAAATAAGAGTAAAAAGAGGATAATAAAAAGTGGAGCAAATATCGTTTAGTTAAAAGGGAGTATAAGTATAAGTAGCAAGACTTAGCAACTTTATCGACTTCGAAACCGAAAAGGGATAAGGGAAAAGAAGTAAAAAAAAAGAAGAAGAAGAATAGAAACCTTTTAATAATATTATACCAGCCGAGATAAGGGAATTTACGCTATTAAGCGCTTTACCTTAATATTAACAATTATATATATAAAGTTATTAGCGAAGCGATGCACTTTATTATAAAAGCTAAATCTAGTATTATATTAAATAGCTTTAGCTTATATCTTAAGTCGATTTATGTAGCTAAAATCTAGTTAGCTAATATAATAAAATTGCATAAGATTATTACTAAAACCCTAATATAAAACGACGTTTAAAGATAGTGCTATTAAAACTATATAATAGAGGCTCTTAAAGGTTTAAATAAGGAATAAATTATAAATGATAAAGATTTTAAAAAAGCGAGAAAGCGTCTTATAAAGAGGTTTAATAGCTAAAAACTCGATATTCTTACTTTACTTTAAATAGTAAGAAGCCTTTTCGAAGAAGATAAAAGGGGATATTATTTCTTGTTATAAATATTTGCAAATAGCTATTAAATTGAAAATGAGAATAACACTTAAACAAAAAGAGCAAATCTAGTTTCTTATAAGAGAGTATATTTCTCCTCTATTAATATATTAATTAATCTATTAAACATTTTTAGCGCTATATATTATTATAGTTTTTAATAGTGTCTATTAGCAAATATAAATACTAATTACTTAAACTTTAACTTACTTTAGCAAGGGCTTTTATATATTCTTAGTATTTTAAATACGCTTTACTAAACTCCTAGTTTACTAGTCTAGTAATCTTAATGCTATTTAGAGTAATATATAATATTAATATATTTTTAAGGCATAAGTCGCTATAAGTTATAATAATCTAGTAACTTATACTTAGTATAAAAGTAATTAAATTTAAGTAAACCGGGTTTAGCTTCTAGTAAGTAAAAACTAAGAATGCTTTAAATTTCGTCTTAATTAAAATGCTCTTTGCGCTAGTCCGAACGTATTGCTATAAATCTTTATATAAAGGCGGATTACTATTACTAAGGTATTTAAATTGCAATAGCACTTTTTGCAAATATTATAAGATTCTCCTTAATTAAGACCATATAAAACTCTTTAATTTAAATAAAAGATTTAGCTAAAGGTTTATAAGGGGATCTCCTTTAATGCATGATATAAATATATAATTGCAACTTTTAATTAAAATTGCCCTTAGCGGCTTCGGTATTAGTATATCTTCTCGGTAAGCTTAAATGTGATATATAATCTAATACTCGCTAATATTTAAGCTTAAAGCAAATTTGACTACTATATAAGGGGTAATCTTTATTATTTACTTTAAAAGAACTTAGTAAAGCACTTTCTTATCCTTTAATAGCTACTAAAAAGCAAAAGCTAAAAACTTATTTGATATATTTAATAAATTAAAGCTAATAAGTGCTTAAACTTGCTATGCTAAAGGTGAAACGATGCTAAAGGCATTACACGGTTTAAGAATAAATAGCTAAATAACCTTTAGCTCTTGCGCAATATTTGGAATTAGTAAGATAATCGTCGAATCCCTTAAATGCAAGCAAATTAGTTTTTAAATTTATATATTACTCTAATAATATTAATATACCTTTAAGCTTATTTAATTGCTTTATATTATATTTGATATGTAAAGACAAGTTTGCCTTTAAATTTAATTTAAGGATCTTTATTAATGTCGAGATAAACTTAAAGTTATACCTCGCTTGTAGCATATAAAGCGATAAATTAAAGCTTAATAGCGGAGTTAAGTTCTCTTGCATATTATATTAAGGAATGTTAATTGCTATTTGTGTTATTCGAGCAAACTTGGTTTATTAGGGGCATTATAAGTTAAAGGGTCCTTCGAGGGGTTTTTATATTTGCTTAAGGCGATAAGGGTTTTAATATAATAGCGGTTTAGTCGTGTTAATGCTAAGAGGTCACGTGAACCCAAGTTTAGTTGCCTTGCCCTTGCCCTCTCTCCTCTTTACTCCTCTTTGCTTTAAGATTAAGAATAAGGTAAGATAAGAATCTCGGCTTATAATATATATGCGCTAAAACTGTTTTATAACGTAAAGTCTTATAATGCTTATCCCGTGGCACTTGTTAAGACAAACGTCTAAATAGAGCCTTATTATTAGCTTATTAAATGCTAAGGAGCGGTCTTAATTTACAAGATTTTAGCTATTATATTTCGCTTGTGCATTTAATCCTTGTATCCTCTTTACTTTAAACGCCTTATAGCGGGACTAGCTAATAGAAGGACAAGATTCCATCCTAACGTTTGTCTTAAAAGATGCTAAAGGGCAAGTAAGTATATAAGGCTAAATTGTTATTATTGCTATTACTTAATAGTTTAACCTTCTTTAATATAGGAGCCTTAACGCTAATAAAGCAATCGGCTGCTTTACTATTTTAAGAATAACCGGCCTTTATACGCTATAAAGGATTGCATTTAAGCGTTATCTTTAAGATAAAGAAGTAAAAATAAAGCTTAGCTTCAATTTAGAGTTTTGTATATAACTTGTGTAGCGGGACCTTTATAAGGATTTCTTTAGCGTGGGTAAACTAAGCACTCGGGGGATACTAATTAAGCTTTAAGTTTTTAACTTTTTCAAGTATTTTATAACATATTTCAGTATAACTAAAAAGATCTTTGCAATTTGAATAATAGCTTTTTATTAACGCGCAAGATAAGCTAACCCGATTATTTGCAGTTAGTCCTTACTAAAGTCTTTAATGCAAGGAATAAGCGAGCTTATAAGTAGTTAGTGCAGTAATTTGTTAAAGATTATAAGGAAGGATAAATTAACCACTTGCTCTTTAAGCAATAAACGCTATTACATTATTATTTTTATCGTTTATATATGCAAGGAGCATGCTCTTTTATACTTTATAACTAGCAAATGTGCTAGCTATTACTTTTCTTAATAGCATATGCAATTTTCTATTTATTAAAGAGAGGGGGTGCAAAGCTTAGCAAAAAAAAAAACACGACATTTACACGCTTAGCCTAGCAAACAAATATTCTCGATAAGGTATTAAATTAAATTCGTGTATGCATAGCATCTTAATATATTAGCAACACTATCTTAATAAAAACAAGTGCATCTCTTATTAGAAAGAAGCCTTATTTAAGCAATAATAATACTAATATAAATATTACCTTTTAGCTACTTTAAAACTATTATTTAAACACTAATAAATTTATATTATTTAGTTCTTTAATATGCTTATATCTCTAATTATTATAAGTGTAAGATAAAGTTTTGTTAACTCCTAGAAACTTTAGCAATTAAACTATATAAGAAATTATAAAGAAAGTAGCAAAGTTTAAGAAATTTAGTTAATTACTAGATACTTTTATTAATACTTTAAATTCCTTTAACGATTTTATAAAACGCTATATGTAAAGAACTTATTCCTTGTACTAAATACTACTATAGTTATATAGTTAATTAAATTAAAACTTATAAAGAGTATAAGAATTGTGGGAATTGCAATATAATAAAGTATACTTTATACTTTAAGCAAATAATAAAGAAGGACCCGTGTATAAATTGCATTAAAAATAGGCTTTAAGTTAAGGTTAAAGGCGCTTAGAAAAAGGTTTAGCGCTACCCCGGCTAAGGTGGGTTTACTTAATCTCGCCTATTATGCAATCTCCGAGTTAAATATTATAAACGATAAAATAAATTATAATTGCTTTAATTTTTGTAATATATTTTCTTTAACTTTTCTCTTATAATTTATATTATAGCTATAGCTAAGGAATTGTTACGAAACATGCTAACCCTTATAAAGCTTTATAAGGGAGCTATTAGCATTGTATATAAAGTAAATTCCCTTATTGTTGTAAAGTGTCTAATAATTAAAGGTTATAAGGATTTTGTTAAAGAGAATTAAATTTTCGATATCTTAATGCGATATTTACCTTACTTTAAACTTATAGCTAGTTTCTTGCGCTTCGATAAAGGCAATTTCTTAGAATATATACTTAAATTCTCTTTCTTTAAACGCTTGCAACGTTATTAGATTAGAGACTTGAAATTTACTCGGGTCTTATTAGTATAAAGCCTTAAGCTACTTTTATTGCGCAAGACATGGATAAAAGCATTAGCTAAAAGTATTGCTTAGCTTAAATCGCTTAAACTTGCTTATAGTAATCTAAAACCCGAAAACGTCTTAATTAATAAACAAGATTGCGTTAAGATTACGGATTTCGATTATATAAATTTTATCGGTTCAAAATTCGAAGCATATATACTTTTATATAAGCAGCTCCTCGGTAGCGAAGCTAGGTTAAAGGAAGGAATTATAAGCAAGCTTAAAGCTTATATAAAATAATTTGCTCTTAGCTTTATATTTTATTATATTAATTATAAAGTTAAAGTTTATAATAATTAAGACTTTAGCAAAGATTATAAACTAGTTATTGTCGAGCGGCTATAGCAAATAATGTTTTTTAAACTCGATAGTAACTCTATATTAGACTTTATTATTAACAATTACTAGTATAATAAATTTTAGTTAATTGCTACGCTATTTAAAGCTATCTTGCAATAATGTAATCTAAAAAACTATTCCTCTTAAGCTATATTATTAGAGGAATTTGTAGCATGCCGGATATACTATTTGTAGCTTATTAAAGGAGGCATTTTTAATTCTTTGTTAAAAGTAGCTTAAATTAAAAGCCGGATAAGATATTATATAATTTCTAAAAACTAATATATTTTAAGGTCCTTTAATCTTAAGACTTGATAAAGGAGCTTTACGCTTGCTAAAGGCGAGAAATTGTGCAAGATTAGATAAGGGAAGGGGAAGGAGGTTAAAATCTAATAAGTTAAATTATATTACTTTATTTGTAAAGTATAAAAAGTCTCTTTAATTCGCAATTACTATTAAACTATAATGCATAATAAGAAGCATTTAAATTAACCGAAATTAGCTCCCTTATTAGTTTATAAATCTTATAATACCCCTTTATCCCCTAATAACCTTTATTTATATATAAAGCTTATAATGGTTTATAACCCACAAACTATTACTTACTTTTATGCTTACACTAACCTGTTTTAACCTTGCACCTTTACTTCTTTGTAGTAAAATACCCATCCGACTATAGCTATACTTGTCTTGCACTTATGCTAAAGACTAATATGCCCATGTAAAGCCCTTCTTTATGCCTTTATCCCTTAGGGCAAGATACGCGTTAAATAAACTATAAGTTAAGGGTAAGATAGTATTAAAGGGCTCGATGGCATTAAGGTTGCCGGCTAGCAATAAGCTATATAGCGATAAGTTATGCAAATACTTAGCTATGCTCTTTATTTGTTAAAGGCAAATTAAGGGATTAGTATAAAGTGACTTTAAATAGGTGTTATAGAGGCGGAGAAATTTGGTGGGCGGTTATTAAGATATTAGTAATAATAGCAAGGCGATAGGGTTTTGCATAAACTGCGAGATAGCAAAATATTAATAAATAACTTGTCTTTATTATATTATTACTTAAATTGTTATTATTATCGCTACTTGACGGCTCAATTGTCTCTATTGCAAGTGCCTTAACGCTAATAAAGCAATTAGCCCCTCTTCTAGTTTAAAAACGATTAGCCTTTATACAAGGTCGCTTTTTAAATTTTGTTAAATAGTGCACTTAAATAAACCTTTTACTCCGGTAAAGGAGTTTAGCAAAGATATATTCTTATAAACGGCCGTCGTTTTACATTTAAGCTAGCTTTATATCGTCTTTTACTTATAAAACCTTACTCTTCTTTAGCTTTAATAGTGCTTAATATATTTAAGAATATATAATAGCGTTGCGGTTAATGTCTAATGCATTAAGATTAGTTAATAATTAAAAGTATTCTAAGATTAATAGCAATTTAAACTTAAGATTAAATATTATATCATCCCCAATCTTAATACGTTTAAAGAAGCCTTAAAAGGGCTACTTTTAATACTCGGCGGCTAGTATTGCCTTTATTGCCGCAAACGGACTCCGAGAAGTTTATAAAGCATAATACTACTTCTCGATAAAGGTCGACAAACATTTATAACTATCCTAAGATTACGCCTCGTTAATTTTAGCTCTTATAGTCGGTAATAAGGGGGGAGACTATCGGAAGTAAAGAGGCGAAGTTATAATATGCGCTAAGCGTGGCTTTTGTCGCTTTACAAGTTATAAGTCCTTATCGCTTATATTACAAGTATTATAATTATTATTAGCGTTTATAGAATAATAAGTATCGCTACTAATCCTTATATGCTTGTTATAATGCCCTCGCTTTAGCGTTATAAGCTTACCCCCTAATGCCGGGTTAGCTAAAGCAAAGGAGCAAGAGGCTTATAATGCAAGGCAATACTTGTTACTAAATCGAGTTATTAAATATTTAAAAAAGCTATTAAGCTATCCTTTGCTTAAAGGAGTAAGAGAAGACGCTATTTAAGATATATTTTATTAGTAACTTGCTTGTTAAGATTTCTAAAATAAGGTATTTAAGAGGCAACTAATTACCTATTAATATAAGGTTAAATGAGATTCTTAATTAATCCCTAATAATCCAAGTAAAGCTATTAAGACTAAGCATATTAACCCGGTACTTAAAAACCTTTTTGCCTTTATATATGCGAGGGCGCATATAATAAACTCGGATAACGCAAACTTATAAAGCTAAGTCTTAAGAGTATAGTTTATAAGGTATTAATATTTAAATATCCTCTTTATTAAACTAAGAATCCGACTTATTTAAACGGTTCCCTTATACGACTCGGTATTAAGTTATTTTTGTCTAATATCTAGTAAGCTATTAAGCTTATATCTTATATAGTCGAAAATAGTGCTTATCGATCTTGAAAGTTTTAAGTTGCATAGCTAGTAAAGCCTCGGTAGCTTCCTTGTCTTTAAAGTTCGCATTAATAGCTTTAACTAAGTCTTGCTAATTACTTATAGCTAGCTGCTTAAGCTTTTTATTTTATATTATAAGCTCTTCT
>Ga0302221_10001853_pt1 | contig 13356 bp, 2 predicted proteins | sample II_Palsa_E2_1_FD_193517 | JGI IMG/M metagenome (GOLD analysis project Ga0302221, IMG submission 193517) | Peat permafrost microbial communities from Stordalen Mire near Abisko, Sweden - II_Palsa_E2_1 | ecosystem: Environmental > Terrestrial > Soil > Palsa > Peat permafrost | place: Sweden... | reverse complement strand
AGCTTAAAAAGAGCTTATTAAAAGACAAGTAGTTATCGGATATTACATTTAATATCTTTTTATAAGCTATAAATCTCGGCTACTAGGACATTATACTAAAACTAAAGTACCCTTTTGCCCTTAATTTGCCTTAAGATTTCTTTAGCCTTATAAATATAATCTTATAGCCTAAAAACATTTTAGTAATATAATAAGTGGCTTTAACGCTTGCTAGTTCGAGATACTAGAAAGCAATAATAGACAAGAAAATTAAGATAAAAATTTCTTAAAATTAAATTTATAGTTTTAACGAGAAGTTTTAAGTTAAAATTATTTATAGTTATCGGAAGCAAGCACTTTAACGAGACAACTTTAGTAATTAAGGCCTAGTATAAATAGCTAGCTAGTGCAAGTTCTATTTGTGGACTTATTTGCTCTTTAAAGTTGGATTTGCTTAATAAGAGCCGAAATAGGCTCCTTGTCTATTATTAGCTGTGCAGCTCACAATCGGGACTTGCCTTAAGACTATAAGTAGAGGTTCCGATCACGTGTTAACTAAAAGCCGAAGTCGGCCTGTTAAAAGGGGGAGTAGGAGCCGAAACTGGCCTCTAGATGCCTTCGAGCATAAGGATCCTATTTTAGCGCTTAAATATATTCTTAATTATCGTTAATAGATCAAGTGTAAAATTAGCTTATTATAAAGCAGCTAAGGTAGCTTAAAAGGAGATTATTTAAAGAAGACATCGATTGTCTAAAGTATAAATAAACGCTAATCCCTTTTTCGGGCAAATCAAATTCTAATTCTATTATTCTTTATTTCTTTATAACCGGCGACTATTATCGATTATATATATTTTTATCTTTCGACGAAATCAAAATACTAATGCAAACATTGCTCTCGATTATGCTAATAGCAGCCTCGGCTGCCTCTTTACTTGTCAATTGATAAGGTATAAGCGCAGTCGCTACTAGTCTTATAGCCTCTTAAGAGGTAATATCTGCTATAACTTCCTTCTCCGACAACGTAAACGCTATCTTTATAGCCTTAATAGCACTTATAACCGAGACAAACGCTATTACTATTATAGCAATTGCAATAAATAGATTTAATACTAAAATTAACAAAGATATCTAACGCGGAGTCCTTTTTAAGTTTACTAGAGATGCTAGAAATAATGCTAATTAATTAATAATAACATTTATACCGGACGTCTTAAGTAGCTTTTAAGCAATTATTAATAATCTATCCCTAAAGACGGCAAATAGCTAAGCTTAATAAATCTCGGCAATTTAGTAAGTTATTAAGAGAATTATAGCAAGTGCATAGCTAATTTGTCTCTTTAAAAACCTTAATATTTTACTTAATATAACCGAATTAGCAAATATAACACTTGCTAAAGTTAATAAGCCCCTATTAGCCCCGACCTTTCTATTAATGTAATAGTAAGACAAGCTTTAGCAGTTATATTATAATCCTTATACTTTAAAAACTTTATATTAACTTTGTTTTTAAGTTTACAAATATAGCACTTAATTAAAGTAATGCAATTAAAATGACTTATTAAATAAATATCACATAAATATGCGACGATTTATAATATAAATAAAGAGTTTTAGCTATAAAATTAGCATTAAAACTTTTAAGATTTGTAAATGCAATAAATAAAAGTGTTAAAAATAGCATATAATTACCCTTTTAAAAATAAAATAAAAGATATAAACTATTCGAATTTATTAACTACAAATAAAATAAATATAAATCCTATATTATATTAAGGCATATAAGGAAAATTTAGCCTTATAAAATAATCTATTTTGTTAAAGAAAAACCTGCAAGCAAGAGATCCTTTTATTTATATAAAGCTTTAATATACTTTCTTGCAAATGCTATTATAAACTCGAATAAACTCTTATAGCAATTATTCTATAAAGTGCGTTGCTTTAATTGCTTTATAACCTTAAAGCAAATAAGGCCTCTTCGTTTAAATAAGTAATTACTTTTATATATTAAAGATCTCTTAGCAAATAAGCTTATATCTATTAGCAAGATTTATTAAAAAATAGGGGCTTACTCGTTAATAGCCTTACTAGCTAAATATTACTTAGTAGCGCTATATTTCTGCTTTCTTTTCCCATTTAGCGATATTATAGCAAAATTGACTAGTAATCGGCTAAATATATACCTTATATCAATTATAACGTTTTTAAAGTAGCTAATGCTAAAGGAAGTATTCGAATTTTGACTTTTAAAGTCTTTTACTAACTAAATTAAAATTATATTAAAGCAACTTAAATACTTAGCAAATCTTAGCCTTTAAGCAATTAAATAGCAAGTATTTTACCTTTAATTAGCTTACTAAAATCTAAAAAGGGGGGAAATCTTGCTATTAATTATAATATATAATTCACGTTTATAGTTATAAATAGTAAATTGCTTTATAGGCTTTATAAGCAAGAGGTTTGCCGCTAATTTAGCACCGAGAATAGATATGCTTAAAGGAATTAAAGAATAATAAACTTTAGTAAAAATTAAGGTAAAAGTTAAATCTTATAGCTAGCGAAGGGAAAATTAAAGTTAATAAAAATAAATAGAAAACGGGAAAAGGATAATGCTACCTTTATATACTCCTTTGTTAAAGTAGCAAAATAGGCACTAATACACTTATCCCTTTTATACTTCCCCCTTAGCTCCTAATTCTTTAAAATAACAATAAACCTTTATTTAAAGACTACTTTAAACTAGCGACAATTTAAGCACTCTCCTTTATTCCCCGGGAACGAGGTTGTCGGCAAAAAATCCTTTTTAAGTAATGTAAAAGGATTACTAGAAATAATCTTGCCTTATTTTCTTGCATAAATCCCTCGTTTTTCTAACTCCGGAATAGTATATCTTACTAGCGTAGCTTAACGATGCATAAATCTTAAACTAGTTCTTATTAATCTTATCCCTTAAATAAGTTATCTTGTTAGCATATTAGCGTTAATTTGCATAAATCTCTTAAGTTATTAAAGAGAAAAATATAAATATTATACTCTCTTATAGCATAACTCCGCCTATTATATAATCTTAAGCTCCTTTAATGCAGCTTTGCTATAGCTATAAGTTTACCTTGCTATTTATATATAAGTGTAATATTAATTACACTTAAATTACAAATTATAATATTACTTACTTGTTTTGCTACAAAATCTACTTTACTCTTCCCCGAATGCTTTTCTCCTTTATAGCCCTTTATAAGCAAGAGATCTATTGCATTACTTTAGCTTTTTAGTTACTTATTTCTCTTTAACTTGTCGGATTTTTAAAGTAATAAAACTTTAGTTTATTTATAGCCTTCTTTATAATCCGAAATTCAGTTTCTTACCCTATTATAACTATATTTATCGTTAAACTTATATTACAAGTTAGCTTCCTCTTTGCATTTCTTATAAAGCTATATTTTATAATATATTTTCTCCTTCTAGTTAATAACCTTTTAATTTTAATCTATTATCCTTGCTATAAAATTATCGGCCGCCTCTTAGCAAGTTTTGTAGCAATTATTAAAACATGCTAGCAAATCTATAATAAAGCAAAATCAATTTTATATATATTAAACACCTTTTACTTCCCGAGACCCGGCATTAATCTTAATCTATTTTTAAAGTAAAGATGCTTAAAGGATTTTATATCTATTAAAAGTGTTATATTACAATATTTACTTAAAGACAAGTATACTCTTAACTTATTAGCTAGTTATAAACTAGACAATTTTATTCTTATTAAAGATTTCGACGGAATATTAAAATCTATAATACTTTACTTAAAAGGATTACGCGTTTAATTAATCAAAATTAGGTTACGTTATTAGCTTATATTAATTTTACTATTACTTAAGTTCTTCCCCGGTTACTTTTAAAGCAGTTTATTAGGCTAAAATAAGTATTCTTATCTAAGTCTAAGTAAAAAATCTTTTAAAAAGCTTATAATAAGCCCCAAATTTACAAGAATTAAAGCTTAAACTAAGAGAGTAATAAAAAGCCAATATTGCAAGGTTTATATAAAAATATCTTATTATTTAAATTGACTATTTCTTTAATTAAAATACTAGTTTAAGCGATTTAATAATTTTAAGCACTTTGCTAAAATATATTAAAGATAATATAAAAGTTTTTAGTTATAAGCAAAAGAAGCTCAAAGTAAAGCAAACTATTTATAGCTATAGATTTAGGGCTAATAAAGACTTATATTATAAAATAAAAGCATTTAATTAAGGGGTAAAGACAATTTAAAGACTTAAAATTTATACTTTTTAAAGTCTTTAATTCTAAACTTGAATTTTAATACCTTATCTTCGCTTAGCTTTACCTCCCTCTTCGCGTGGGGTGTAGCACTAATTTTAGCTTTAAGGGACTAACGTCTAAGCGACAAGGGCAAGTATTTACGTGCTACTAAACTATGCTATTATATAGCTCTTTAGCTAAAGCTCGAGCCAAGTTAACGTTAATTACATGAAATAATATACAAAATTATTAACAATTACTAACTCCTCAATTAAAATAGCATTATATTCTTCTTAAATATAGCAAATTAATCTTATATATTTTATACTTTAATATTCTAGTATAATTGTGCGCTTCTTATAATCCCTCTTTAAATTCCCCTTAGCGCTATTTATAATATCGTTAATACTCTTCTTTTAAGGCCTTTTATCTTTGTATTACTTAATCTTCTTTATTATATCTTCTATATTTTACTTGCTATCCTTTATTTCTTTCTTAACCTTAAAAAGCTTATCTTTTAGTATATTTACTTTACTAGTTAATAGTATAACCTTATTATTTAAGCAGATAACTCAGCTTAAAAAAGGGGGAGCTATAGCAATTAGTTTTATAATATATAAGTAACGCAAAGAGCTACTTACAAGAATTTAACGCTACCTTTATAGTTTAATAATGCTTTTGCAAAGGCATAACTTTAATTGTTTCTTATATAATAACACATTAATAGAAGAAAATAATTGCAAATATAGCATTACTTATAAACTCGATAGTCTTATCTATTTTCTTTGACCGACAATTCATCTCTTTTGCCGACATTTTAGCGCATTATAAGCTATCTTTATTACTAAATGCGTTTATGTTATTTAAAACGTCATCTTCGTTACTAGATGCGTCTATGTTATTTAAAACGTTATTAACTACTTTTATATTGCTTATTATTAATGCTTTTAATTAAGCGATTTATGCAAATAAAGTATAAAAGAAGTTATAAGAGAAATATCATTCTATATATATTAGCTTTATTTATAAGATATATAAACTCCTTATATTCTTTACTTTTAGTTGCTAATCCTACTATTTAAATAAATCTCTTAAATTTGGCATATATATTCCCGAAGTTTGCTTAGCGTTATTATTATATTAATAAGTTAAGTAATGCATTATTATAAAATAAGCGAAGGGGAAGGCCCATTACTTATTCTTTAATAAAGCTCTTTCGCCTTTTTCCGGATTATTTAGCGTAAGACTATTCCAAGTTCCTTTGCTATATAGCTTAAAGCTAAAGTTATAGCTCCTTTACCTTGCAATAAACTTAGTTGCAATATTCTCTATTTATATATCAAATAAGCTATATTATTATTATTTGCCTAAATCGCATAAAAGTTGCCTTTTCTTATTAGCTAATATATAATTAATAGGGCAATCTTAATAGATATGTTTAAAGTGCAGCTATAATAGTGCTAATTATGCAATAGCATAAACAACTAAAGTTGTACTTACCGGGCTAGTCTTATATTTAAATAGCATAAATAGCATCCTTCTTAGTACTTAATAGGCGACAATAGAATATAATAAGGGGGATTAGCTATAATAAAGGAAGTTTATACCTTAGCAAAAACCGTGCTATATCTTATAAGATTTTAAAGAAAGGCATAGCTAAAGTAATATTATTTATACATAAGCAAGGAGATATAAAATATAAAACGCATATAAAAGATCCTTCTTGCCGCTTAATTATAGTAACAAATATATAATATAAACGTTAAAGCTTAGCCGAAATAGTAAAATTCACGTGTTAATATAATTAGCTTAATATATTAGAAGCAAGACTAAAAGTTCTTGCTTTAATGCATAAATAGTAAAGTGCCTTTACTTAATCTTGCAAGAGATTTTAATAATAGTAACCCTCGAAGTAATTAATATAAGATTAGTAATAGCTATATGCTATATGCATAATCTTTAAAGAGATCTTAGCAATTCTTAATTATACATAAATAGCAAGATAGTTATATTATGCCTTTATCTTAAAATACTCTCTAAAAAGCAGTAAAGATAATTGCTAAGTTAGTATATAAATAAGGAAATAAGCTAAAGAGTATAAAATTATAGCTAAATTGCCTTGCTATAAAAGTTAATTTAGCTAAGATAAGCAACACAAAACGTAGCGATAACTTACTATAAAGAATCTTAGCAAATTTTTAAAGGTAAGAAAACCTCGCTAAACTATACCTTTAAAATACCTTTTTAATCCGGGCTAAAGCCTTTAGCAAGAGAATAAGAGATAGTGCAACTAAAGATAATAGCAAGGATCCGGAGTTAAAGAGTATTAAAGCTTACTATAAAAGTAAAGTAGAAACCGAAAAAGCGTAAAGCTATTAACGATAATAGCATATAAAGAGTAATAGATTTCCCTTTAAGCGAAAAAAAGGGGGGGCGTTTGCTTAAGTAGACTATATAAGGTAAAGTCACATGTCTCGGTTAATAAAATAATTTAAAGTTTATATTAAGTTAAAAGCTTTATTAAACATCTTTATAACAAACAAAAATATAGCGTTTAAATAATATCTCGGAAGTAGTAATTAGCTTGCTTATTATTATAACTTAGCTAATTTTACCTTTATCTTAGCAACTTTATATCTCTTTAAATTATTAGCTTTATATTCCCTTATTATTATTATAAAATTCCGCTTCTTTAACTTTAAATTCTTATTGCCCTATTAAGTAAAGCTATCTCTTTTACTATTATTAAAGCTATTTATATATAATAAATTTGTCTTATAAAAGCGCGCAAAGTAATCGATTTTATTAAGGGAAGTTTTTAAAGTAGTTTTTGCAAAGCTAAGTTTAAGCTATATAATATTCTTTTTAATAATAAATTAGCTCGAAAATTTGTTAAAATCTTAAAGGCCTAGTATTCTTTTAGCTCGAAGCTCCCTTAAAAATAGTCTTTATTCGAAAACGTTAACGAAAGAAATTGCCTTACATTTAATTCTCTTATAATAAACTTCTTTACCTTCTTACAAGGGATTTTATCGTCTATATTATTCTCTTTATTACTCGAATTAGCGTAGTAGTTATTAGTGTCGCTTACGCCGTTGCCGCTTATATGCCTCGGATAGCAAATATATTTTGCTTTACAAAGAAGACTATTATATATTATAATTATTTAAGTAAAGGGAATTAAAAGTAAAAAGTTAAATATTACAAATAATATTTACTTAAAGGGTACTAATACTCCCTTTATCTTCTTCTCTTTTAAATAAAAGCGCTTGCAATAATAAGATATTATCTTGCTTTACTATTTTAAGTATTACTATTATTCCTTAGCAAGGCTTCCTTAATTTTAATCTTATACTTAGCCTTAATCGGTTAATATAAAGTACACAAAAATGACACTTTCGAATATAAATTGCTTAGCTATAGCGTCGCTCTTAATAATATAATCCTCCTTGTAATAATTCTTAGCATAATCTCTTCGTTTATGCAATAAAGCATCATTTATTACTACTTAGACAAGATTTAATAATCGAGGCATAAGATGCTACTTATAGCATTAACGCATAAGTTATAAAACTAACTACAAACACGCGATAGTAGCCTTATCCTTGCATAAGAATAAGAAGCTAAAAGTAATAATAGCTGCATTATTTATGCGCTAGACTTAGAATATACTAAAACCCTAATGCCTAAGCATAAATAAGATTATAAATAACGCAATATTATAATTATAAATTTAAACTCTAAAACATGCTAAGGACAATTATTGCTTAAGATATCTTTGCTATTATCGTATAAGCTAATCGAGGGTTATTATTGCCTATTCCTTGCGCATGCTAGTTAGCTTTTATTGCTCCGGGTAAAGGAGTACTCACACGACGCTTAGCTAGTTTAAGTAAGACTATATAATAGGATATAATAGTATATTATATAGCATGCGTGTTCCTTCGATTTTGCTAACAAGTAGACCGGATTTTGTCTCTTAGTTGCTTAATCTGGAAATCTTTATAGCTATATTTGGTAAAGGCTAACTAGGCTCTCTTGTTTTATTTTCGGACGTAAGCCTTACTTGTCTTAGCTAAATATTGCTATATAGCATTTATAGTAGCGCTTATAGCTTAAGGCGCAGCTTAACTTTTGTGTTATTGCATAATTATGCACTAGAAATTAGCCTTTTAGATATAATATTATAATTATCTAATATAGGGTAATATTTAAACTTGTGTATGCCTTAAGCTAGTTTACTCTTAACATATATGCTCAAGAATCTACTAGTAGCTAGATAATTTATTATAATTGTTCTCTTTATTTGCTTTTATCTTTTAATTATTAGTCTCTCTTTATTTAATCCTCCCTTTATTATTACTATACTCTTATTAATAGCTATTCTTAAAGCTATAGCATTAATATTAAAGCTGCTATTATTAGCGATTTAAACTTGTGCAAGTCCGCTAATAGACGGTCTATATTAAAGACCGTCTATAGGCGGTCTATATTAGAAACTAAAGCGCATTATGGCTATAGCTTAAAGTAAGTTTATATGTAATTATTATATATATATTTAAGAGGTTATAAGAAATATCTTTCTTGCTAATAGCAATGCTAATAGAGATAATAATAATAATAATAATAATAATAATAATAATAATAATAATAATAATAATAATAATAATAATAATAATAATAATAATAATAATAACAAATTCCCATCAATTAAAGAGCTATTTAAAAACCGGAAGAGTGTCCTGGGACTAGAAAAGCTATCTTATAAGAGGAAACTTGCAATAGTTATACCGTCTCAAAGTTTAAGGAATAGTTCTTAAAAGCGCTAATATATTCGACCTCGGCAATTAAAGCTTATTAATCTTACTAGCAATAAGGAAAATTGCGCTATTTGCTCTAATATTCTCAAGTAAAGCAACAAATTTGCTACTTGTGCATTTATTTTTAAGAATTATAGCTATATATATACTTATTTAAAGCGAAAAACATATTATTTTATTAACTTTTTTATTTAAGTCATTTGTGGGGAATGTCTCCTTAGCAATATATTAGAACAAGAATGCAAGATTGCTATTACTAAAAAGTTTTAATGCCTAAAGCATAACTACTTTAATAAGGGTTAATAAAGTATATATAAAATCTTTAAAATCGATTACTCGATTTATATAAAAGAGGTAAATAACAAAGATTAAATTGTTACCTTATATAATAAGACCTTATAAATTTTATAAATAAATTAATTTTTAACTTTTACAAGTTACTATTTTTGTAATATATATTTTAATAATTTTCTTAACTCTAATTTGTAAAAAGTTTATTTAAAGTATAAAGAGAATTTGCTTAAATGTGAAGACTTTATCAATTTTTAAATAGTTTAGCGTAAAGATATTTTTAAATTGCCTTTAAAATAGCTAAAGTGCAAAGAGAAATTATCTGTTTCCGGGTTACCCCTAATAGCTTATAAGCTTAAAAGAAAACCGGGATTACTAAAGTACTTGCTAAAGTACTTTGCTACTAGCTAATCCGAAATTCTTAATTATCTTACCGGTTAAGCTAAAGGTCTTGCAAGACTAAAACTCCTTTTTGCTACAAGAAAAAGGATTGCTATTATAAGTAACGCTAGCATCTTTATAAACGCAAGCAATAAGTTTTCGATACTTTAAATAGTCTCGCTTTTTTAATATAAATTTATAATTCTTAACTTTTGCAATAATTTTAGTTACAATTTTAGCTACTATTAATTTCACATATTTGTTAATAGCTTAAAGAAGTTATATAATAACTATTATACGATAATTTCCGACATGTCCGCTTATACTTTTAAAGCTAAGCTTATAAAGTTTTATTAGTAGCTAAATAATATATTTAATTATATCTTGCACTTTATATAAAATATCGATTATCTTAAAGACAAGCTGCCTTTATTACCTTATAAGACCCTTTATCTTTATAGCCGATTAAATACGCTAGTTTACTAAAAATGCAACATTTACACCTTTTAAGTAACCCCCGAAGACTTTAAAATAATAATTTATTTATTATGCCTTAAATGCGTTAAAGTAAAAAAGAAATAGCTAGCAAGAAGTAAATAATCTTATAATATTAGTGTACTTTTGCTAAAGGTCTTACTTTATAAGGAGTATGCAAACGAGTTTATAATTAAAAAAGAGTTCTTAAATAATTTACTTTAAAAGGTAAATATAATCGTTATTGCAAAGATAAGGTTAATATCCCTATTAACAAGAACGCTTGCAATAAAACTCTCTTGTGCAGCAAAGTAAAATAATAGCTTTATTATATAAGCTAATAAGGAACGGCTAATATTAAGTTTAAGTTTCGAATCTCTTTTAAATTATATAATAAAAGGAGACTATAACAAGTTTGCTTTTGCGCTTTTAATATAAGATATATAATTTGCTTATAGTATTAAGTATTAAATCGAATTTTAATTATTACTTGTGCTAAACTCTTTTTAACTTTAGCCTTATTTCTTCCTTATTATTTTTCCCCTTTAAAATTCTTAAACTTACTATCTTATATAAGAGAGATAATTTTCGAGATATAATAATATGTTATATAATTAGTTACAAGAAATATTAGCAAAGATTTGCCGCTTAGCAAAGATTTACCCGATAATACAAATTATTATAAAACCTTCCTTAGCTAACGCTAAAGAAGATTAAACTCGGGAATTGTAGCTTCTTAGTAAAGAAACCTTAATAGCTATAAACTAAATCTTTTAAATATTAAAGAAGTTAAGGATTACAAGGTATAATAAGATAAATAGTATTATAAGCAAAATTAATATATATTAGTAGTAAGTTTATTAATATCCTTACAAGTAGTAAAAGCAAGCTTATAAACAAATTAAGCTACTTCTCGAGGATTTTTGCAAGTATAAAGGACTAGTAAAGGGTTAGCACTACAAAAGAAGACGAAATTATCGAGATAATTAATACATGTAAATAATATAAAGACTTAAGCAAGTATGCTATTAAATCTTAGTTTAAAGTTTAGCAAAGAAGCTCGGAAAGGGGTAAAACGTAAAGCTATCTAAAATTATTATGCTAAAGCTAACGTCGCGGTTAAGTTTGCAAATTAAGTAAGGCTTTATTAGAATAAAGTACTTCCGATCCGAAGATCACGTTATTATTTTACCTCTTAAGGTATATAGCTAAGGGCTATATATAAAACGCCCTTTTACGATATACAACAAAAAAGCTAGTAGCCGAAGCTCGCTTATAGTATTATAATATGCGGCTTATAAAAGCTTAAGCTAAAGAAACTTAAATTTGTCGTTAAGTCCTTTTACGAAATTTGTTTACTAATTATCTTCTTATTAATCTTAGTAAAATATTAGTTTAAAGAGAGTCTAATTTTACACTTTAACTTATTATAAATTGCTATCTTTGCATTACCGATTATTTGTAAATTATTTTACATTAGCCTTTAAATATATATATTTCCTCGAGATATTTTAAGTGTTTTATTAGCGGAGTTTGCACTATTATTCCCCCTCCCCCCTTTTCCGAGAAGTTCCGGAGTTTATTAATTGCCTTAATTTATAATACTTAATTTGCAAGTATAAATAGCTAAATATATTTATGCTACAACTCTATTATAAGTTTAAGCTTAAAGCATATTAACCGCTTATTTTTAAGCAAGGCTCTCTTCCGTTTCCCTTAATTAAGATAAAACCTTAGTTATACAAGCACAATTAGCCAAATTTTCCTTAAAAGGCTAAAAAGGCTTAACGCATAACACTTAAGCTACTTTTATATTATAGTCTTTTATTTACCTTTATCTAAAAACTATAAAGATTATCCTTTTATACACTTAATAGGGTTATAAAGCTTAATGTAAATAGAGGGTAAAGAGGAATATTGCAACTGCGCTATTTATGCGTCTATTAAGCATTTGAAATGTGCTATTGCTTATTTAAATTGCATAATAGTTAAGTTTCTTGCTAGCGCAAAAGGGCAAAAGTTCAAAACCTCTTTTATAAGCAAATTTCTAGGAGCAATTAAGTAGTCTTATTTATGCGTAGCACTAGGAGCATGTTAATAGCGATAAACTTATACGTGAAATAGTAACGCTTGTCAAAATCGCATAACTAATATCCTTTTTACTACTTAATATAAGGAAAGGGACTATAATTATCGTTATCAAAATCCTCTTGCTTTATCCGAGTAGCAAGGACTCGCATTACACCCGGCTAAGGATAATTAACATTATGCGGATTATTAGCTAAACTTTAATAAAGAGCTCCTTTTACGCTAATTGTTGCTTAACCTTTGTTACTTGAAAGATAGCTTACATTATACGGATCATAGGCTAAGCTGTCTTAGCTCTTATCTTATAATAGCGGGTTAATATATATTAAAAGTAATAAAATTTTGAGATTTTACCTTAAAATACCCCTTGCATTTGCTTTAGCTGCTTAATATCTATTATACTAAGTATTAAGCTAAGCACTATTACAAATCCCATTTCTATGCTACTAACTTAGTATTAAGATTAGCTAAACCTTCATTTGTTAAGAAGACATATAATATAAAGGCTATTACATTTTGCTAAATGCTTTACTAGCTTTTAATATATCCTTTATTTGGTTAATATTACTTATCTTGTCTTTATTATTACTAAATCTATTCAAAACACTTTATAATATAGCTATCCTTAAATTATTAAGAGAAGATCCTTTATTATAAGCGGCACAACTTTTAACAAAAGACACTTTAAACTTAAATAGCTACTTTAAAAGCTACGCATGTCCTTAAATCCTTATAATAGTAGGAGAAACCTTTAAAGATTTGCTAGCCTCAAGTCTTTTTATAAAATCACTTATACTAAAATGCACCTCTTAATAGTAGCAATCTTCGGGCAATCTTTAAACTAACTTACTAATTAGAAAAGCTACTTCCGGAAAGCCCTCGATAGCGGAGCTTATACTTAATTTAAGCTTAGTATAAAGGTTAAAAACACTGCTTGTCGTAGTAGCTAGTTTTTTTAAACTAGGTTTTGTCGCTAATAAGACTAAGCGCATTATTATTGATTTAACTAAAGAGATTAGTAACTTTAATAAGCTACTTTCCCTAAGTAAGAAATTTAAGA
>Ga0302221_10001850_pt1 | contig 13364 bp, 1 predicted proteins | sample II_Palsa_E2_1_FD_193517 | JGI IMG/M metagenome (GOLD analysis project Ga0302221, IMG submission 193517) | Peat permafrost microbial communities from Stordalen Mire near Abisko, Sweden - II_Palsa_E2_1 | ecosystem: Environmental > Terrestrial > Soil > Palsa > Peat permafrost | place: Sweden... | reverse complement strand
AGCTTGCTAGTAATTTACAATCGATATCCATTTATCTTAATTATCTTAATAATAGTTAATATAAGGGCGCAATCGTTAATTAAAATACTAGTTTACGATTTTTGTTTAACTATTAGTTTGCGGGTAATTCGCAATCGATAACTTAAGCTTAATACTAATATGCTTGTAAAACTCGTTTTAAAAGTCTAATATAAACTAGGGGCCCCGATCCGATATTACTATTTTTAGAATGCTAACATGCTATACTATATATAATAAGAATAACGGAGCTAGTTTGTAAGCCGGAATTGTGTCTCGTATAAGTATTATAATTGGTCGTTTCCCTAGTTTATCTACAAATATAGCTACTATATTATAGCTAGCTTTGCTCTTAAGACATTTCTTAAAATCGACTATAATATGCTATTAAGGCCGATTTAAAATAAGCAAAGGGTGCAAAAACCCTAGTTTCTTATCCTTAAAAATATGCAAGCGGTAGCAAGTATAGCAATTAGCTTAGTATTAATTGACATCCTTGCTTTATTTTAGCTAATAATAACGCTATTAAAGCAAAAATCGTAGCTTTATTTGCCCCGAGTATCTTAAAAGGGGTTAGTCATATGCTTCACGTATAATTGTAATATGTAATAGCATTTCATTTATAAGTATATTATTAGGTACATATAACTTCCCGTATTATAATAGTAAGCTATCTTTTAATGTTTATATCTTTTCTTGCTCGAATTTTGCTTTTATATAAAGCTCTTCTAATTCGGGGGAAGTTTAATTAGCGATTAGGATCTTGTCGAGTAGCTAAATGCTATTATACAATTAAGGAGTAAAGTCTATTATAAGTTTTAGTTCTTATTCGGGTTCTAATACAAGTTTTATAAGGGCTAATTGCAAGTTTTATATAACTGCAAAATTAATTTTCGTTCGAGGGAATAAAACTTGGGTCTTATATTCCTTTATAACTTTTCCTTATTCCTTTATATCCTTATACTTCTTACTTAAAGCATTTGCTTATTCATTTGACTTCCTTGCCCGGTATATAAGCTTAAAATAGAACCGAGAAAGATATTTTGCTTAACGGACTTATCTTGCTAATAGCTTCTTTGTCGTTATAAAGTATTCGAGTGCTTTATAATCCGAATAGACTAAAAAGGGATTATTTATTTATATTCCTTCTAGTTTAGCTCGCTATTGCTCGAATGCTAAGATAATAGCTAGCATCTCTTTGTCGTAAATATTATAATTAAGCTAAGCTAGTTATATAGTCTTTAAGAAATAAGCTATAAGGTGCTATAACTTGCTTTGCGGGTCTTACTAAGATAATACGCCCGCTATAACTCTATTTAAGGCATTTATCTTTATTATAATAAGTAAATGGGGCTTATAATATTGTAAAATCGGTGCTATAAGCATAGCTAGCTTTAATTAGTCGAATGCGGACTAATAGCTCGTTATTTATAAGTATATAGTCCCTTTACAAATAAGTTTATTTAATAGTTTAGCAATTTGTTTATAATTTATAATAAATCTCCGGTAAAAGTTATAAAACCCTAAAAATGACTATATTCCTTTAACTATAATTAATTCTTTCTAATTTTTTATAATAGTAACCTTTTCCGGGTTTACTTTAATATTATTTGTTAAAATAATAAAACTTAAGAACTTTATGCAAGTGATATTAAATTCCGATTTCTTAATATTAACTTAAAGACTTGCTTTGTAAAGCCGTTTAAGGACTTTTCGTATATAGCACTCGTGTTTTAAGGGATCTTTTAAATAAACAATAATATTATTTAAGTACATAATACAAAAATCGTTTAAATAGTCGAAAAGAATATTATTTATATACTATTAATATATTGCAAGCTTATTAGTTAAGCCTTCTTATAAAACCTTACACTTATAAGACCTATAACGGGTATAAAAAGTGGTAAGTTCTTCTAAATTAGGGTCTATTCGAATCTTATAAAATACTTGACGGATATTTAGCTTCGTATAGACTTTAGCTTTAGCTAATCGGGCAATAGTTTTATCGATAAGCGGTAATAGGTATCGATCTTTACAAGTAAAGTTATTTAGCTTTCTAAAATCGACGCAAAACTATAATAATCTATTAGCTTTCTTAACAAATAAGATTAGGGATATAAAAGGCAAGTAGCTAGCTTTAATAAAGCCCCGATATAAGTTCTCTTCTAAAAATTGTTTTATTTCCTCGAGTTCTTGCGTAAACTATTAGCGTAAAGGGGAATAGCCTATTTTGCTAGTATTGTAGGGGGGCGAACCTCAGCTAGAAGAAAAGGCCCTACAAGAACGTCTCTCGGATACTAAGCAAGCAAGCAATAACTAAACGCATATATAAGTATAAAGCAATAACAAAAGAAATAACTAAAGCATACAAGAATTAAGCGTAATTATAAATTAAAAGTAAAACGAATAAACAAGCAACGAATAAACGATTATTAAGTGATATATATATATATAAATAATTAAAAGTAATGCATATCTAGCTACAAAAACTTAGCAATTATACTTCTATTCTAGTTACGTGTAATACTAGTCGAAAACTTCTAAAAACCTCTAAAATCGACAAAATTTAGCAGTCTCCTTAGCGCCCCGCTATACTTGTCCCTCTTATATTTATTGCTCGTCTTTAAGCAATAAAAAAGCAATTATCCCTTGTTTTTTACTTTATTATTATCCGATATTATTAAGTATTCCTTATTATCTCTAATAAAGACCTCTAATCTTTCTTATTTGCACTTAAAATATAACTTATTCTTAGAAAATATAGCTATTTCGTCCTCTTATAAATACTTAAACGCAATTTTAACTTGCTTTATAGCTTCCTTTTACCAAGTAAAGTATATTACCTTATTAGCTTATATATTATTATATACTAGCTATTTCTTTATCTTTACGCGCATTACTAGGTAATTAAAGCGCTTTAAGCATTAAATTATATTATATAAAGCTTTTATACCTTTTAGCTAAATGCTTCTAATAAAAGACTTATTATTATTTATATCTTTAAAATAACCTTTTATAAGAATATGCCAAGTATTATATAAAGCTTTAATAATATTATATAAGATACTTATATCGGTTATATTATTAAATCCGATTAAAATTAAGCTAATTAAAAGTAAGATTCGAGGTTATAAAAGCTTTATTTTACTAGAAAAGGGGTAAGTAATAAAAACCCCCGAACAATAAATATATATATTATATACCTTCGGCGTAATACTTATTATTTAGTCTTCTTTATCCTTTATAAAATTATTAAAGGCCTTCCATTTATTGCTTTAAACAAATAAATTAATATATTTCCGATTTTAGAAAGTGCATATTATAAAAGTATTAAAAAGTCCCGGGTCTTTAAAGATTAAGTACCCGATTTCTTACTTATTACTAATTAAGAGGGTTTTAGTATAAAGAGAAGTAATAGTCTTAAATCTTCTAATATCTCCTTTATAAAATCGCGATATTATAAAGTCCTTATTATAATATTAAATAAGTTAAGGGTATACAACTAAAAAGATAAGGCTATTAAGTAGCATTTTATAAAATTATAGCTAAATAAGAAGGTTTACTTAAAGTAGCTTTATAACAAGAGAGAAATAACTATTCGGTATAATATTATTTAATCTCTTAATATTATAACGGATATAAAAATATAATATTTCGATTTTATCGATTAATAAGTTTAAAATTTTACTTTTTTTTACTTATATAAAGTGCTATTTTAGTACCTTTACACCTTTGATAAGCAAATCGACTAATAAGGTTAATATAAGGCTTATTGTCCGTTTTTTAAGCCGGAATCGATTTTTAATAAAGTATTATTTGATATAATTTGTAATTATAAGCGTATTTAAGAAAAGCTTTTATATATTTAAATAAACTTAAGCAAGTCAGAAACTAGTTTTGTCTTTAATAACTTTATAAACTTGTAATATCCTTTCTATTATGCTATTTGCGTCTTAAATAAATTACATAAAAAGAAAGTATATAAGCTCTTTAAAATGCTTTAAGCAAAGGATCTTATATAGTCCAAGTTTATAATACTATCTTAATATAATAGCCTTTAAAGTAAAGTATTAGCTATTAAAATCTAAGTTTGACTATAAAGCTATATCCCTTTTTTATAAATCACTTATCGTATAAAAACATTCCTCGATCTTGACTAATTTATAAAAAATAGGTTTCTTTCCTTTAAATATAGCTTTCTTTTTGCTAAAACCCTTTGTTTTAAGTCTTTTGTTAAAGGGTAAAGGCTATTCCTTATTGTCGGAACTAAAATTAGAGTAAATATTATATTTAAAAGCAGCTTTCTTAGCTCTTTTCGCAGCTAGAGCTTCGATTTATATACTAATAAAAGTGCTAGCTACTAGGGGGTTTATATTATTAGCTTTTATATTATTTGCTAGTTTTAATACTAAGGTTATAACCGTTTTAAGGTCCGGGAAATTAATAATAATATTAGTTCCTTTATATAAAAACTTATTAAAATTAAATTTACCCTCTTTTATGCCAGGTTTAATAGTTAAATCTTAAATAGCATCGTATTGCACCTTTTTCTGCGCTTGCCTAGTAGCTTACTTTTAATTAGCAAGTTATTTAGCAGGTCCTTTTATAGCAAGTGCAAGTGTAAGGGCTTTCGGTGCATTAATCACAATTGCTTTCTAGTTTATAAGCTCGTTTACAAAAGCAGGAAATGGTTCGTTAGCGTAAGTTCCCTTAATTAAGACTCCCGATTCTTTAAAGGTAAAGCTTAGCTAGCTAAGCTTAATAGCTTGCAATTTATCGATTTTTAGCTATTAATTATTTGCTAAGCCCTTTAAATAGTTTAAGGCAACTTTGACATTACTAGTTATAAGTGCTAATTAGGCGTAAACTAAGGCTTTACAAGCACGCTTTAAAGTTATTATATTAAGCAACTTAATAGCTTTACGTAGCTCGATTTTCGATTTAAATAGCATATTTAAGTTGCTATATATATTCTTGCTATATTAAGGGTATTTTTATTAGATAAATATACTAAAAGCCTACGCTCGAGAAGAGTTTTTCTAATTTATAATTTTAATAAAGCTAGCTAAAGCTTTATAAGAAATAGCTTTAGCTTTCTTTATATCCTTTATAGCTTCGATAAACGCCTCGTTTTAAATATTATATACTACTAATATATCTCTTTTTAATTTAAAAGCTTCTTTATTTTAAATTATATCTTTTTAGCTTATAATTACATCTTTTACCTTATCTTTACTTTAAAATAATATAATATTAAACGTTATAATTATAATAGCTTTCTCTTTATCCGGGAAGTTTTTAATAACATTTAAAGCTTACACTAAACTTATAACTTTAATATTAGCAATTTATAGCTTTATAAGTTTATAAGGTACAAATGCATAGCGCGCAATTAAAAGCTCTTTATTCTTAGCTTCCTTAGCAAGGGTTTGCTTTGCGCTCGAGATTTCGGCTTCGTTTTCTTGCATTTTATAAGGAATTTGATATTTTTGCAAAGTATAAGATATATAAGTAAGTTATAAAGTTATAAAGCGTAAATGTAAAGTTATATAAGTTTTAATAGGGGTAAATGTTTATTACCTCGAAAAATCGACTAGTTTATAATTAAAAGTAATGCTTTTAAATATTATAAGCTTTTAAATATATAAAATAAGAAGAAAAATTAAAGAGAAAGTCTCTTTTTTAAAGTGCAAGTCCTTTATTATATAAAAGTAAAAGTAAGTTAATATTATATACAAAAAAGTCTTTTATAATATATTTGCTTAAAGCAAAAAAGCAATTATAATATTAAAAAATAAAGGGTTTAAGGCAAATATATATAGCTTTATTAACTTAATTAAATTAGGGAACAAATTAAGGGTTTTTATAAGTAAAAGGAATACAAAAAGCAAATATAAGTTAACTTTATCCCTTTTATATTTATTACTTGTCCTAAGCAAGTAAAAGTAAAGTAAATAAGGGTTTTTAGTAAATAAGGGTTTTTAGTAAAGAAACGCAAGTATAAGTTAAAAGTAAATAAAAAATATAAGAAACTTTATATATAATATAAGAGACTTTATATATAATAAAGGAAATTATATATAATAAAGGAAATAAGTAAAAAAAGCTTTAATAATTATATATAAAAGTAAAAAGCATTTAAAATCCGAAATAAGAAAGAAATGCCGGGTTTTCCCTTAAAACAATTTATATAATTACTTCTTTTCTTTTAATAATACTTCTTCTTATAGCTATTATTAGTATCTTAATAGCTTAAAGTATAATAATATTATTAAAGTCTTATTTTAGCTAATTATAAAGTTTCTTTACCTTCTTTAGCTAATACTTATAGCTCTTAAGTTCTTCTACTTATACTTTAATAGTTGTAGCTATAATTTTATTATTATTATTATTTATTCCGGTTATAATTAAATAAAGGGCTTTATCTAATGTTTTTCGTTATTATTAGTCTTTTAGTTTTATTATTATCCCGTATTCGATGCTTTTAGTATAGCTTTTATATTACTTATAGCTTTAATTAGCTTTTGCTAAATAATTATATTTGCAAATTATAATTATTAATTAAGTCTCAGCTTAAGTAAAGTCCGGTTTTAAGTAATATAATCCTCTTTAAGTTATTCTTGTGTTTTAAAGTGTATATAAGTTAAAGTTTAAGTATTAATAGCTATATATTTATAATCGATAATAGCCTTTACTCTTAGTCCTTATCTTTACTTGCTAACTTAGCTTTATTTTAATTATTATTAAAGCGGATATACTTCTTTTTCTTAAATTTAAAGAGTTCCGGGACTTATATAACAATTTTAATATCTTTTTCGATTTCTTAAGTAATTTTAGTATAAAACTCTATAATAGCTTCCTTTTCTAGTTTTATATTAGCCCGGAATTCGACTTCTTTAAAAGTAAGCTCTAGTACTTTATCTTTATAAAAATACTAATACTAATCTCTTTTAACAAATTGCTTTAGTCGGTTTCTTATATATATATATAGCGTAAGAGAGTCTCGTCTAATTCTTCTAGTATATAAGTCCCCTTTAGCTAGTTTACTTCCTTAACTTTATATAATCTTAATTATTAGTATAAAAGCTTAATATTTTTAGACTTGTCTTAATTAATATTCTTAATATCGTATACTAAAATAAGGTCTTTAGCTTAAATTAATTTCTTACAAATTTAGTGCTTAATATTAAAGTTAGCTTTACCTTTAGCATATCGTCGAGTCTTTTATAACTTAAACTCTTTAATATCTTTATTACATATCTAAATTTGCTATATATAAAGCTATAATAAAGTTAATTAATTATAGACTTTATTTTATTTAAGAGTCTTTTATATAAAGTAACAGGTTTTTATTAAAAGTATTACTTCTTTGCTATAAACTATATAAAAAGGAGTAAAGCTTATAAGGCTATATATTATAATTCTATTTGCAAAAAGCATCTAAAGTAAAAGGTTTACTTATAATTTCTTGCCTCTTATGCTTAAAGCAATTAAAGCAAATATAATTAGTTAATATCCACGCTTTACTATTTTATTATCTTTAATATTATATGCAAAGATTATAATCTTATAAATCTTTAGCTTTTAAAGCTTTTTAATTATAAAACCTTTAAATTTAGTATTGCTATTAACTTTAAGTTTTTTAAATAAATTATACCGGCAAATTACTTTAATTTAAATAAACTTTATAATCTTCTTGCTAATAAGATTTTTTATAAGTTTAGCTTTTAGCTATTTAAAGAAGTTATTTTTAGCTATTATTAAATAGTTATAGCCTTTGCATTCGAGTAGCTTTATAACGTTTATACTAATATAATAAAATAAAAGAGTAGCTTTTATAAAAAATAAGGCTTCTTCTTATTATTGCTTATACTTATATTAATATACCTTGCAAAAATTGTAATACTTGCAAATATTATTATAAAAACCTTCTTAGTAATATTTATATACTAGCTTTGCAAAAGTAGTTTCTTAGCCCGAATAGCTAATTTTATTATATAACTCCTTTATAACCTTTACTATTTAAGCTAAATTATTAAAAACTAAATATAAGAAGTACGTTTTATACTTGTTCTTTTATAATTGCTTGTCGTATATATTATAATTTAATACTTCCTTTTTCAATTTACAAAATTTGCTTTTAAATATGCCTTTAAGCTTAGCTAATATAGTCAAATACCTTGCAATTGCTTAAAATTGCTTTAAATAGCTCTTATTAAGCGGATTAATTAATATAAAACTATTAGTCGCGTTTTAAAGTATTAATATAAAGTAATATATAATATTATAATTGTCAGTTACGTAATTCGGAATAGCTTTTCGCTTAAGTGCTTAAAACTTAAAGCTATTATAAGAGGGGGAATTCCCCCTTTAAAGGCGGCTTAAAAAATAAAGCTTGCTTTTAAAGTAAAGCTTTAACTTGCAAGTTTTAGCTAAGCGAGGCTTCGGCTAATTAAAACGCGTATCTTATTTAATATTATAATGCTTTATTATTTTTATACTTTTAATAACTAGTTAAATTCCGATTATATTAAGCTTTAATGCGATAAATTTATCGATATTTAAGTTATTTTTTAAATCTTTTTCGTAATAAGGGCGACGGGATAGTTTATCGGCTATAATATGCTTTTTACTTTTTATATAATATACCTCGAAGTTAAATAGCTTAATTTATATAAGCTAGTGTGTAATTAAAGCTTTAAGAAAGTTAATAGCTACCCGATTTAGCTAAGTAACAAGCGTATTTGCGTTTGTTTTTAAGATAAAATAAATATTATATAACTAAAATCGCAATTTTTGCAAAGCTTTAAAAACCCTTTTATATTTTTTCTTAGTAGTATTATAGCTTTATTTGGCCTAGTTTTATATTTTAGATTTATATTAAAGAACCTTCTTATATCCTTTATTATTATATTAGTTTAAAACTGCTCCTTATCCGAATAAGCTAGCGTTTATAGCTAAGATAATAAGTCTTTATAGCTTAGCTAAGTTATAATATAGCTTGCAAAGCAATAGCGCAATAATAAGTTTTTTTTAAAGAGTTTATATTACTTTAATTTGTTCTTCCCCTTATAAGAAAGGCTCTCCTTTTTTAAGCAATTAATAAATTAGTTTAGCTATTATAATATATGCTTTAATTTAGATTTTATAATATATACAAATTCCTAAAAATGCTTTAGCTTTTATAATATTATTATATTAGTATTAGTCTAAAATCTTATTAACTTTAGCAATAATAGGGCTTTTTCCTTTAAAACTATATATAAAACTTATAATATTTATGCTATTATAGCAAAATTATAATTTAAGTCTAATAAAAGCTTTAGCTTATTTAATCCGATTTAAGGCTTTATTTAAGTTTTGCAAATGCTCGAATATAAATTAGCAAATCTTAAAAAGCCTTAATTCTTTATTATAGTCGGTATATAGCCCTTTTACTTTAATATTATCGATAAATAGTATAGTTATAACCAGAAATAAGTCTTTTAAGACTATTATTATTACTTGTATAAACTAGGCTACTAAATTAGTAGCTTTTTGTAGTAGAGTAATTATTTTAAGCAAGCTAAAAGGGGTTATAAAAGCTATTATATCCTTGCTTTTAATATTTAAAGTAAGTTAATTATATTTAAAAAAGAAATCGATTAAGGAAGTATATTAGTATTTAGTAAATTCTTCTAAAAACTCGTTTATTAATAAGGGCATGTTAGCATCTTATAAAGTAATAGAATTTATCTTTATTATTATGTTAATAAGTTTATAAGTACTAGCTAGTTTCTTTATAATTAGGAATTAAGGGTTTTTGTAAAGTTTATTACATTTTTCTAGTATTCCTCGGTTTAAGTATTTTAATAGCATTTTTACTATTACTAGTACTAAAGCTTTAAAGCAAAGGAACTTCTTTTCTTGCTAAGCTTTATATAATATTATCTTAATAAGAATAAGGGGGCTAACATCTTTATAAATCTTTTTTACTTCTTTTTAGTCGAAAGTAATAGCACTTTCGCAATTAATTATTAATTCCTCGAATATAGCCCTTTCTTTCTTTTAAAGCTAGTCTTTAGTGTTTAGTCTTACTAGTCGTTTTAGTATAAGGCAAGAACTTCTCGGTATTGCAATAAAGCGTAAGAGTAAGTAATCCTAGTATTTGCTTACTTGCTCTTATAAAGTGTCTTATGCCTTAAATCGCTTATATTAATTAAATCGTCCTTTAAGTCCTTTTCTTGTTTTATTATTTTTATTAACTAGCTATACTTTCTTAGTTTTTAGTTTATAAATACTATCTGCTAAAAGCGTAAAGGGCACGCTTATAAGGTCTTATAATATAATAGCTATTTTCTTTAATTTTACCTATTTTAGCGTACTTATATATAAGATCTTTTTACTCTAGTCTTTATCTTTTAAGTATAGCGATACCCCTTCTAATTTATTAAAAAGCTATAAAAACTTTATAAACTCTAGTCCTTTATTCTTAGCTTTAAAGATAAAACTAGCTAATATCGAATAATATAATTTTACTTTAGCATTTAAAATATTAGTATTTAAAAGGTTTATTACTTATTTTCGTGTTATATCCGGGAAATGCTTTATAAAAGCTAAAATAAAGGCGCCTTTTATAGCTCCTATATCTAAAAAATTAGTAACGCTAGTCCTAAAATTATAAAACTCCTTTAAAAACCCCGGAATAACCTTTACTCTTTTAATACTCTCTTTAGCTAAAGCATTAAGCCTTAGTTTTCCTCTTCCTTATCTTTATTACTCGAGTTTACTTCCTCGATTTTAGGCTAAAAGTCTTACTAAAATTAAACCCTCTTTTTAAAGATACTCTTTAATAGTAGAATAATTATAATTATATAAGCATTCTTCGAATCTTTTAAATTAATAAACGTATTATCTTATAAACCGTCGTCTTTATAATTTATAGCTATTTTTATTTTATTAATAAATAGCATTCTTAGCAAAGTTTTAAAAGAGTTGTTAATTAAGAAGAATATATCCTCGCAATTAACCCCCTTTATAATCTCGATCTTAATTTTAGCTATATTAGCAAAACCGAATTAGTTTCTTATAATTATAAATATTATAAAAGTATTAATATTATACATAATATAGCTTAAGTTTTTAGCTATCTTTATAAATAAGATATTACATTTAGCTTTAATATCTAATATATTATAGTATTCTGTTTCTTTACTAAAGCTATATAATAAAAATCGAAGTTTAAAAGATATAATAATGCTTTTCTTCGAGATAAGAGTTTTAAAGTTAAATATAGCTATATTTCTTTAAAGAATATAGCCAATTACTTAAGCTAGCTAAGTTATATTTTGCATTATGCGTTTTAGTTTATTAACTATAGCAATTATCTTAGTTATTTTCTTAATTTCCTTAATTATATATATAGCTATTGCATTTCTTATTCCTAAAATTGTTATATAAGCTTAGTTGTTTCTTAGCTATTAATGCTAAATTATAGCTATAAGATTAGGAGTTTTAAGGGTATCGATAATTATTTTTACCCCTTTTTGCATATATAAAAGTAGAATAATTGCTTTTTTAGCCCGCAAAATAAGCTTATCTTATAAAGTGTTAACTAGTTTTAGTTCTTTATTAAAAGCTAAGTTAAGGTTTATATCTTATAAGGGTCTAATATCCTTTTTAACTCCTAATATAGCAAATCTTTAGCTTTTTGCTTGCAAGAGCCTTTCTTTTACTCGAGCTTATTGCTTTATAATATCTTAAGCAGTTTATAGTCCTTTTCTTTTTACTTTTAAAGATTTAGTAGTATTAACAAATAGTATAAGATATAATATATCCTTATATATATTACTAATAAAGATATTATCCTTATTTATAATATTTATGCAATTGCCTTTAAAAACTAAAGCATTATTATTATCTTTATGCAAAATCTCTTTGCTTTTATATAAATTACCGAGTATAAGAGGGGCTTAAAACTTGTTTCTTTCTTAAGTTTTAAGTTAAATATTATTTTATAATTATTAAGCGTTTGCAAGTTATATTAATATATTATAATTATATTTACCCCTTTAAAGCTAAGTCTTAATTTAGTCGAATTAACGCTAATTGTTTTATAGAATAAGAGGTATAAAGGGCTAATTAAGGTCTTATTTTCCTTTATACTAGTTATAGCTATCCTTATAAATGTACTTAAGGTTAATTAGCTCTTATATTAATAGATAGTTATTCGAGTGTATATAATTATAATTAAGATTTATAGTATTATTATAATCCTTTTTAAAACACTTTAAATAGTTTTTATTAAATGACTAAAATGCGGTATTAACTTGGGCTATATTTTGCTAAAAATCCGGGTATAAGCAATTATTACTAGTCGATATAAATGCTCCCTTTCTTCTTTTATTATAATAATTGCCTCGACTTTAATTGCATTTACTAAAACCCCCTTTATTATAATAACCTCCGGATGCTTAAGTGTCTCTTAAGTTAATTGTAAAGAGTATAAACTAAATCTTGTTAATAATAGCGATAATCGAAGTATTAATAGCTTTTTGCAAATCCTCTTAAGTAATAAATAAAATCGATAATTTTTGCAATTCTTTTATTAATTAATCGATTTTACTAGCGGGTTTCTTAAGCTTTACTATTTTAAGAATAAGAACCTTTAACACTTTACTAGCTTTAATGGGTTCCCTTGCTAATATAAGCACAATTAAGGGTAAAAGAAGGGCGTATTTATTATTTGTTATAACTATTATGTCTTATATAATTGTATTAAGGTATTTTTAGCATAGCTAAAAGTATTTTAGGTTATTAGCCTCGTTATACTTGTGTCTCTTTTCCTTATACTTATACGCAAACACGGCAATTTTGTGCATTTTGCTATAATTATAAGTCGATATGTTTATAAGCTTATAATTAAAGTCTTTAAAGATCCGGTCTTTGACTTAAGAAGGAAGACCCTTTATAAACTCCCGGCATTAGTGATTGCTATCTAATTCCTTTCTCTTTACTAGTTTAGTGTGGCGGGGTGCCAAGGAGACTGCTGAATTCTGTCGATTTTGGAGGTTTTCAGAGGTTCTCGACTAGTGCTACACGTGACTGGAATGGAGGTATAATTGCTGGGTTTTTGTAGCTAGACATGCATCACTCTTAATTATCTATATATGTACACACATCACTTAATAATCGTTCATTTATTGCTTGTTTATGCGTTCTGCTTTTGCTTTATAATTATACTTGGTTCTTGCATGCTTTAGTTGTTTCTTTTGTCATTGCTTTATACTTACATATGCGTTTACTTATTGCTTGCTTGCTTGGTATCCGAGAGACGTTCTTGTAAGGCCTTTTCTTCTAGCTAAGGT
>Ga0302221_10001844_pt1 | contig 13388 bp, 9 predicted proteins | sample II_Palsa_E2_1_FD_193517 | JGI IMG/M metagenome (GOLD analysis project Ga0302221, IMG submission 193517) | Peat permafrost microbial communities from Stordalen Mire near Abisko, Sweden - II_Palsa_E2_1 | ecosystem: Environmental > Terrestrial > Soil > Palsa > Peat permafrost | place: Sweden... | reverse complement strand
GAATATATCACGTGATCGACAAATTTCTATAGCATCAAAGAATACTTGTGCAAATATGGAGATTCCATGGATATAGACTGGTTTTGATAAGTTTGGAGTAAATAAATAGAGGGAAGAGAGGGAGAGACCGATAAGGTCGACGTCACACCCCTCCTCGACAGGGGTGGAACCCCGCATTACCACATTCTGTACGACATTCGAATGATGATACCGTCCGACTTTTTTTCCAACCAAGTAACCCCTCAACTTTCACCCCCAAGCAAAGTTTAAAAGAACTACATCTGGAAAGAAGTTTGAATCACAAAGATCAAGTAGCGGTAACGCCATGTTGGGAGATTAGCAGTGATACTGCTGGTCGTACGAGCGGCGGAAGGACAGACGAATGTGTTAAGGCTGAACTGGTCCCAGAAGGTGGAAGATTCGTGGAGATTGTAGATGGAGCCGATGAGAGTGGTTACTTTGATAAAGTGCTCTAAGGCTGCTAGGGAGGGGTAGCTGAGAAAACTGTCTTTTCGTCGATGGTGGGCCAGAACGCTGCGGATCCTCCGGGTTGACGAACATTACACCCACGGCACTAGGAGGAGATACAGTCTAGCGACATCACATCTCATTTATTGGGTCGGCCGCTCTATCAATACTCCTATATGCACCCAAGTCATCTCCATCCATGCTGCTCTAAGATATCGTGACATTTCTGAAGGACTTCACTCTTTCGCTTCAGCTCCTCCTTCCTCTGCTCAAGATGTTTATCTTCCTCGACAAGTTCCTGGAACATTTTGTCCTCAAGCAAATGAACCTCAGGTGTGAGCTCGCTTAGACCTTGCATGAAATGTCGCTCAACGACTTGAGTCGCAATATTAACGATGTAGCAATCTCTCATAAACTGTTGGTTGATTAGTACCAGACTAAAAAGGCGTGGGAAAGTATCACATACCTTGTACTGGAGCCAAGCTGCGTTCAAAAAGTCTTCAGCCTCCTCCTCAGTCCGATCGTCTTGAGTATGGCGGCGTTGGCCCTCCGCTATGGTGTTGGGATTTAGCTCTTGTATGGGCCGTTTGAGATCTTTGTTCTGCAAGACAACATCCTTCACGAGGGCGTCAGTAGTTCTGTTCGCATTCCTCGTGTTTCGCTGCTGTCTGTACTCCGCCAGATACTTGGGAAGGCTATTCAGCTGGGTCTCTGTGCGATCATTTTCTATCTGGCTGAGCTCTCGTTTAGCCTCTTCCTTCATTTTTTTCCAACTTGCCACAGATTAGCTTAAAAACCCGCTCTGCAACAACCTGATGGTTAACGAATGTAGGCATCTCGCTCCTTAGTGGATCAGGCGCGAATGCCAAGAGGGTAGCATGCTTGAAGTAGAGCTTGCAGTGCTCGAAAGTCTTTCCGATATGCTCTTCGGCAATCTGATTCCAAAGCTTGGATTGCTCCCTGAAGAAGTCGTTGATGTGCTGAGGGTTGAAAGTGCCTGGAAGTTCATCCCCGCGTAACTCATCGAGATGCTTTTTGGCTTCTTGAATCTCCTCTTGGGGCGTTTTAGAACTTGGCTCTAACTTTTCCATGGCAGAGATATGCGACGCGATGGAGCGGAGGTCTGCGTCTGGATTGATACCAGAGGGTTCGAGTTGACTAGAGTACGCGTGGCCTTCGGTCATTATACGATCACGGAAAAGTTCGCTCTGCTCCACGATCCTTGATCCGATGTGGATAGGATGGGATGGATCGAGATGGTGATGGTTAGCATCGTATTGAGGGACGCCTTTCACGTAGTGGCTTTTCCTGTCTTTGAGATTTTTTGCCGCAACAGAGAAAATGTGTCGTTTTTCTTCCTCAGTCCTATCATCTCCCCCAAGGCTCCTACGCTCGGCTGCGAGTTCCTTCAATTTTGCCTTAGTTTTTGCCATCAGTTTGGGAAACTCTCGACATGCTGCATCGAGCAGGATCTTGCTAAGACGGGTTCGCAGGGTCACGACGCCCAAATTCTCAGGACCAAGTCGAGCCCACGGCTCTTCGCGGAGGAATTTTTCCTCGGCTGCATTTCGATCTTCGATAGTCGTATTGTTCCTCAGTTCTTCAGAGCTACGATTTCGCAGCACATGCCAATCGTACTGGATGCGCACCTCGTCTTTTCGTAGTCCTTGCGCAATCGCCACATATGTTTCGGCCCGCGACTTCTCAGCCGTATCTGGTCGAGTGATGATCCCTACTGTTCTCTCCCCTTTGCTATCGTATTCCTCGCAAAGCGAGAGAACTTTCTGGGTTTTGAAGTCTATATTTGCTGCAACAACGGCCAAGATCGTGGAATGTTGCTTTTTCATTTCTGACTCCATGATGTCCTGCACCAGTGGAAGGTTCTTCTTGTCGGAAGCATCATGCGTGATTAAGCCTGGAAGGTCCAAGATTTGCAAAATTGGTCGGTCGGGACCAGAAATTGTAATGCTAAGAATATCTCGAGAAAACTCCGTCTGTTGCTGGTTGCCAAGGATGGCATCTGCGGCTTTCTTGAACTGTTCCTGGAGCTCGCTTGATAGATTCCTTAGATCTGTGATTGGGGGAAATCGAGGGACAGATTTCCGCGAGCTTGCGGGATCTGCTTGTTCGATTTTGACCTCAACGAGCTCTCTTGGATGAGGTCGTAGAGTGACCTTTGTCACAAAGCGTGTGCAAGTGTTCTCGCTCCTAGGGAATGGGATCTCAGTGATAGCCTCAAGTACAGAGCTCTTTCCGGATGACTGTGACCCGCACACAACGATCTGAGGAAGGTCGAAATTGCTCTCAATATTAAGAGCTTGAAGTTCCGTCAGCGTGTTGAGTAATTCCGGAAATGTACCGGATTGTGGGCGTTTAAGAACGCATTCTTCTGAGCCGGCAATCTTGCATACTTTCCATCCTGGTGGTGTTGAAGGCTAGCTTGTTGCTGGGGCTTTGCAAGATCTTCATCACGATGCTCTGATGTGACGTTGTCATTATCAGAGCTTTCGCTGTTTTCCGCCTGTTCATCATCTGATGTGTCTCCTAGCCATGTTAATGCTGCCAAGGCTATCTCTTGCTGGTGTTTGCCTACGTGGCTCGCAAAGCCCGCTTGAGTCTCAGAAGGCGCTGTCAAGCAGAAAGGACAAAGTTGAGTTGCGACCGTGCAAGGTACAAGACGCTTCGAGGTGGATATGACTTCTTCTACTTGACTCGTGGTAATCTCGTTCTCATGTACCGCAATCATGTGTCCGCGAAGGACTTCTTGAGTTTCAAAGGTCTTCTTACATAGGTTGCAACGCCACTCGATATTCATACGGTGAACCTGGAACTCGTGGCTCCTCCATTCTCGCCGTGATTGAAAAGTGCGTAATCCCATTTCACACCCAGGGAAAAGACAGATATATGGTTCGAGGTCTCTCTTGACATGTTTCCTGTCCTTCGGTTAGTGTGTTCGAGACTACATGAGATGAAATACTGACTTCCAGTCCCCACGATTTCGAATCCCAGTCTGAACATCGCCACATATTTGACATTGAAAAGGGGACCCATATTCGTGCTGTTCTGGTAAGTTGGGTATCCGGCGTTGCCCTTGGTCCAATCCTTCTGCCATCGACGTAGCAAAGGACGTGTCCGATTCCGGAGGACGAACTCTTCTCGCGCGAGGTACAGAAATCGACATAATGTCAAATAAGGAAGGGTCCGAAAAGTCAGATGCGATCGCGGTGGACTGCACCGTCCTAGTAAGACTAATGCTGGTACGAATGGTGCTGACGACTGTCTGCTGGTCCTTGACTATGTTGCGATGTGGATCGACAATGATAGCATCTAAACTGGAACCGCCATCCTCCGTGGAGGAGGTTTCATGCATTCCGGGAGCGGACTCAAACTTCATCCGGAGTCTCTCTCGACGTTGCCAGTTCGCCTCACCTAGTCTTTTAACAATGCCTGTCTCCAGAGATGGAAATCGGTCTCGGACGATAAACACAAATGGGCGAGCGGGCTCAGGCACATTTGCAAATTCTTCGACGAGAGAGGTGTTTAGATCCTCGATGAGAATATTGTCTTTGGCTGGGTGATCGAGTGATGAAGAGAGGTCTGCTAGACTATCCATATAAATACCTAGGTCTTCAACGATATCTTCAAATGTGAAATCGCTCAGCGAAGATTCGAAGTCTGAACCCGAGTCCGACTCATCCCCTGCATCAAGGTTGTCGAAGACAGAACATTGTGACTTTAAGTCCAACATGGTAGCTTTTGCGATTTGATCAACCTTATGAGCGCGCATTTGGAGTTCAGTAACTTCGGTGAAAGCAGAAGACCAATTGTACTCAGACTTTACTTCAGGAACTAAAGGATGATGTCGTTAGCTGTTCACATTTCCAGGGCCTCGGCATCTTTATAAATTCTGGGGTTAGACGCAGACTTCAGACATACTTTTTGAGACCGCTTTGACCCACTGGACCATAAGTCCAAGAACAGTTCCTTTCAGGTTTTTAGATGAAGCAAGAATATGGTCCAGATCGCCAGTGCGTGTTGAGAAGCCCTCGTTCCACATGTAGAATTTCCGGAATTCATTTCTCAGCTGCTGGAATGACTCGGACTCGAACTGAGATGAATCTGCGGCAAGAATATGTAAGAGTGCAGAGAAAGCGGAGACTGATGCTTCGAAGAGGTAACAGACAGGTCCTAGTTCTTGGTCATCTCCATTTTGGATTCCTCGCTGCCAAAGAGCAACGTCCACAATACGGTCCATTTTTGTCGCAAGGCTAAACTGGCACAAAAACCGAAAGTTGATAGGTGTGATTACTTTTTAGAACCGACACACAAAGGAGAAATAGTAGATTGGGGGGAGGGGGGGGTTGCTTGAGCATGTGATAATGCTGTTGCAATAAGGGCTGGGATCAGGCTGAGAGGCTAATAGTTGTCGAGAGACTGGTCTTCACTGCACCACTCCATAGGCTTCCAGACAATAAGCCAAGAAGAGCATTAGTGAACATTTCAAGTATAGAACAAAATATACGAATTGTCGAGACGATATCTAATCAAGAGAGGTCTCATTCTGGAACGGGAGATAAAGGTGATAGGCATCTGAGAGATTCGGTGAAAAACTGGAAGATGATGACAAATCCGGCCAATCACTACACCCATGGTGCAAAAGTGATCTTCAGCCTCACTTCACTTGACGCCGTCTTCCAACAGAAGATATTGCCAACAACAGGTCCCTCCAATACACCTGCCTCAACCCTCGTCTACGCTGCGATCATATGCAAGCCCTGCAGCCATGAATGCCATGCTAATGGCATGCTAATGGCAGGCCAATAGCCTTGTGTAATAGGACAAACTCTACACAAGTTTGGATCCTCTCGGATTAGCAGCCGGCCTCGAACAGGGTACTATCCAAACGTACTCATTCTCAGTGTATACGCAGCTCTAATCTAGAATCAAGGAATATCCTGGATACCAATGGACCCCGCAACAGTTGCAGGTCTTGTTCTAGCAGTAATCCCGCTCGTTATATCTGCCGTCGAAAACTACGAAGTTACCTTTCAGCCTTTCGTCACATACCGACGGTATTCAAAGGAAGTCGAAAGATTCGCGGCTAAGCTGGATGCGCAGCGTGCCATATTCCACAATGAGTGCCAGCTTCTGTTGCTAGAAGTTGGACAGAACTTGACAGACATTCTTCGAGATCCCAATCATCCCACTCGAGCCGATGAGCAGTTGTCGAAGCGACTCGAAGAATTGTTGGGCTCCTCATATGCTACATGCGTAGCAACGCTGAACTTGATAAATGATATTTTGAATGAGGTTACAGAGGAAACGAGGGGATTTGGGGATCTCATTGAGAATAAGGTCAGTCGAGTCTATCTTCCCCCTGGGTTGGTTCTGAGCTACGACTCGAAGTATTTGGTCAATTGACTTTTTTTTTGATCTCATTTGAGGCATCCTGTTCTTTAAAGTCTCATTACTCTTGATCATACAGTTCATTAAATCCATCGCTAACCTCACAACTCAAGAAATCCAAAGGCAAACAAACGTTCTCCTCTTTTCGTCAAAGGATCAAGATCAGCTTCTCCAAAAACCGATTGACCGACATCGTCAACGAGTTACGGATCCAGAACGAAATTCTCGGCAGGCTCTCAAATCAAATACGGAAGCTAGCTTCAACTTCTGCACAACCTCCACGGCCTGCTGCTAGTACGGTAACTTCTCACCTGAAAATCACGCAACAAGCTTCTACTAGGTTGTATGACATTCTGGCAAGCGGGTGGGCATGCGATGATAGAGTCAAACATGTTGCTAGCATGGGTCTCAATGTTGAAGAACAGTCTGTAGCGAAGGTGCGGTTCAACCTAGCAGTTACATGCGTTCAACCATCAATGCAGTGTAAGCCTTTATGGCTTGCAATTGAGTCTGTTCCTGGTGATATACCTCAGGAGCCACCTGCTGAGGAGCCCTCTGCTGCGCTCCAAGCTACACTACAGAAGATGGGTGCCACACGCGGAGTTCGATTTGCCCTATCGACTTCAACGATTTCGACGTCCAAAATAAGCCCGTCTGCAGGCAGATCAAACTCACTTCCGGGGATGCAAATTGACCTCTGCTCAATGGGCAAGCTTTGTCGCTATTTCAGGCAGCCGCAATTTCAAACAGGCGCAGAGCCGTGTGTGGGCTTTTTAGAAAAGACGAAGACCTTCAAGCATTTTGTTTATCGGCATTCAGCGCCTGTGCAGCTAGTAGATGACTCGAAATCGATATCGCTGAAGCAAATCCTTCAAATAAATGCTGAAGAGAAGCAGGAGAGGGACTGGATAGAAAAACTCCAACTCGCGAGACTTCTTGCGTTAGGAGTCCTGCGATTCCACAATACGGAATGGCTACCCGAATCATGGGGTAGCAACAATGTACGCTTCATTGGTAGAGATGCGGTATCTGAGCATGAATATTTACTCGATTTACCTCGCCTGCACGCTCAGCTTTCCAACACCTCCTCGCGACAGATTGCACATTTGAACCCCAGCCTTGCGAGGAACGAAACATTATTCAATCTCGGAGTTGTTCTCCTCGAACTAGGATACAACGCCCCATTTGAGAGCCTTAGCCAAGGCGGTAGTGATAATGTGGCGAACTTCTTTGCGGCTCGACGACTAGGCGAATCAGTACATAAGAAGCTGAATATGACCTATAGAAGACTTGTGGAAAAATGTTTGGATTGTAATTTTGGAGTTGCTTACAAGTTGGATGATACTGAGTTGCAAGGCGCAGTTGTGGTTCAAGTTGTGAACCAGTTGGATATTTGTTTGAAGCAGTATCAGGCGTTTAACTCGCTTGCTCCTATCCCCTTTATCACGTAAAGCTTCTAGGTTAATTGATGTGAGCACAGTTGCAGTATTGTATCCTTGTTTAAAAAGCTTGAGGTTATAAGGAGTGACGCTTGATTTCTAAGTAGGGAAGCGCTGCTAGTTAAATACAGGATGGTCAGCTGGGCCTAAGCGTACCAGGGTTTTAGCGTGGTAACCCCTATATGGATGACGTATCAAGATGTACAGGGCCGCCCCTTGGAGATTGCAACATCGATTTAGGGCTTTAAACGGACCCAATTAATATGATTGAAACACCAGTCTGCATGAACTTCAATGTGCGCGTGGTCTTCTAATTAATTGAAGTCGCTGCCTTTGGAGGTGGCATTCATGGGCCACTACCTTCAATATGGCCACATGCTTAATTATTAAGTACGAAACAACGAGACTCAATAGATCCCCAAATTTCCCAAGGCACCCATTGCCTGAATTATCCTGCTAGAATCCCAGTTGCAGACTGCAGTGCGCCCGGAATGCACCAACGAATTTTGGATGTGAAGGCACGTCTAAGCGAAGAAACATTGAGAGATGGCTGGAAAGGGAAGGACATAACGTGCCAGTGCGGCCTAGCGAGAGATATCCCCATGACAGGGAGACTACCATCTCCAGGGAACTAAAACTGGATAGATAGCATCCTACATTAAGATTACATGTGTGAGCTCTCCAGGCTCACAACTTGCTCGAGGAAGTGGACGCTTTTGCGTACTTTCTCAGATCTTTCGATTCCTCCCTGAGTGCCAGCTCGCTCATAATTTCTTCGCTTCCCCCACCTAGATAGAGCTGGGATGAGCATCAAGTTTTCCAGGGATGTCTCATCTGTGGATGGAGAAATGGAAGGACTTACCGACTGCCATGACCCTCACATCTCTTGAGATAGCCTCAATCCTATGCAGCAGTCATCAGCCACTGTTGTTACAGTGAAGGGGCACATACCGTCCACCTTTCCCGCCCCTCGCATATCCCAATCCACCCATCACTTGCTGTGCTTCTCGAACGCACTTCTCCAAACACCTCGTGGCGACGACTTTCAGCATAGCAGTCATGCCCCCAATCCTCACTCCATCTCCATCTCTCCCACCATTCTTTCGACTGAGCTCAATCAACCATGTCAACTGCTCCAGGAACGCTTGAGCTGGCTCGATCATCCTTCCCATCTTGACGAACTTCGCCCTGATGATCGCGTTCTCAATCAACTTGATCCCGAACGTCTCCCTTGTACAAGCATGCTTCCACGCATCTTCCGCACACACTCTACTCAATCTGATAGCTTGAGTAGCAATACCTTTCCTCTCTGCATTGAAATTGGACATGATGACTTCGAAACCACGATTCTCCTTGTGGATCAGGTTCTCGACAGGAACCCTCACATCTTCGAAAGTGATGAATGTGCTCCCCGATGCACCAACACCAGAGTTGAACATCTGTCGGGTTGAGACACCTTGTACCTTCAAAGGGATAATCAAGAGCGAGACACCTCCTGCCCCTGATCCGCCGGTGCGAACCGCTGCTGTCACGTAATCGGCCCAGATGCCATTTGTGATCCATTTCTTCGAGCCATTGACGATATAGTGATCGCCTTTGCGTATGGCAGTTGTCTTGATGCCTGCCACATCAGAACCAGCTAGTCCATATTAGCAATCTGATCTTTGGCTGCAAGAAGAGACATGCCATCAGGCTCAGTGATCCCAAGGCAAAACGTAATGCTTCCATTTGCAACTCCAGGGAGGAATCTATCTTTTTGAGCTTGCGTCCCGAAGTTGACAATCGGTGGAACACCAATGCTGTTACCGCCTCCAAGTCCCCATAAGACCCCCGTATATCCCTTTCCCATTAGCCAAGTCCAGTAAAAAGGGGCGACAACCTACGACGCGTGACAACTCATCAGTGACAATTAACGAGTGCCAAGAGTCCCATTCTTCATATGAAATATCTCCAGGGAACCGTATATTTTTTAAACCGGTAATTAATCCCACGTAACCCAGCTCTACGTGGCGTTTGAAAGCCTAGATCTCGTCAGACGCGGTCAAGCAAAATGTGGTGTCACGTGCCTTGTCTGGAACCTTGCCTGCAGATTCCCATTCGAAAGCATACGGGAGAATTTCTTCGTCGACGTACTTGCGGACAGCTGCTCGGAGCTTCCGGTGAGAATCGGTGTAATGCGGCGAGACATTCCTCGAGTACCACAGTGGCTCTGCGTATGGTGTGGGACAACCGAATGCTGGGTAGTCATTGGTTCGCTGAGAAGGTGAATCTTTGGGCCTGGTGGCGGGCTTAGACATCTCGATTGCTTTTAATCTAAACACTAGAGCACCAATTGGTTCATAGCATTGTATTATGTATGCTTTCCCGTGGGTAATGGTGTTGTTGTTATCGGATATCAAAGTCCTCTAAGATGCCCGATGCCGAGGCATCTGTGCGGGGATCTGCACGCGCAAAGCTGTCAAGTTTGCGAGCTCCATCAATGACGGTTTGGTTTACCTGTTGTCACCGATAGCTGCAGTAAACTCGTCCCAAGAGATAGGACGATGTGAGCAATCACTAGTTGTCGGTGATCGTCGAGGAGAAATGAAAATTTTCTAGGAGAAGTCTGGGTAGGGAAAAGTCTGGGGAAGCGGGTCCTCCCGGATTTGGGAAAGCGCAGATTACGGCAGGATTTTAGGCGGTGAAGGGCCAGAACGCGAAAACCGAAAATCCGAAAATCGAAAATCTATAATTTACTAAAGTACTTTGATTTACCCGCTACCTATACCTAAAATTTAGGTAGCTTTTTAAATCAATTCAACTTGCAGTTCTCTAAAAATAGCTTTATTATATAAAAATATAAAAATATTTATTTATATATATATTTCGATCGTTTTCGAGATGTTTATTCCTTTTATTTATAATAATTATTACTCCCGTAATTATTACCTTTACCGCCGCTTTTACTTTACGTCCCCTTGACTTGGGTTTTTTATCTTTCTTTTTTATAAAGTCGTATCGAAACGTTTATATTTATAAAATTAACTTTTCTTATATTATATTCTTAAATCGAAAGATATATAATTTTTTTTTTAATTAATTTAAAAGAATTTATACTTAAACATATAATATAATATAATAAGTTTATAAGAGAGTATTAAAATAACGTTAGCTTTAAAATAAAGGAGTTATTAAAAAGATTTATTAAATTATAAATTAGAAATTATAAAATAATTAAAATAAGAATAAAAAAAATTTATTTTATAAATTAAGTTTATTATAATTATTTATAATTTTGTTTCTTTAAATTTTTAATTTATAAAGTATTTTTTTTTATTATTTTTTTTATTATCTTTAATTATTATAATTTTTTTAAGCTTTTATTATAATACTCGTTTAAATTATTTAAAAGTTTATATTAATAAGTTAATTTTTTTTAGAATATTTAAAGTCTTTTATTCTTTTTTTTCTTCTTTCGTTAATAATTATTTAAAGAAGTATTATAATATTCTTATAAGTAATACTTTATATATTCGAAAAGGAAATTAGTTTTTTATTAAAAGATTATAATATTAAACTTCTTTAAGACAATATATATTATAAAAAAAAAAAATATAATAATAAGTGAAATCTTATAAAAATAATTTAAAATTATAAAATAATAATTTAATATAAGTATATAATAATAATAAAAAAGCTTAAAATTAAAGAAGATTAAACTATAATTAATAAATAAAAAAATATTAAATTCTTTTATAAATTATATTAAAGACTAATTTTTATATTTTAAATTTTAATAATTATATAATATTCTTTATATTATTATAACGGGATTTTTTTAAAATTAATTAAAATATTAAAAATAAATATAATAAAATATATTTTTTTATATTTAATCTTTTATAAATAATTATTTATTTTCGAATAATTATAATTAATTTTATTATTTAATCTTTATTTTTTTTATTTATTTAATATATTTAAAAAATCTTAATTATTTTTATTAATTATTTCTTTATTCTTTAAATTATAAAAATAAGACTTATCGTCTTTAAATATATATATTTTTATAAGTTTAAGTTTATTAAATATTTTTTTTAATCTTAACTATAATTTTATTTATTTAAGTATTATATATTTTTATTATTATTTTATATTTTTATATATATATTTTTATAAGATTATAAAAAAATATATTATTTTTAAAATATTTAATATAATAAATTATATTAAGAAAATTTTTTAAATTTTTTAATTTAATATTTTATAAAAAAAAAATATTATTTTTTATAAATTTAAATTTATTGATTTTTAGAATTTTTTATATATTATATAAAGTTATAATATTTTAATAAAAAATATTATTTATAATTATATTATTTTTTTTTATAAATATAAATAAAATAAAAAAAAAATTTAAAAGTATTTTAATTATTAAATAAATTCTTAAAAATTATAAAACTTATAAAGGATTAATTTATTTTTCTTTAATATTATAATACTTTATTAAAAAAATCTTTTATCTTATTAAAAAATTTTAAATACTTTAATAATAATTTTTTCTTATTAATCTTTTTAATAAGATTAATAAATTTTAACTTTTTAAAAGTCTTTTTTATAAGTTTATTAAACTTAATAATATCTTTAAGAATAAAATAATTTTATTTTATATTTTAATTAAAGAAGATTATTTTAATAATTTATAAATTTTTATAATTTAATAAATTATTTTTATAAAATATTAAATAATTATATTTAAAATTAAAATATTTTATAAATTATAAATATATTATAAAAAATTTATTATTATTTAATATATATATATAAGCGAATAATTATATTAAAAAGTTTACTTATAATAATTAAACTATTATTATAAAATAAAAGTTTAAGAATTTTTTTTAATTTCTTAATATATTTTATTAATAATAAAAATATAATATTTTTATTTTAATTATAAATATATACTTTATTTTTTTTTATTAATTTAATTTAAAATATTATCTTAAAAAATTATTATTTATTTTATAAAATTTTTTATAAAGTTATTTAATTATTTAAGTTTTAATATATATTTTAAATAAAATTAATTAATAAATATATTCTTCTTTTAATATTAAAAGATTTATAAATTATTTTAAAAAAAAAATTTAATAATAAAATTTATTTAAGTATAATAAATATTATTCTTATACTTAATTATTTAATAAATAATAATAATTTACTCGAGAATAATATTATAATTATTAATTTTTTAAAGAATAAAAATTTATTAAATTATTATAAATATTATTTATAAGATAGTTTATTTTTAAGGAAATTATAAATAATATAATTTATAATTTTTTTAATAATAATTTTCTTATTCTTAAAGTTTAATTCTTTTTATATATTAAAGTTTAAATATTATATTTTTATTATATTATAAAGACTTTTATAAATTATTTTTATTTTATAAGTCTTTTTAATTAATTTCGCGATTATTATTAATATAATTTTAAAAATAATTTTTATTATAATTTTTAATATTATTTTTATTTTTTTTATTATAAAAATTAAACTTTTAATAAAAAATAATTTTTTATTCTTTTTTTCTTTAAAATTTTTATATATATATTTACTTTTATTTAAATTATTTTAAAGTTATTATAAGTTTAATTCTTATAATAAAAAAATTATTCTTTTTAATAATAATATTTTTTTTTAAATTATTTAACTTTAAAGAATTTTAATATCTTATTTTTTTTAATTTATAATATTTATTATTTTATTTAAAAAAGAATTTTATAATATATTAATATATTTTTTATTAAATTTTTCTTAAATCTTTAATATAATCGTAATTTATAAAAAAGCTTTATTTAAAAATTTAAAGAATATTTTATTATTATATTTTTTTTTATTAATATATTAAAAGATTTAAATCTAAATTTAATTTTTATAAGATTTTTTTTTATAATAATTAAATATTTTTTAATATTAATTATTATAAATATTAATTTATTATAATTATATTTAATTTATTAATTTCTTTAAAGAATATATATATTAAATAAATAAATAATTTATTTAATATTTTTTATTTATTAAATAAAT
>Ga0302221_10001842_pt1 | contig 13396 bp, 12 predicted proteins | sample II_Palsa_E2_1_FD_193517 | JGI IMG/M metagenome (GOLD analysis project Ga0302221, IMG submission 193517) | Peat permafrost microbial communities from Stordalen Mire near Abisko, Sweden - II_Palsa_E2_1 | ecosystem: Environmental > Terrestrial > Soil > Palsa > Peat permafrost | place: Sweden... | reverse complement strand
AAGGAGACCAAGCCCGACGAGAAGCATCCCAAGTTTGGGAATCTTCCGCTCAGCACCAGCGGACCTCAAGATTGTGCACTGACCGGCACTGCCCTCCTCAACACGCCATACCTCAATAAAGGAGCTGCGTTCCCTGCAGAAGAACGGAAAACATTCAAATTGACTGGATTGCTTCCTCAGAATGTCTCAACTTTGGATCAGCAAGTCAAGAGAGCTTATCAGCAGTATTCGACTCGAGCGGACGATCTCGCGAAAAACACCTTTATGACGAGTTTGGCGGGGCAGAATGAGGTGTTGTATTTCCGTGTGAGTTGATGCTTCTTAGATGTTTATATCCAAATTCTCTTTTTTCTCCCCTGAAACACGACATTACCGGACAGGCATTCCCTTCTTTGTTCCCTCCCTTGTATACACGATGTTGGCAGAGGAGAAACACGTGATGGAATCTGATCACGTGTCAGACATTGAACCCTTTGGTTCACGGAGTTTGTAGTATTTTGTTCCGGTGCTGATTTAGATTTACTTCATTATCTCGACAAAAATCCTTGGTGTTTCAAGATTTACATTGATATGCAATGTCACGTTACACTGCTCGACGTCCTGAATCTCTCTGACCTCAATCAGTTGATCCAAGACCACCTGAAAGAGATGTTCTCCATTATCTACACACCAACAGAAGGAGACGCAATCCAGAACTATTCTCGCCTCTTCCGCAAGCCACAAGGCTGTTATTTGAACATCAATGACGTTGGCCGAGTTTATGATGACTTGGCCCAATGGGGAGGTCCGGAAGATATCGACTATATCGTGGTAACAGGTGAGTGCTACCACCCGCCATTACAATAGCCTTACTAAAGACCAAGCAGATGGTGAGGAAATACTGGGTATCGGCGACCAAGGCGTGGGAGGAATTCTCATCTCAGTCGCTAAGCTTGTCCTCACTACGCTCTGCGCAGGCATCCACCCCAACAGAACCCTTCCGGTCGTTCTAGATTGCGGAACAGATAACGAGGAGCTTTTGAAAGATGAACTCTATCTCGGTCTCAGAAAACCTCGTACCAGAGGCAAGGAATATGACGACTTTGTAGATACATTCGTCCAATCCGCTCGAAAGTTGTACCCCAAAGCGTACATCCACTTCGAAGATTTCGGGTTGCCAAATGGTAGCTTTGCCATTTCCCAGTTTTCATTCCTCTTATCAAATTGACAAAATTTGGAGAATAATAGTTGACTCTTCTCAGCTCGCCGCATACTCGACCGCTACCGCCCTGAAATCCCGTGCTTCAACGATGATGTCCAAGGAACGGGCTGTGTTACGCTAGCAGCAATCATGGCAGGCCTTCATGTCAGCAAGCTGAAGCTGGAAGATATGCGGATGGTTATATTTGGCGCCGGAACAGCAGGAACAGGAATCGCTGACCAAGTCCGGGACGCTATCGCAACAGACAGCGGGAAATCGAAGGAAGAAGCTGCAAAACAGATCTGGTATTCCTCTCTTTAAAATCTACTTTCCGTTTAGCCATATCATCTGTACTTATAAACCAATAGGTGTGTAGACAAACCCGGTCTCCTTCTAAAATCCCACGAGGATAAGCTCACATACGCCCAAATCCCTTACGCACGCGATGACTCCGAATGGCAAGACAAAGAAGGCCACGATCTCCTCGCCGTGATCAAAGGCGTAAAACCCCACGTCTTAATCGGGACCTCGACACGTACATCCACCCCCTTTCTTCCTTCCTTACCTACACTAACTCTCTCCAGGACCAAAAGCCTTCACTAAAGAGATCGTCCAAGAAATGGCCTCGCATGTCGAACGCCCCATAATCTTCCCCCTTTCAAACCCGACTCGCCTCCACGAGGCCCAACCATCTGATTTAAATGAATGGACGAAAGGAAAAGCACTCATTGCAACCGGCTCGCCCTTCCCACCCGTGAAATACGAGGGCAAGGAATACGAAGTAGCAGAGTGCAACAACAGCACGTGCTTCCCCGGCATCGGCTTGGGTTGCGTACTTTCTCGCTCCAAGCTCCTGAGTGACAAAATGCTCGTCGCAGCTGTCAAAGCCCTCGCTGCGCAGTCTCCTGCTCTCAAGGATCCAGATAAAGGACTGCTCCCGGATGTGGTGAATGTTAGAGAGATAAGTGTGCATATTGCGAAGGCGGTGATCAAGCAGGCTGTTGAGGAAGGACTAGCAACGGAGAAAGGTATCCCCGAGGATGACGAGGATTTGGAGGAGTGGATCAGGGAGCAGATGTGGGATGCAGCGTATCGGCCACTTAGGTATGTGGAGATGCATGGGGCGGGGAGGCACGCCCGGGGGGAAATGGGAGTCGCGGGGGCGGCTGCGCAAGTTTGAGGGGTTCTTCGGGGGTTTCCTTTGCGTAGTTTGGAGATAGACTGATTTGAGCTGTGAATGGGGGATGAGGCTGAAAATTTTCGATGATTTCGAACTATTTTTCTGAGCGTCCCTGTGAGCTATTTGGACGTTCAAGTCCAGCCCTTTTCCATACCCACACTAGTGGTGGTACCAGACCTCATACTAGCGTGTATTTCACCCCCCTTTGCGCACACACGACGGTGCAACAAGACTCACGTTCTCTTTAGGCATCTTCGACTGAAGACTTTCGCTCGCTTCCTCCTTCTTGAGCCCCTCCTCTTTTCAAACATTTCTGTTTCTGGAAGCGACCGCAAAAAGGAGACGTCAACCCACTTCACAAAGTCATCTCACCCCGAAGTCTAGTTTTCCTTGGAATATCCAAGTTTAGTGCTTCAGGTTGACCATCACATCTTTCAACATTCAGAGTAAATGGCAAGCCCGCCACTCGCCCTCCAAGTGCCCTGTGATGAAGGGGTTCGAATTCATATTTTGCCACGCCCCCTCCTTGTATGTCTCGTTCTATTATTTATGATTTAAACAGAAGTGTGGACCAATATCCTTCTTGGCAAAAAGGATGTGCTATTGAAAGAATGTTGTGGCAAAATCTTGGAGCCAAAATGAAATGTTACGTTTTCTGATCTGCCCCCAAGTCCCGCAACAAATCAAAATTACAAAGATTGAAGTAGTAGAAGTGTCAGTTGGGCAAATCAGGTGATTAGCGCACTTTCAGACTGGGGTACCGGGACCTATACGAAGTATATAGAGCTTGACAACCCCCTCTTAGAATAGCAACGGTGTCCATTTTCCGCAACTGACATGAAGATAACAGATGGACAATACGTCAAGGACAGGAGAAATGATGTGAGAGCCAAGAAGCAGGAAGTTACTCAAAGCAGGAAGTCTGTTCTTAAGGGTATATATATCGTCTTCCTTGAATCATTACAGGAGGTTGTATGATGGAAAGGGGGGGTTAGTTCGCTTGTGAGGCGAGGTTGGAGAGTTACTCTCGCCGCCATTGCGAAACAAGCACAACCATCACCGTGTTCAACACCGCAAGAACCCAACAAGCGAAACCAAACGCGCCCTGAAAATCATGCTCCAGAAACTTCCACAGCAACGCCGCCACACCACTAACCACCAACACGCCCAAATTCAGCAGCGCAATCTTTAGGAAGTCAGGTCCCTCATCGATGTGCACGCCCCAACCAAAGCTGACCGGACCGTGCTCGGTGAAGATGCTCGTGGCGAGCTTCCGCGGGATTCGCGGCATCCAGGCCAGTTTACGAGAGGGCGTGGCGCAGTGCAGCAGGTAGTGCAGGAAGAGGTCAGAGGGGATGGGAAGTTCGTCGACGAGAGGGCAGGGGTTGTAGACGTAGCGTTTGGCGTCGACCTCGCTTTTGGGTGGGAGGGCCACGGTGCCAGGTTTCTGAAGGAGGCCGACACGGCTGCGCTCTTCTACTGAAAACTGCGAGGTGTTAGATGCTATTGGAATGCGGGGTTTTAGGGAATGGAACGGGAACGTACGCGGACGTAGGAGACGGATGAGGGACGCAGGAGCCAGAATCGAGAGCGGTAGCTGCGGAGTCTGAAGTAGTGCTCTTTGACGGCTTGGAAGAATTCTCCATCGCTCCGGACGGCTCTCAGATCTATCTCCGCAAGACTCTTGACGAATATTCCTGCGTTGACGCACAGCTCGAAGAATGTTGGGGTCGAAAAAGTTGGATCCAATATTGAGCTACTCGACAGAGAGCCAAGCAGAGTTGATGTTGGAGATGGATTGCTTGCGTCTGTGCTGACACCGCTACTAGTCGAAGTACTAGATCCGGCAGTATGCCGCATGTGAGCTGCTGTTGGCACGGACGGCTGTCTAACTTGTTCACCAGGATCAAAGTTTTGAGCCGAGGGCAAGGGGTTACTTGGTCTATTCTGCAGATTGAAAATTAGTGCTGCCATTCTCTCGGTGGGTTTCTTGCTGAAGTCGACGTAAAGAGCATCTCCACAATCCTAGAAATGTCAATTGTCAAAAAGGTGTCATTCTCTCCAGCTGAGAGGCTTACACAAATCCACTCTGCCCTCTCAAAGCCGGTAGCAACTGGCGGCCGAAGTAGCTTCTTTATTTTATTTGTAATTCTTGTGCGAATGTTAGGGATAAGTTTTCTTGAGGCGTGACTCACGAGAGGTTCAGGGTTTGGTGAAGAAGGAACACCGATATCTTTTGGCGTGGAATCGTCCTTGCAAGGACTCAAGCTGCTTTCGACTTGTGTTGTGCAAGCCTGAAGGACGGATTTAGGGTGGACAAAGGAACAAAGCGCCTGTTTAAAAGCGCCGAATGCTGCCGATGAGACCAGGAAATCCGTGACTTTCTCGAGATTACGCAAATGAGGCTGCTCAGCATCGCTGAAATTGCTCCAAGCGTCACTGTTTGAATTCTCTCCGGTTTCCTCTATTGTCTCGTCGTGCTTTGGTGTATGATGTTGCACAACTTGCCCGAGATATCTCTCCAGTGTAAATTTCGAGTATTCTTGACCTTTTAATCCGTGGAACGCTGAAGCTTGAGGCTCACTCTCCGATCCGCGAATCCTAGAGGAGATGAGACTGGTCACATGGGTTCGGTATGTGTGCACTATTTTTGTTGCTCCTTTCTCAAGAGTGTCCTTGGCCTCGCTTCGTAGAGAGAATGCGTAATATTTCAGAAGCCTTCTGAAGTTTCGCTCAAACCGATCTGACTCCATGGTCTGAAATCCTTCTTCTAGTAATGTTCGGATTTCGTTGTCAGATAACAGAACTTCGGCGAACTCCGCAGCAGCTCCTACTGTTCCAGCTAGATTAACGGAAGACATTGTGATATCTGTGGCGCGGCTCTCGAGTGATGCAACACTCCCCGAGTCCCCATCTTCAGTGTTCTCATCACGACCTTTGATTGTATTTTTCCCCTGTACCGCTCCTTGTGAAGTTTTACTCGCATAACCACTGTCACTGGAAGGAAATGTGGCGAGTTCGAGTTGATTTTGGGCGTCTGAAATAGTCTTGCTCTGTGCCACTCCTTGTGAAGCTTTACTCACATAACCACTGTCATTGGAAGGAAAGTCGGCGAGTTGGAGTTCATTTCGGGCATGTCCCCTTTGATATCCGCCGTTAGCCACCATCATTGAGCTGCTTTCACCCGAAGTAGTTGGAGTAACCTGCGGCCACTCGTCTTGACTGTCGTAGTAGTCGTAAGTGGAGCCAAGGAGCATTTTCCATACATTCCCATTGGATGGTTCGTGGTCGACAATGTCCCTATGACAAGATTCAGTAAAGGCGCCCTAATCTTGGAACGTACACGAAAAATTGACACGGCAGACAAGTTAGGATAACTCACGGTTTGAGTCCCAGCCCCGAATCTAGAATATTCAATCGGTCAATAGCCTCGGCGTTGTTGCCGAAGCTGATAAACTGGATCCCAACTTGCACTCTACCCTTATGAAGCTTGTTCAACTTGTTGACAAGATTTGTAATGGGTCCTGCAGCATCACAGTTGGGCTCCCAAATACCGTCGGTCAGAATGTACAGATTCATAGGGAGGACTGACTTTCTCAAGAACGTTTTCGGCTTCTCGAGTTCGGTTTGATAAGTTTCGAGGATCTCGCTCAGTCTCAGATTCATATCCGTAGTCCCTTTGAGTAATTCCGATCGCGACTTAACCATATTGACTAGGCTGGTAGCCTTTGGGTTCTTTTTTAAAGTTTCGCCACAGATTGTGAAGGATAGATCGAGTCCGTTTGGATTGACATATTTCAAGATGTATGTCAGAGCCTCGACGACTCTTGTTAACGATTTCCAGTACGGTTTCATGCTGGCCGAATCATCAATCAGAAATACCTATTGCAATCATTAGCATGGCCTAGGAATATTGCGGTCGGAGGATGTCCTACATGATCTCGCTTTCTTAGTCGATCATGAAGATGTGGATTCAGAATTGGTCTATGCCTTCCTGTTTCCTTTCTCTCCCTCTTCCAGTCTAGAGCCTCTTCAACTGACCAGCGCTCGGGTTGGAGTTGATTTCGGGCTTCCAAAACAATGCCTTTTGATATATACCAAAGATTTGCCGCAGTAGGGCGGGCCGGGGGAACCTCTAACATGTTTGTGATCATTCGGTCGACCACTGCTTTCGTAATATAATCTTCTGTCCGTAAGTTCGTAGTCGACTTTCTGTGGGACTCCTTCACGGCCATAAGCACTTTCCTGCCGTCGTGGAAACAGTCGGCATCCTGAAATTCGGCTATCTTCGAGATTTCGTCCTTGCGTTCGTTTCGATATTGAACTATACCCTTGTAATGGCATTTAACCCATCGTGCAACCTCACTGTATACGCATCCAAGAGCCCATATGTCCACATTTTGGCCAACTCGAAGCTTGTCGCCTACCGAGGTCCCGTCTGGTGTGTAGCATTCTGAAGCGCCTGCAACTTGTGAATTAGCTAAAACTATGGTTTGGGACGAACAAATATCACTAACCATAGGTTCGAGTCCCATATGAATGACTAGCCGTCGAATCCTGGCGTGACGCATCAACCCTTTTGAAGTGGCTTGTTCCGAGGCCTGCCAGCTTGAACTGCCATTCTTTGGAATTCGTTGACCCATTGCTTACGACCAATATATTCTCGGGCTTCACGTCTTGATGCCACCTAAGCCGAAAAGATTAGTAGGCGCAGGCTTTCGTGTGGGGCGACGTGACGTACCCCATATAGTTTCCCCCAGCTCCATCTGTATTTGCCCTGTGTATGCGACTTAGGGCATCTAAGATCTTAAATAGAGCTTCCCAAAAGTTTATAATTTCTTCTGGGTCGACCGGTGGTATTTCATTCTGGAAGTATTCCTCTAAAGTCCCTTTGTCGGCATATTCGAGTAGAACGTGGTGTTCATCGCCTCTGGTAAAGCTACCATGAAACCTAATTATGCCAGTGTTTTTACCTTGTTGTTGTAGCCTTCGGAATGCCTCAACTTCTCTTGCATAGGTTATAGCGGCTGTCGCGGTGATGTATGTTTTAAGCACAAAGGTGTCGGAGGAGTCTTTCAGTCGCTAATGGTCTGTGTTAGTAAACAACGACCAGGCTCCCTAAGGAAGTTGGATATTGTAGATCTTACTACTTTGTCTGCTTCAGATAACAGTTTGTTATACGCAGGGTGCAGTCTGATCCGCCAGAGTGTCGCACTGCCTCCCGAACTCAGGCTCTTCTTGTAGACAATAGGCAGAATTGTCTGTTTCGGAAAATGCTTGTCCATAAATGGTTGGCGAAACACAGGGACGCAATACTTCCACTGCTCTTTGCAGAACTTCCTCAGGAAATCTGGATCTCCAGTATCCTCTGGCCAATTGGGTGGGTGGCTCCTCGGGTCAAAAGGTAATCTTGCGTCGCTCAGGGAGTCATGGCGTCGGAAGTGCTTTATCCACTGACCTTTCGATATCTTCAAGAGCGTGCAGAAAACTGCAATGTTATCAGGAAGGATGTCGTTCCACCATATGCCATCGCCTCGAGGGAAGAGATCTGCGATTATCTGATTCATCCTCTCATGGTCGTTCCCCTCCAAGTACTCCCGAACTCTGTCCCGCACAGTGAAGCTATTAAGAATGGGCCCATCAAGTGATTCGGGCTCGGTGACTTCGAAGCTGGAGGATCTGTCTAGGAAGGACAGGAATGACTGGATCGAAGGCTGGAAGTCTGGTTGTTGCCCTAGGTCTTCCATCTAGACGAGGCTCCAGGGATACCGAGACAAGATCAGCGGCTATCAAAGGCATGCGATAACGTGCATGGGCATGAGGTCGTATGTTCAGGTGGTCGCAGTAACTGTCCTTCATGTACTTATTGAGGTAGGTTCAAATGAGGCCAGAGGAGATGGGGGAAAAGGCAACTGTGGAGAGCCTCATTCTGCTCAGCCACTGCGCAAGGCTCTCGCTGGACGAACTTGATGAGCAAGGCAGAAAAAGCAAAAAAGGAGGGGGGTGGGTCAAGCGAGACCACTAGGCCTTGCCCAGAGGGCTGAGGGTACAGTACATCCCCGCAATGGAGAGTTGGAGACCCAGGATGGGGTGCAGTTCATTAGCGGGCCATGCAGAACGGATACGGGCATCATTGGACCACATAAGCTTAACTTCCACCTTGATTAATAATTCTGGGATTCTGGGATTCTGGGTCTTATCCAAATCGAGGGGTCAAGGATCAGCGTTCGAGAACGCTGGGATTCAGCCTAGGGAAGGAATTTGGCTCTGCGCCCTGCTGAGCCCCCGCCCCCCCCCGCCCCCGCCCCCGCGCCCCCAGACAAGATGGCCAATAGTAAGGCTCGAACCTGTGCTGATGTATACTGAATAGAAAAATAGTGACGAAAAGAAATGTAGACGTGCAATAGATTTAGCGTGGGCAAATGCGCAACAAATATCTTGTTATCTTGTGATAGTAGTAGTACAGCTAAAAGTATCAGTCTTCGATCAAATTAGAATATTGTCCTGCCTGCAACTTTGTCAATACTACCCCGCTTAGAAATATTCAAAATAAACTTCAAAATAGATACAATAGAAGAGAAGGCCCTTAATCCCTGTCTTATCCCTGCATGAGCTATCCCAAAACGTCAAGTCGTCCCAAAAGGGAAATGCTTGCAGGGATAAAAGGATCAACTCTTCTTTATCCCTTCGTCTGGCGAGACATTGTCAAGCGCTAAGCAGGGGAGTCTCGCTTGGCGCCCGAGCATAACCCGAGCACAATTTTATGTATCTTTACATACAAATTTGTTAGTAAGCTATATCCACTGAATGAAAACGCGCTCCGCATTTCTCTCTAAATTAACGCGTTCTAATGGCCGATTCCAGCGACTTTCCGACGCTTCCAGCGCTTGTTATAACGTGTAATCCAGCCTATTCCAGAGCTTGCAGGCTAAAAATCAAAGGTTTTTAAGAATATAATCGATAAGTTAAGGCTAGTTAAGAATATTTTATATATATCTTTTAAATATAAGCTTTATTAGCCCGCTAGAGTACTTCTGCTTACTTCCTTTCTTTTAAACCTATGCCTATTCGACTATTTTAGTTTATTTTTTATTCTTGATATCTTTAAAATAATTATTAGAAATATTAATTAATATATTAATATATATAAATTTTAAATATAATAAGAGAGGACTTAAGAATAATTAAATATATTTATAAAAGAATTTTATATATTTATAAATATTTTTATATATATAAAGATTTATTATAAGTTTAAAATTAAATTATATTAAAATTTAAACTTTAATAAAAGTTTTTTATATTTAATAATAAATTATATTTTTATTTATTATTTTTAATAAATTAAATATTATTATTATATTTTATATCTTAAAAATAATAAATATAATAATTATTATTTATTTATTAATAAAATTTAATAATATAAACTAAAATTTTTTATTTTATTTATTTAAAATTATTTTTAAAATTTTATTTATTTTTATTAAAAATAAATATTAATAAAGTTATAATATAATTTTTTAATTAATATATATATATTATTCTTTTTTTTATTTTATTATCCCGTTAATAAATAATTATTTAAGTTTATATATATTTATAAAATATTTAAAAAATTAATTAAAAAAATATAAAATTTTTAAAATTATAAATTATAAATATTTATATACTTAAATATAAAGTTTAAGAAAAAAAAACTTATAAATTATATTTAAATACTTTATTTTTATCTTTATTAATAATTTTATATATATATTAATATTATAAAAAAAAATATAATAATAAATAAAATTTTATAAAAAAAACTTAAAATTATATAATCTTAAAACTATAAAACAATAACTTAATATAAGCGTATAATAATAATAAAAAAAAATTATAATTAATAAATAAAAAAATATAAAATTATTTTATAAAATATATTAAAGATTAATTTTTATATCTTAAGCTTTAATAATCACGTAATATTCTTTATATTATTATAATAAGACTTTTTTAAAATTATTTAAAAATATTAAAAATAAATATAATAAAGTATATTTTTTTATAATATTTATATTTTTTTAATAATAAATTATAATATATATAAATAATTATTTTATTTTAATATTTTTATTTATTAAATTATAAACTTATAAATTTAATATTATAAAAATTATATATTTATATAAAATATTCTTTAATTTTTTATTAATAATAAAAAAATAATTTACGAAAAAATTACTTTAAAATATTTTTTTAATAATAATAAAATAAGATATATTTTACTTAACTTAATAAAATAATAATATTATTTTTAAATTAAATAATATTTATATTATAAATAAAATAAAAAATATAATAAAAAATTTTTTTATAAAGATATTAATAAATAAATATATTATTTAAAAGATTTTTAAAATAAATTTAATTAAAAAACTCCGGATTTTTAGTTTTATTAATAATTATAATTAAAATATAAAAAATATTATAAAAGAATATACTTTATTATATTTATTTTTAATGTTTTAATTAATTTTAAAAGGGTCTTATTATAATAATATAAAGAGTATCACGTGATTATTAAAACTTAAAATATAAAGATTAGTCTTTAATATAACTTATAAAAAAAATAAAATACTTTTTTATTTATTAATTATAATTTAGTCTTTTTTAGTTTTAAGCTTTTTTATTATTATTATATACTTATATTAAATTATTATTTTATAATTTTAAAGTTATATAGTTTTAAGTTATTTTTATAAGATTTTATTTATTATTATATTTTTTTTTTTATATATTTTTTAATAAATAATATAAAAATATCGAGTATAATTAAATTAAAACTTTTATAATCCTTTAAAGTTTTTATAAAATAAAACTTTAATTTTTAATATTTAAAAAAAAAAATTATTATTTTATTTTATATTTATCGGAATATATTATAATTATAATAAAGATATAATTTTATTATTTTATATTAATTTTTAAAGAGACTTAATAGTATAATATTAAATTAATTATAAAATATAAATTTAATTTTAAATAAAAAAATAATATTAATAAAAATTAATTTAAAAAAAAAAATATAAAATAAAAAAGAAACTAAAAATTATAAAGGAATAATATAAAGTAATTATAAATTAAGTATAAGTATTAATTCTTAATAATAAAATAATTTTATTAATTTTAATTTTAATTTTTATTATTTTAAGAATAAATATAAAAAGATTATTAATTTAAGCTTAAAGACTTAAATCAAGAAATAAAAATAAAAGATTAAAAAAAAAATATTTTATTTTAAATAAAGAAATAAAGAATACTTAAGAATAAACTTTAAAAAAAAATAAAAAAATATAAAAAAAATCAAAAATTAATAAAAAAAAATTAATTATAAAAAAAATAATAAATAATAAATAAAATAATAAAAATAAATTTATAAAAATTAAAGAATAAATAAATAATAAAAATAATTAAAATAAAATATATAAAATAAACTTATAATTAAAAATATTAAATAAATTAATAATAATATTTAAAGAATAAATATAAAAATAATAATTTAAAAGATTTTTATTTAAAATATTAACTTAATTATAATAAAAAAAAAATTAAAATATAACTAAAGTAAAGTATAAGTAATCGAGAGATAAAGAAAAAAAGCTTAAGATCTTTAGATTTTTTTTTTAAGAAATAAAGACTTTAGTCTATATTAAGTATTAATTTATTAATAAAGTCTTTAAAAGAATAATTAAAAAAAGACTTAAGTATTATAAGATTAATTATAATAAATTTTAATATTATAATTTTATAATTTAAAGATTAGTTTTTTGTTTTTAAAATTATAATTAAAGACAAAATCATTATTATAATTAATATATCTTTATTATTTTTAAGTTAATTAAAAGTATTTTAGTTTTAAAAAAAAATATTTTTATTTTCTTAAAAAAAAATATAATAATCTTTATAATAATTATAAAGTATTCAAGAAAATAAAAAAGAAAAGAATTATTTATTATATTTATTTTTAATATAAAAATATTATTATTATAATATTAAAATATATTAAAATAAACTATAATAAAAATAAATTCTATAAAGCTTTAAAGAAGAAATATAAGAATAATAATTAAGAAATATTTTATTTTAATCAAGAATTCTTAAAATAAATTATTAAAAAAACAAAGAATAATAGATTAATTTTTAAAGTTTATATAAATTTATTTAATCGGATTTTAAAGATATTAATTAATTAAAAAAAAATTAATAAAATATAATATATTAAAGAATTTATAAAGAATTTAAATAATATAATTAAAAATAAGATCTTTCGGAATATTAAGTTTAAATCTTTTAATATATAAACTTATAATTATATTAAAATATATAAAATAATAATTAAAATATATAAAATAATAATTAAAATATATAAAATAATAATTAAAATATATAAAATAATAATTAAAATATATAAAATAAAAAAAAATATTAATAATATAATAAATATAATAATTTAAATTATATTAAAATTAAATAAACTTATTTTAATAAAATAATAAATAATTTATTCTTTAAAAAAAAATCAAGAATATATCTTATTCTTTTCTTTACTTATATTAATCTTTAAGACTTTAAAAGATCTTGTTAAAGAATATAAAGATTAAGTAATATTAATATTAGTTTAAATTTTTAAAATTAAATAATTAATATTTAATAAAATTAATAAATTAATAAAAGAAATAATAAAATTAAAAGTTTATATAATAACTTAAGATATTCTTAATAATGTTATAAATAATTTAAAAAAAATAATTATTAATAAAATAAAATCTTTAATATTATTTTAATAATTATTTAATAATTAATATAATTAATCGAGTAAATATAATTAATTAAATAAATTTAATTAACGAAATAAATTTCTATAATATAAAAAGAATTATAATAAATATAATAAATATAATAAATATAATAAATATAATAAATATAATAAATATAATAAATATAATAAATATAATAAATATAATAAATATAATAAATATAATAAATATAAT
>Ga0302221_10001841_pt1 | contig 13400 bp, 3 predicted proteins | sample II_Palsa_E2_1_FD_193517 | JGI IMG/M metagenome (GOLD analysis project Ga0302221, IMG submission 193517) | Peat permafrost microbial communities from Stordalen Mire near Abisko, Sweden - II_Palsa_E2_1 | ecosystem: Environmental > Terrestrial > Soil > Palsa > Peat permafrost | place: Sweden... | reverse complement strand
AAGTGCACCTTTAGTCCTTACTCCTCTTAACTACTACAATATACGACATGCTATTATAATAAATCCGAAGATTATTGCCGTATAGCTTTGTGTTTCTTGTGCGCTACACGCTTCTAAAAAGACAATTTACTAGTACCTCCTTAAATTGGGCATATAAAAGTAGAGGGCAAAGCAGAGGCTATTTCTAACTATAAAGCATGCGCTATTATATATAAAATAGGCTTTAAAGTATAATAAAAAGCTAGTAGAGTTCTAGAGAAGGTTGCAGTGGTCTAACAAGTGCTTAATTGAGCGTGGGAAGAGGGGCGCTATCTAGTGGATATATTGTTAGTAGGGTAATTTACCCCTCTTCTTATATATATTATGCCTTAGCTAATTGCGCGCTAACGCTATTAAGTAAAGCCCTTGAAATTTGGGCAATTTAAACTAAGGCACTAAAAGGCAAGACATAGATATTTTGGGCTATATTTGGCTTTAGGTATAAGAGTAATCTTGTGGTGATAAATGGGGACAAGGATGCAAAAAGGGGGGGCATTACTACTAAAGTATATATTAAAGTCTTGCGCAAATACTTTCCTATAATCCTCGAGCACAATAGCATCTTTATACAAGATAATGCGCCTATATACATAGCTTATAAGGTTATAGAGTTCTTTGAAGAGATAAGGATAAAAGTTATAGCTTAGCTACTATATTCTCTAAACTTAAACTTTATAAAAAACTTGTAAAAGATGCTAAAAGCAGAAATCGATAGAGCATATCTTAAGCTTAAGGGTATAAGCAATAGTTAAGCTGTAATGGACTTTATAGTTAAGTGTGCACAAGAGGCATGGGAGACGCTAGGGCTAGAGCTCTTAAATAAGATGGCTAAGGGGATGCAAAAGCGTGTGGATGCAATAAAGGCTGCAAATGGGTAATATACAAAATATTAAATTAGCAGAATTGTTAATTAAATACTTAGCTATTATATGCTTTAATCGGAATGTGAATAGCTTCAATTTTGCCTATTTAATGGGTTAAATGCAGAGGTGAAGTGTGGTGGGGGAATTGCGCATTTTAGCAAATCGCGCAGACTTGTGTCCATATACTGTATTAGCTAAAGATAGCATCGAGACATATAGCAAATAATAACGCTAGTTATTATAAATTATTATAATTTGTAAAGTTTTGCAAACTGTCACGAACGCTAGCTTCTGGGCCTAGATGAAAGGCAAAGGTAAAAGGGTCTCTTATTCGACTATTCAAAGCTAAGGAAGGAAGCAAGAGTATAAGGGTACTCGCATACTTAAATATCTTGAGGCTCGCCAACCTTACCCAGCTTAGCCTAATCGGGAATAGCGCTGCACGTGCTAGCGCAGAACTGTAACACAAACTTAGTTTAAATTACACGCTATAATCGGCTCTTAAGCTGCTAGTTTACACGATGCCGGCTATAAATAAGTTTGCTTTATCTTTTTAGTCTTAAAGTTTACTTTTAACAAAATTGCTTAAAAGACCGAATAAGATAATTAACATTTATCTTTGTGTGGCGAAAAACCTTATATGCTAAAAAAAATAAAAGATACTTTAACTTTAAGTATCTAAAATTCTATTTATATATTAATATCTTAAAACTTTTAAGTATAAGCTATATTTTGTAGTTACTCTTAAACACTTTAAACCCCTTTTACTAGAAATTTACGTTTACGTCGTCGACCTTGTGCTTAATTTGCAAAGAGTCCCCTTTTATAGCATAATTAAGTTCCTTTACTATAGCGTTACTATTAAGCTCTTATTACTTTTAATATTTATAAAATTGTTATATCCGAGCTTTAAGGCTTTAATATTATATTAGAAATCGCAATTAGCTTTATAGCTATTATAGCACGCAAATTTGCCACTTGTATTAATATAGCGTAAAATAACCTTATGTCTTATAATAATTATAACTAGTGTAATGTAATTTTACTTATATAATTATCTGCTAAGCTTTGCGCTTATAGCTATTTAAGGCTATAGCTAATACATAGGCTAAATTGCTTATGCTAGCTAGTAAGTAATAGCAAGCAAATACTGAGTCGGCGCAAATGTTTAAGACGTCTTTAATATATGCTATGCTAAAAGATGCTAGAAGTTTAATAGTAACACTAAAGTATTATAAAGGCATATGCTCCCTTTAACCCTTTATTTATAAGGGGAAAAAAGGAAATAAATATTATATATTAAAAGCTTGCTTTAACTTATACTTTTTAGATAGCTTTTAGCATTATAATTTAATAGACTTGTTTTAGTACTTAAATATAATATTTCTTTGCTAGAATTGTTTATTAACTTTTATATACTTTTTATAGCCTCTTTTTCTATTATAATATTTAAAGCTTAAAGAATTTCTTATAAACTTTAATACTTAAGATAATTAAGTCCGACGACTTTCTTATATCTTGTAAAAGCTTTTAAATATATAATCTTAGCTTTTGCGAAATCGGCTTAATATTCGAAGAGAGGGCTAAGGCTTTATATTATATTAAGCGCAAGGATATAAGTTATAATATTATTTGCACTAAGCGCTTTCTTATAGCCTTATAACGCTTGCTTATATATTTGCTCGGCTAAGGCAAGCTTGCTTTAGTTAGCATAAAAGTTTTTAAGGTTTTTAATTATATAAAGCGTTAATATATGCTTTATTCTAAGCGCCTTTTCCTTACTTTATAGCGCTTGCTTGTATATTTGCTTAGCTAAAGCAAGCTTGTCTTATTTGGTATAAAGGAGCCCGAGGTTATTAATTGTATTAAGCTTAAGAATTGTCTTATGCTTTATACTAAGCGCCTTCTTATAGCTTTATAGCGCTTGCTTATATATTTGCTCGGTTAAAGCAAGCTTGCCTTAGTCTTTATAAAGGAGCTTAAAGTTATTAATTATATAAAGTGTTGATATACACTTTATGCTAAGCGCTTTCTTATAGCTTTATAGCGCTTGCTTATATATTTGCTCGGCTAAAGCAAGCTTGCTTTAGTCCTTATAAAGGAGCTTGAGGTTATTAATTATATAAAGCGTTAATATATGCTTTGCGCTAAGCGCTTTCTTGTAGCTTTATAGCACTTGCTTATATATTTGCTCAGCTAAAGCAAGCTTTCCTTAATTTGTATAAAGGAGCTTAAAGTTATTAATTATATAAAGCATTAATGTGTGCTTTGCCTTAAGCGCTTTCTTGTAGCCTTATAGCACTTGCTTATATATTTGCTCGGCTAAAGCAAGCTTGCTTTAATCTTTATAAAAGTTCCCGAGGTTATTAATTATATTAAATGTTAACATGTGCTTTGCGCTAAGCGCTTTCTTATAGCCTTATAGCGCTTTCTTATATATTTGCTCGGCTAAAGCAAGCTTGCTATAGCTTTTATAGAAGTTTTTAAGGTTTTTAATTGTGCGGAGCATTAACATATGCTTTGCGCTAAGCGCCTTCTCTTTGCTTTATAGCGCCCGCTTATATATTTGCTTAGCTAAAGCAAGCTTACCTTAATTTATATAAAGGTTCCCGAGGTTATTAATTATATTAAGCGTCGATGTGTGCTTTGCGCTAAGCGCCTTCTTTTTACTTTATAGCGCCCGCTTATATATTTGCTTAGCTAAAGCAAGCTTGCTTTAGTCCTTATAAAGATTATTTAAGTTATAATATATCCTTGCTATGCTATTATCCGGGATCAAGCGGTTTAATATAATATAAGAATATTTAGTTGTATGCTAGAGAAGCTATTATTATATTAGCTATAGCTAATTAGCTTGCTTACTTAAGCTATATAATGCGACAAAGTTTAATGCTACTTTAATAAGACTATAATCTTATTTTTAGTTTAAGACGTGAATTGTTTACAAGTAAATATATTTATAAATATTATACTTATATGACTTAAGTAGTTTTTATAATAACTTGTCTACTTTTATAAGCTTATAGTTAATAAATACTTGCATCGCTTTTTAGAAGCTTAATTTATCTTTAGTAAGCTCTTGTATTTAATTTAAGTCTTTGGAGTTGCTATATTAAAGAAGCTTAAATTAAATGTCTTGGCTATTAAAGTATGCTTATAATCGAAGAAGCTAAGCCGAGAGTATATTTTGTTGCTTAATATGCTTAAATAAAATTTGCTATATAAAATAGAGTATTTAGTCTTCGTATAAGCTAAGTTAAAGACTTGTCTTTTAAAGCTTTGTTTATAACTTATTATATAAGCAAAGGTAGTTTAATATACTTATCGTGACTTGATTAAGATATGCCTTAGCTATAGCAAGTGCGAGTAGAAGTCTATTTAGCTTTTAAGTAAAGCTTATCGCGTCGGGGTTTAAAATAAAATTTAGTATTATTTTTTCTTTATATTTGAAAATGTCTTTATTATCTTTTAGTCTTCTTTATCTTAATATATTTGATAAAATCTCGAGATTATTGCTTATATCTTTTAACTTTTTAATATAAATAAAATAACCGATTTTAACTTGCAATAACTGGGTTATAATAATAATAAAACTTTGATATAATTTTAAGAGGAACTTTTAAATATTTACTACTATAAAATCCCAATTTCTTAATAATTTTAAGTTATTGTAATTACTATATATTATTAGCTATTAGTTATTATTAAGAAGACTTAGCCATGCACTTATAGCATTAACTACTTCGTCTAAATCTCCTTTTATATCTACGCTACTTAGCCGGCTAGCTAAAGGGTATTCTTGTAATATTTGCCTTATTACCTTAGCAAAGCTTTGCTTTAAAGAATCTTTGTCTTTAATATTAAGCTAAAATATTGCCGAGTAGTTATTCTTATATTGCTTTGCATACACAATAGCTAATTATATCTTGCTTATTCCTCTTAAGCTATAAAGAATAACTGTTTAGCGAGAACTGTCGCTGCTTAATGCTTTATATATCTCTTTAAGTTTAGCCTCTCTTGCTACGAAATGTTTAATATTAAAGGCTATAAAGAAACTAAATAAGATCGAAAAGTTCGTGTATTTAATCCTTATTTAAGTTAATAATCTTACAATTTATTCTCTTTAATTAATTAAAAATAGTATGATCTTCTCCTTCTTGTCAATTGCCTCTCGGAGCTACCTTATAGCATTCTCTTGCCCCTTATTATAAATAAGTGGTATATATACATTAAAGATGCTTAGTAACAAGTATATTATATCTTCTTTGCAAGTAGTTTAACAAGTTTTTGCTTATAACATTTGTTCGGTTATACTAAACTTAGCTAAAGGACCTTTATAAAGAGATTTGTTAAGAATTCTTGTTATCTTGCTAACGTGTTGCTTTAGCAATTTTTTGTCTCTTAAAAGCTTTTTGTCTCTAAAAAAGAACTTAATTAATGTTAAAGCAATAAGTTTTTGAAGGGTTTAGCCTTATATAAATTATTTACTTGTTTAAAATGCTAATTCTTAAGGGAGCTAGTTATACCGATCTTTATTATCGATAGTCAGTCTTAAAACATTTAATAAAAAGATATAGCATTTAATTGCATTTTAATATTAGCGAAATATCGAGTTAATAGCCTCTTAAAGCTCGATAGTATTAGATTTGTCGATATAGCACATATTAACTTAAAAGTATTATAATCGATTGCATTTAGCTTATTGTTTATAGAATCGGATCTTCTTATATTTTACTTTATTCTTCTTAGTGCTATCTATTAAGTCTTTATATGTGACCTCTTTTATATTTGCCCTTATATATGTGAAAGGATAATATATTCGGGAATCTTGCTGCTAATAAAGTCCTTAGTTAAGCTAAACTTGCTATTGTTATTATATTATAATAAGTGTATAATTTAGACAAAATTTAAGAGAATCTTTAAACGAAAGAATGTTAATAAATAGTTGTTATAAGGTCGATATACATGCATTTATATAAGAGTACAAGTTAGGTCGAGGTTATACTTATATAGCTTAGCTAGACAATAGCCTTATAGCATAGTACATTATCGCTACAAGCTACGCTAGACTAGCCGATTGTAGCTAGCTATTATAGAAGATTATAGTAGCTGTTTGCATTATATCGAGGGAGCTATATATCTCTTTTTACTATTATAGCGCATCTTATAGTAAGGAAAAACGTATATTAGCATATAAGTACATTGTTGCGCAAACCTTATAACTTATTACAAAGATAGAGATAATAAGCTTGTAGCTACTTATAAAAGTTTTTAGAAGAATGCTATACTTTATTTAAATTTGGTATAATATATAAAATAATATAACAAGCGTAATTGTTAATAAGGCATTATATAAGCGTAATAAATTCGCTTGGGATTTTGTATACTTCCCCCTTTTTGTCCAGATAAACTTAGCATACAAGTTTCTTTGTGTTTTGTGTTTTTAAACTTTAAAGCCATATTTAAAATTAATAGAAGCTTTATGCTATAGCCCTAAATTCTAAGGACAAGTTGACAAATATGATAAAGTAAGGGTTAATAGCTATAGTAGCTTTTAACGGTTTTAATAAGACAACTAATAGCATAGCTAAACTTTAGTATTTTTTTGACTATAAGTTAAGCCTTTATAAAGAAATAGCTAAAGGATAATAGTAAAAAAATTATAGCTTTGTATTTTTATATAATAGAGATTTAAGACCTTTAAACTATAAAGTTTTTTCGGCATATAAGGATAAACGTTATAAGGATTTATATAGTGATAATGCAAACAAATTCTAGCTTAAAAGATAAGAAGGATTTAAGTTAAAAAACATTAGATAAAGCTTTATACTATTTTATAATAAGCTTAAAACTTGTCTTAATAGTAAGTAATAGCTCTCCCTACTATAATTTTAACGCTAAATATCATATTTATATAAAGGACTTCGCTTTTATAAAAGTATTATATGCGATTGTTTATATTATTTAAAATTTCCCAAATATCCGCTTACTACTAAGTCTTTTAAAAAAAACTATTAAGTCAAGAAAAATAGTCTATTACAATTGTGGTTACAAGTGCTAAGGGATGTAAAGTTTTGCTTTAATAAAGTATTAATTTAGGTTAAGGATCTTATAACGTTTAAATAATATCTTATTCTATTTACTAAAATAAGTTCTCGATGTGTTAGTAGTAAGGTATAAAGTATTACAATTTATTTATAAAGTGAAGATAAGGCTACTAATATGCCTTTAAGCAAGGACAAATGTGTTATATTAGTAAGCGACAAAATAACTATTTAATTATAATATTATATATTTGTTATTATAGCGCCGCTTAAATGGAGCTTAGCTTAATAGACAAAAGCGAGGATCTCTTGCCCCCTTAATCCTCTTCTTTCCCTTTCTTTACTTTCCTTTTCCTTTAACTTTAGCTTTTGCGGCTTAAAATTATAAGGCAATTACTTTACCTTTTTTTTGCGATAAAGCTAACAAGTGTTAAAAATACTATTACTTAAAATATAATAATTAAAGGGGAATATTTTTATTTTTATTTATTAAAAATAGTATTATTATATTAACAAGTTATAAGTTTAGATATATGCGTAAAATCGAGCAAAGAGTAAAGACAAATTATATTGCTTGCTAAAGTTAATTAAGCTATCGGGCAAGTTTGCTTAATATCTCTTTAAAGAAACTTTATTAAAGTAGGACTTCTTTACCCCCCTTAAACAATTTTCCTCGAGCCGATTAAAGTAAGGTTATAGCTAGCAAATTAGAGCTATATGCCTAAAATATTAATTATAACTTATTCTTTAATATTAGCGGCAAGCAAGCAAAGATGTTACTAGTTCCTTAATTAATCTTTATATCGGTCCACCCGTAACGCGTAGCACGGCACATATTTGTGATATGCAATTGCGTTAGTAGGTGGTTGATTGATTAGGAAGGATATTAACACTATAGTGTCGATATACTTCCTCGGCTACTTAATCCGGACTAGTGACTAGCGCTGTCACATGACTTAAGGTCACGTGACCTAAAACTAGTGAATGCAAATATACTAACACTAAAGCCACTTTAAAAGTGCTCAAAAACGCCATTTTCTTCTAAACGCATACAAGTTGCTTAATTAGGCCTAATCCGCTTATACTCCCCTATATTCCTCCCGTATATGCGTTCCCGTTCCTTAATATACCTGTATGCCCCTTTTATGCACTTGTATATCTATTCCCAGCTCTGCTAGCTTTACTATTATCCGTATATCTCCTGCTTTACCCATTCTTATACTTTTATCTGGACCTTATTTGTATCGAGGAAGAGCTTAAGGGCATTAGAGGGTTTCGATTTCGTTGTTGAATTAGCAGGATTTGAGGTGCTATTAATCCATTTTACCTAAGCAATCTCTCTTTGTTTATAGGCTTAGCATAAGCATATAACGTCGATTATTAGTCTCTTTTCTTCCGTGGTTCCGAGCTTTTTTAAGCAATTGTAAAGGGACTTTGAGTTAGTGGCTAAAACAAGTAGCATATTTATATTTAATATTAAATTAATAGTTAACTTTGCTGCTATTGCTATATTAAAGCTATAAGCTATCCTATATAATTTAGAGGCTAAGACGCTCCTAGTAACTCTCTTGCACTTGATTGAAGACTAATAAAGGATATTAGCGTTTCTCTTGCTATTTGCAAGTACAAGGACGCTCCCGATTTGTAATAAAAGGTCCTTATTATTAGCAAAGGATGCATTAGTAAATACAAGGAGCTAAAGTAATTCCTTTTCGAGGTTTATAAATTGTAATCCTCTAGTCGAATTCTTAATCTGCTATTAAATGCGCTTGTTAAGAGCTTTTACGTCTTTTTTAGTCAATTCCGTAGCTTGTGCTGCTATAAACAAGTTATATGCAGCTTCCAGTTGACAAACTAATATAATATATGCACTTTTAGCGCGCTAAGTAACATATTAGTCATTAGTAGAGAAGTTCTAGCGTATAATCCCTTTGCTGCTAGTTGTAGTAGTATTCTTGTTGTGTATTAACTTTAGGTTTTTGCACTAACGCTCTTGTATAAAGGTAATATTACTACTATTGTTTCTAAGGTATATAATCCCGCTATTGAACTTGAAGTCGTGGTTATAAGCAAGGCGCTCATATTCCTTAGCTAAAAAACCTGCCTTTTCTAGCTAAAGCTATTCTTGTTCCGCAAACTAGTCATTTGCTATAAATAGGGTATTATTAGTTTAGAGTCCAACAACACTAAAACTAATAGGTTTAGTGCTATATAAGAGATAAGGATTGTATATAAACTGTTTTATCAAGAGGGTTTTAATGTAATAAGAGTAATAAGTCTTAAACTAATAGTTTTTAGCCTTTAGCACACTATATAATAGCTTAATAACTTGTAAAATAGAGCTTTGTTTGATATTTAGTTATTGCGCAAGCTCCTAAGAGGGTTTAATGTAAAAGTTGCAATTTAATGCAATTGTTAACTATATATATGCTTAAGAAATATCATACAAGTATAGTTTTATAAGTTGCGCAATTGCTATATTTATTACAATGATGCAAAGGATAATTCTTTAGCTAATTTGTAAGATTGTAAGTAATTGCGTTAATATAAGGCGTTTTTTATTGTTGTTATAAGCTTAAATGACAAGTCTTAACTTTTTGCATTTATTTTTAGTGCCTTTATTCTTTACTTTATTAACAAACCTAGAATTAAAGATGCAAGAACCTCTTAAAACTTCGGATTTTGTTATAATTTCAAAGATACGCTTTGCAATTAATCTAAGGACTTTTGTATATTAGGATTCTTAGTATTAGTTGTCTTCTTGTAAAAATACTATAATATTAGAGTTCTTGTATAGTTGTCCTCTCCCACGCTTTACTAGTAAAGGCATAAGTTTTTTACTTGTAGCCTTCTTACTTGTAGTCTCTTTACTAGCAAGTTTTAACTAAATACCCTCGATTTATATAGTTAAAATAAGGTATAGTTTAATGGAGGTTGCATAGAAGGTTGTATTCTTGTAAAGCAAGGCAAGTATGCATAATTCTCTATTAACACTTACAAGCTTATAAGGTCTTTTTTAAGCACTTGGCTTTCTTTAAACTAGAATATCGGAATTTAAGGGTAATTTGTAAATATTAAGGGTATTTAGTCTATTTCGCGTATTTAAAGCATTATTAACTTGTCTTTAAGCTTGAATCTTCTAAATTTGTATTATAGCCTTTTTAATTGCAATAGCCCACTAAGTAATAGTCAGCAATAAAGGGTTATTTTTAGTTATATAAGGGTATATGCTATAGACTAAAAGGGTAAAAACAAGACTATTTAGACTTATAAGATCGTTAATAGCTTTAAAAGCCATTTGCAAAGCCATTTCTTTAGTAATTCCCTAGATTTCGGCGTTAATAATCGAGTAAGCCTAGCAAATGACTATATAGTAGTGCTCGACTTTGCTAATAGAGTTATAGGCTTTAACTAGTACAATTTTGACCTTAATACTTATTATACTTGCATTTTGATAAAATTCTTAGCTTATAAAGTTCTTTCCCGCATTTGCAATAATCTAATTAAGAGGGCTTAAGTAAGTGTTAATTTAGTATATTTGTAAGATATCTCAAGTGTATTTAGCGCTAATATTCTAGAAGAATCTACTTGCTTAATAAAAGGTTCCTTTATTAACAATATAGAGGACTAGCTTGCTTTTAAGGTAAAAAATAATAATAACAATTGATATATTAAAATCGACATTATCTTTAAGCGAAAACCTAAACTTATAAAGTGATTAACTATGCTTTTAGCAATATTTGCAATATTTAGTAAGGTATTTAAGGGCTTCTTTATCGACATTATAACTTAATTATTCTAAGACCTTTTAGAGTCTAAGAACTAATAAGTGGCCGAACTTGCAATGCAATTGTTGCAATTTAACATTAGTTAAAAAGCAAGGGTTAAATGCAAAAGACTTTATAAGAAAAGTTTAAAAAGAAGTGTCTTATAAGAGAAAAAAATAACCGAAATGTCATACTATTAGTATGCTCCTAGTCAAAGTAACTAAAGAATTAGTAAAGTTATTAAAGTAAACCCTTAGCTTATCTATATCGGCTAAGCTAAGTAAAAATAGTGTTTTTGCTATTATAATATGGAATTTTACTTAACTAATTAGTGTTTTTACCTTTGTAGACTTAATAGATAATATAAAGCTAATGCTAAACTATATTATAACTTGTCCCTTAATAGTTTTATTAAAGGTAATGCTATTAATATATTACAAAGCCTAAAATTGTCTATATCCGGCAATAGAGTATTTTAAAGCCCTAATATCAATTACAACTTTATAAAAGTGGTAAAAGTTATACTTAAATATGCTCTTAATAGTAAAGTTATCTATAAGATTGTCTATAAAGTTGCCCTCTAGTTCGGAGGGTAACCGAGTTGTAAGTTAATATATAAGTGCTTGATTATTAAAGTTATTTGCAAAGCTTTTGACATAAGGAATAATATAAGGAACAACTAATAGTGTTGGTACAGCTAGGTGATCCTAATGTGTGACACGTAATAGTACCCCAAAAGTAATATATTTAATAAGTCTATAATGTGTGTCCCTTGTTAAATAGGGACCGCTACATATATATAAGGAGTGTAAGAAGTAAAACAGTACACGCAAAGCAAGTGTCAATTCGTACAAGTTATGCATAGCCCGAATAGGCTGAGTATAACTATACAAGTCGTGTATATCCCACTTATAGATAGAAGTAGGATATACTAAATGCATCGGGCCCGCGCGTACAAAGGATCTAAACTAGGGCCTGAAAAGCAGGCCTGCCAGAACCCGAAAGTAGGATTAGGAACAGGGCCGGCAGTCAAGCTGTACAGGAATAGAAGTAAATGCAATACTGGGGGTAAATGTAGTATATGTTCCGACAAATAGTTTAGTTATAAAGCTTTTAACTAATATAAAGAAAGAGGGGGCTAAAGAATTAGTAAATTCTTCCTTACTACTACTATTATCCTTATAGCCGACAAGTAAGGTTCTAAAAGCATCTTTTAAATTGTTATTGTCGTTATCGAAATTGCCTTTAAAATTAGTAACATATTGCTTATAACTTGTATCAAAACACTTGCTAAAATTAGACAATTTAGCATCAAATCGGCTAAAGTTCTTAGACTTGAATCGGGCCTTTTTAGCATCTTATTCCTCTTATATATACTTCTAAGATCGGCAGTTTAGTTTCTTGCAAATAAAGCATAACCTAAGGGTATTCGAATAGTTGTTATAGCTTTTGCAGTTACAACTATTATATTAATAGCCTTTATATCAGTAATTATTTGACTAGTTTCTTAAATAGTAACATTAATTAGTAAAGAATGTCTCTAATAGATACTCAGCCTTATATATAATAATTGCAAAGTTTAGCTTCTTTATTAGATTACTAACATTAAATAAAGGTCTTACAAATGCAATTGCACATACAAGAATATTGTAGCAAGCTATAAGGATCTTGTTATATAAGAACTCATCGCTTTATAGCTTAAAAGTAAAGCTACCCTTCAAATTGCATAGCTTAGTAACCAATATTTAAAGACCCTCTAAAATTGACTTTCTAGGGTTCTTTAATATAATAAATAGCAAGTTAGCTGCATTTTATTTGTCTAGATTTGTACGCTAAAATTTAGCTCCTTTAAAGAGGCTATGCAAGTGGGATATTGCTTTATTATAAGTTCTTGTATATAAGCTATAAGTGTAGAAATAGTCTCGAGCTAGCCCCTTTAATATAATAGAAAAGGTTTTTAAAAGCTCTATTTCAAGAAGTCTAGCATTATAGCAAATAATGTAAAAGATGTCAAGCTTAGAATTTAAGCTACTACTGCCTTTGCTATCAAATTTGTCACTATTAACATATATCTTTGTAATTTTAGTGATAATACAAATCGGGTTTATTAGTTGCCTAATGGGCCTATCTAGTAGTAGTAGTGGGGATTAGTATATAAGCACTTGGGTAAAAGGTTAAAATAGTGCTACTTTAGCATTTAGTCTTATAAAAGACAATATTAAAGGAGATACTATAAGAGGAGGTAAAGTTGCAAGAGGTGAGGTTATAAGAGTTGAGGTTATAAGAGTTGAGGTTATAAGAGGTAAGAGGCGTTTATTGTAAGTAAGTATAATTTAAACTAATATAATTAGGCCTTTAATAAAGTTAAAATAAATTTCTTTAACATCTGCATTAGTCTATATATACTAAGTTGTTTCTTGTAGCATATCAAATAAGACTTGTGCAAGTGATATTCTGCTAGCTTATAATATATAAACACTATTGTATCAAAGGTATTTGTGTAATAATTGTTAGTAGCCTTTTAATTATTTAAAGTTATCGGTCTTTTACCCTAACAAGTCCTTATAGTATAGCTCCTATAAGCTTTTATTGCTTATATTATACTTAGTACAATAGTAAAGCTTTATTTTTATATATTCTTTAAAAAGGTTATCTTCCTTAATAGCCTCTAAAACACATCCCTTTGA
>Ga0302221_10001840_pt1 | contig 13402 bp, 10 predicted proteins | sample II_Palsa_E2_1_FD_193517 | JGI IMG/M metagenome (GOLD analysis project Ga0302221, IMG submission 193517) | Peat permafrost microbial communities from Stordalen Mire near Abisko, Sweden - II_Palsa_E2_1 | ecosystem: Environmental > Terrestrial > Soil > Palsa > Peat permafrost | place: Sweden... | reverse complement strand
TATATAAAAAAAAATTAAATTTTTATAATAAATAAAAAAAATTAAAATAATTATATATTAAATAATAATAAATTTTTAAAAAAAATTATTAATAATATATATAAAATTAATTAAAATTATTTATAAAGTATTTAATTAAAGCTTTAATTAAAAATAATAAATATAATCAATATAATTACTTTTAATTATATAATTAAATTATTATAATATTTTAAATAAAAAAAACTAGATTATAAAATTTTATAATTATATTTTATTGTATTTAGGTTTTTTAGCTTAAATTATTCGGATAAGTAATTATTTAATAAATTATTTTTGAAGTTCGGGCTGTTTTACAAAAATCGCGTGTTTTGATGTGGGGCGTGTTTTGATGTGGGATCTCGGTTACTGTAACCTTGCCTTACATTACTCATAATGTGGCTGCAGCATGTCAGGAGATCACCAGCACCTAGCCGCCCACACCGCCACGACTATCTATACACCTCCCCAAGAGCCGCTAACTATGCTATGTGTCAGGTGCCAAGCGCTGTGCAGCTCTATTGATCTACATCAAGACAATGATTTCCTTCATCATGAAACGGTCGAAGAGATTCGCACAAGCGCCCATTTCGGATGCCGATTTTGTAATATAATCCACAGAGAAATCGAGGAGAACCTCGACGAACCCGTCAGTATTTCATTCAGGGTGGCCATAAAGACGAGACGGGATGCTGGCATCGAGGTTTCCTTTGTGGACACGATCCCGGAAATTACCAGAAGCCCTCAGAATGATAGGAGACGCCCAGTCATATATGTCATTTTTTCAAGCTTCAGGCTACCGAGTAAGTCTAGCTGCGCATAAATGTATCGATACTAACAATAAACCAGGCCAAATCGCATCTACGCTACGTGTTCTTGAAACTTCGCAGGATATGAATACCGGCTCTGAGGCTGCCTTCCGACTAGCTTCGACATGGCTAGGCGAGTGTCTGGAAAATCATGAAATATGCTTGGCCTCCTCAGCCGGTGATCCGCCTTTGCCGCATAGAGTCATCGATGTTGGTTCGCTCGACGGTATGGCGGAGCCATGCTTGCTAGAGACTTCAACTGGTCAAGTAGGGAAGTACATGACATTGAGTTACTGCTGGGGAGGGGGAACTCCAATCAAGACTACCAGCAAAAACATCCAACACCATCGAGTTGAAATCAAACTTGCAGATTTGCCGCGTACCTTCCGTGACGCCGTTAAAGTTACACGCACATTTGGATGCAGATATCTTTGGATAGATTCTTTATGCATAATCCAGGACGACCAAAACGACTGGGAAGTGGAAGCGACCTTGATGCAACAATACTACAAGCACTCGTTTCTAACAATTGCAGCCGTGGACGGAAAAAACAGCGAAGCCGGCCTCTTTCGAGACAGAAACGGATTGAGAAATCGACCCTGTGAACTTCAGTTTGATGACATCAACGGCTCTTCACGGCAGCTATATGCATACACGAACCGCATGTCCTGTGAGCTGCAAAGATCCAGTCTTTCAGATTCATACAAACCTAGCATGCTATATAGTAGAGCCTGGGTCTTCCAAGAACAAGCATTGTCGCCGCGAACACTTACATATGCTCGGGATCACATCTCATGGAGATGTCAAGAAACGCTCTTCCACGAGCGGGCCCCACTCATACAAAGGGTCGATGATTTCATCAGGAACGACAAGACAGTGAATATTGTTAGGAGAGCAGGCGATCCTCGGAGCACCGATGCAACCATAGCAGAACTCCAACGAAAATGGATATTCCCAGGACCCGGTCCAAAAATAAGGCGCAGCTTCGCAAACATAGGTTATCACAAAGAGGATTGCTACTTACCTGAAGACGAATTTCTCATCGACTGGGGAGATATCGTTATGAATTATACGGAACGGGACATGACATATCATTCGGACAAGCTCATAGCCATCCAAGGAATTGCTGACGCAGTAGCCCCAGTAGTTTCTAGGACTTATTTTGCAGGCATTTGGGTTGAGTCGATGAAGTCCATTTTCATGGGGCTGCTATGGTCCTCGGGGCGGCGAGGTTCGGGACAAGGCCAGAGGCTTGATGTCGCCCCGTCTTGGTCCTGGGCTTCCACAGCCAGTGCGGTGACATGGCCAGGCCACTGGCTTTGTCGGTTGCAGATGAGGATCAATATTCTCGAGCTCAGGCGCTCTGGAACAAAAGTGAAGGCTAATGCTGAACTCGTTGTCGAGGCAAATCTCAGACCTGCATGTACTGACGATGGCCAAGGCTTTGCGATTATAAACTGGCCAGAAGGGTCGACAGAGAAGCTCTGCGGAGAGCCGGTCAATGATTTTTTTAGCGCGATATGGCCTCTTGATTTGTCCACAACTCCTGTTTGTCTCGACGAGAGTCTTGGGAGCAATGTATTGATCTGGTTTGCCGAAGTGGCAGCTGGAAATATGCATGCTCTGGCAAACAGAAAGCAGGTGCATTGTCTTGTGTTGATTAAGTGTGGCGAGAACCCCTCCACATTTCGTCGAGTAGGCTATTCCATGTGGGAGGAAGCTAAATGGGGTTTCTCAGAGTTACCGGAATTGAGAAGAATGAAACTGAGGATTTTGTAGATACATGAGACTTGTGAATGATGAAGTTCGCAGGACTAAAGCAAAGCGTTTCTGTAAACGGGTGCCGAAGAAGGTTATCGATGGATCTACGTGATGTCATCTACGTATCAATAACTGAATGCAAGTTGGATTGTGTTGCCCTTGTCTAAATGCGTCATATAGAGAAATACATTGATCCAGATTAAACAACAGCCTATTGTTTAACCTGAATCCTAATTCAAATGAAACCTGTTTAGTTCGGAAACGTGAGCAGGGTTGCTTTATCAGTAATACTAGGTGAACTAAGGTGAGCAAGGGTGAGGTGAAGGTAGGAAGCAGGTAAGAAGTGCTGAGCAACAGTGGACAGTGGCAGATTCAGCCTGAGCATACACCGAGATGCTATTTTAGTACCCGAGGGGGCTTGTCTTGACTCCCGTACGCCCGGTTACGCTTCCCTCGTCGCGTCTCTAAGCACAGCACCTATTTGGGTTCGTCTAAAACCAGCTTGGAATCAACAGTCGCTTATACACACTTGAATAGGTTAATAAGTGGCTCATCGTTGTATAACTTCTTTTTAACGTCTTAGGCACGATTTTATATGATATAAATTTCAGTAGCACACTTCAGTGTACTTTGAATCTTTCGGCACTGATTAATGTTAATATAGGGAGAGTGAATTTTTGATATTTTGGTTCAGGAGGAGGAAGAAGGAGGGTAGTAGAGTACTAAATATTAAAGGGCTAGTAGAAGAGAAGGAAACTAAGAAGAACATTTATGACGGTCGTGGCTGCGCTGCCAGTTACAAGTTTTAGTTTCACTAACTGGACCTGGCACATTGGCTGTTTCGTCGTCTTCGCCTTAACTATCCTCTCTGTTAACTTCTTCTCTGCTTATAAGGTTGTTATTAGGTTCCTTTACTGGTCCCTGGTGTCCGGTGGTCCTTTTACTACAGAAAGTCGAGGGCACGGATTATTTTGAGCGTTTTTGGTCTATTGTCTGGTGTTGCAGCTGAAAATTTGACGTGTCCTGAAATTTTGTAGGATGGAGCGAAGAGAGAGGCGATCACAGTCATCTAGATATCCATATAATGATACACTTCAGTATGTGGAGGCATTTACTTTATTTAAATAGCTTTTTAATGGAACGGCTATGAATTCGTGATTTCCTCCATTTGCTATGCCACCTGCTCTGCGTGTAAATCAGTAATATTCTCCGCTCGTGGTTCTCTTGCAGCCTGGGCTGCCAAGCCTCAGGCCACGAGCTGTCATGTGTTTGTAACACTCATCTTTATTCATATCTTACAATAACATTATATGATTGGCAAACGAGTCCACCACATACTTCATCAAACACCTGACCACACGTGTTTCCCCCCCCTGAACAATAAGCAATAATAAAATCGACTAAATCTCCAGTCCGGCTACATGTAACTATTATCATGTCGCTATTCTTCTTCTTGTTAGCTACTAGTCTATCCCCATTTTAGAAAGCCTAAACACTTACAGGGTTACAAGTATAAACAACCAGGTGGTCTAAAGGCCCCCATTGATTGACGCAAGAATTAGCAGGGACAGCATAATTCCAATCGCCCTTGTCGCCAAACGCTTTCGCTGCTACACGGGCCGCATCCGTTGGGCCTCCTACCCAACCCCAGTCTGCTACGGGGCAGCAGTATAATTCTCTTTTCTAGTAAAAGATCTTGTTAATAAACGGGGTATTTTGAAGAGAAAGCTATTTACTTACGAAGAGATGTTTGGACTCCATATCAGACGATAATTCACTGGTGGACACTGAATTACGGGCTGAAACATAGTTGGTTGCGTGGCTTAACTCCATAGAGTTTATTAAAGTGATCTAGGCAAAGATTTAGTATAAAGTCTCAAAAATTAATAGTCTTTAACACTATTATATTAATAATAAGACACTACTTTGAAAATAGTATAAGATTAACTTTTAAACTATATTAAAAGTTGCAACATTCTATAGTATTAATAAAACAGCAAAATAACTCCTAAGACTTACTAGACAACCTAGAAAGAACAGAGGCCTCATATTGATGAAAACACAATGAGTTTTGTTAATTGTCGTAAATATTCTGCAGAGAGAAAAGGAGAGAAAGAAGAATTGTATTATGATAAAGATTTGATTAAAAAGGGGACTCTTAAGAGTTTATATACATAAAGTCTTTATGTCAGATGGTCATAAAGGAATCAGTAGCTTACAGGGGATTCAGACAAATCCAACCAATCGAAAATTTGCTGCTAGCCGGTTAATTCAACCATAATCACTAATTTCGAATTGCAGCCAGGAAAAAGCATGGTTTCTAAGGTAAGCTGACCTTACAAGAATGTAGGTAAGCTGACCTTACGAGAATGTAGGTAAGCTGACCTTGTATTTTCGCTCAACTTATTTAACCCATAAAGCTCGTGGTCTAACTTACGAATACGACATGTTCAAATCCACCCTTCCCCAGATCTGTTAGACGACTTGACCAATAGGACACCGGTTTGCGTTTTCTCTGAAGGAGCTGCACGAATAAGTGGCTCAAAAGGCATAATTTTCCGAATAGCCAAGACTAGAACCCTCCAGGATTCACAGGGACCAGTCTCTACATTTTCGTTGACACCTTCCCATTCCAAGTGCACATTTGGCGCACCGCCGGACTGAATAACCTGCATCTGGTTCAGGGTTCCCGTGACCTGTGAATAGTCCAACCAAAGATTTGGTATAGGTCCCTTAAAGGCTTGCGCAACATCGCAGTGCTCTGAGAATCGAATCTTGCCAGAGAAAATACCCAACAGGTCGCCTGGGAATACGGGGACAATAGGACAGACACTGACTAACTTCTTAGCGCTAGGTTGATTTGATACGAAGAACGATTTATTCGTCCTCGATTCTATGTACGTATCTTCTGTAAGTCGTTTCGGATTGCTTTCGGTTGAGGTAGCTATGCAACTGCTTGTAAGCTTATACGACGCTGCTTTTTCGTTGGAGTACCACGTATTAGATCCATTATCCCAAGCTGATTCTGGTATCCTCAGTATCTCAGCAGTGGATGCATGTAGCAGGTCCAGCCTGCCCGAGAAGTTATCTTTGGCCTGCTCGAGCGCGCGGAGTTCGATCTGTTTGATGTAGCTAGAATATAATTTTCCCCAAGACATAAGAATGTCTATTAGTTCTCTTAAAGAGTTCTTCTTCCTAGGGAAGGACTTGCAATACTTGTTGAACTTAGCATCTCGATAGAGCAGGATAGTTACCACACCAGTATTCTTCATCTTACATAAATCCTTCCACTACACTCGGCATTTTCGCTGGTTTTTGTCACAAGTTCCGATGCCGACCAGAGCAATGAATTCAGCCGCTGCAGCCTTTTCCTGTAGTGTAGATCCGCCAGCAGGTCCTCTACCGGCTACAAGCGATAGTGGGTCAATGGTCTCGGCGTATCTCTTGATAATATCCCAATAGAAGGCTTCCTCCCACGCTTTTTGAAGGCCAATGCCTACACAACCTGCTCCTGACTTTTTAATCCTTTTAATCGCAATTTTAAAGGGTTTGGCTGTAATTTTTTCTTCTGTATACCTTAGGATTTTAGCCGTGTTTGTTGTGGTCCCTATATTAATATTTCGGAGGCCAAATCTGCCGACCTGAATTCGTATCTTCGCCACCTTTAGCAGCACAGATGTCATGACATCTACCGCATCTCCAAAGCGCAGTATTTTCAACATACTTCCTTCCAAAAGGTGAGTTGTTTGAGGGATTGTACCTAGAGCGTCCGTAACGTGAAGCGTTGACGTGTCGTCTTCTGGTGCTGCGTGGCCCTCCACGGCCATATCCCAGCTTAGTATTCTCAAATACAACTGGATTCCACTGGACGCTGTGCTTCGACCTTTGCAGTGCTCCTGCCGTCACGCTACGCTCAAGGGGGATCCCCTTCTAGCTCCCTCAAGAATCGGTTTTAGTTTCCATATTATCTATATATAGAAATTAAAAATCATATTACCTGTAACATGGCTAGCTCTTTGAGTCTATTAAGATATCGTGACGGTAGCCGTTCTCGCTCCCCTGTCACTTGCCAAGGGTCCTCGTCGGAGCCGGGCTGGGTTCCCCTTTTGGCCCAAAATGAGACGTAAATTCTTCCCTAAAAATGCTAATTTGCCACGCCCAAATAGAATACACTTCTTTCTGGAAGCACAGTTGAGAGATCAACAATAATAATTCATACTGTAAAGTCGGACTTTGCCATGTGGATAGAAGCGCTAGAATCTGCAGGTGCGAAAGCCAGTATATTAAATGAAATGACTTGATTTCACTTGCTTTATTCTACTATATAAGTAATCCTCCTACATTAACATTCCTCCTAAGAGTAGGATAGCAGTCTGACATACTGAAACCCTGATATTCTAAGACTCTAAAGAGCTTGTCATGTTTATACCAAGAAAATGTTGCAAACATTGTTATCCTCAAGCTCTTTCTCCCAATCTGGATACTGATCCCCAATACACACTTCCCCTGTCAGCAAACCCCTTTCGTAGGAAGGCCCAACAACCTGGCTTATACCCGTTACGTAGGCGGGCCCGATGACTTGATATGTATTTGGTTGAGTTGGTCGAAGTACTATTGGCACTTTGATACCTGGAATGAACACAACCACGTCGCCGATAGCTATTGTATGATGTGCGGTACCCATGTGCCCACTTTGGTCCAGAAAAAGACGTTTTCTCGGGCCAGGGCCTCTATACCAAGAATTTTTAGAATCAGTTCTTCAGACGCAAGTACTCCAAGCAGCTGAACCTCTGGAAGATCGAGAAGGTTTGCGATCGCAGGAGTCTCGAGAAAATATTCCTTGATATGCGAATCTATCGATTCGTAAAACAGACTGTATATTTCGCCTGGGTTGTGTGCTGAGATCCAGAGGAGCTTAAGTAATCGATCCTGGTCTTTTTGAACTCGAAAAGATGAATTCTCGTGACAGAACATCAGATCCACCATCGAATCGAAATGCTTTCTATCTGCCGACGTGAAGTCTCCCAGCTTTTCTGAAGCTAAGATCCAGCTTTGGAGACAATGAACCGTGTGGATAAGCTCCCTCACAAGTTCTGCCAAGTCAAGTGTATTGTCGGTAGAGCGGTCTGGTTGAACTTCTAGTGATTGATATATCCTTCCGTGAATAATATCTACCACTTTTGCCTGAGTAGTGATAACCATATGATTGTCGATAGTAAATGTTGCTTGTTTGCGACAAGGAGAACCTTTTCCAAAATACTCCAAAGGATGCCATTTAGTTTCCGCTATCAACGGACGCGTTCCATTGAAGTCTGGAACCCAAGAAGGGTATTTGGAGTTCCAGTGTAGTCCGTTGACCAAGGTGAGCGGCTGAAGCGAGCATGTCTGGGCCATCAATGCAGAGCAAGCCTTCCAGTAGACATCACCATAATCCAAGCTATAATTAGGATCAGGTAAAGCGAAGCCCAGCGCTTTCATGATACCATTTATAGCAAAGATCTTATCACTTGGATAGGATGAAGCTGAAGCAGTCACAATACATAAAAAGCTCAGAGGCCGCCACGAAGTAGCGGATGACAACCTCTCACCAAACAGTTTCAGTTTCCCGACGCGCTTTCTCCTCAGTACATGACGAACCGTTGCTCTAGCCTCAATCAAGTCTATGCTGAGGCTATTGTGGTGCCTTTTGAACCATTTCCAATTGATATTCATCCAATCGTTCATGAATTTGTCGTAATCCATTCCTCGTGTTGGGGACACAACTTTCACTTCTTGAGCCAAAGATACCTCCTGTATAGTCCATATTCTGGTAAACCACGGGATAGAGGTCAGGTTATTGAAGGATTCGAAGGCTCTTCTTCCACGGTACCATAGCGCAAAACGGTCGAACATCAATGGGACTTTGCAAGCCGTCACGAGCCGCAATTCCAAGCCGTGTCGAAGAAGTTCATCACTTCTTGGATCAGTCCCCAACCAGACGATAGTCCTCTTCGCTCTACTGTAGATTTCTCCCATGATGGCGACCTGATGGTTTCTCTCTTCCAGGGAAGTTTGGTTGATGCATATCTGATCGATCCAAATGAGCCGATTTTTAGTTCTGAGGCGTAAGCGGAGCAGCGCAGCTTTACAAGTTGCAGATATCAGAAGGCTTTCCTCATCGCAAACAATTCCTTGGTCAAAGCTTTGGCCTTCCCAAGCATATGAGAGTGCTTCGAAGCTCGGGGGATCGTCGATAGAGACTTCTAAGAGTCTGGTTACCAGGTCCGAATTGTTTTTCTGTTCAGGCTCCAGTTCAAGGACGCGAATCGATCGCGGGTCGGCGAGAGAGAGATATTTGTACATATCGGCTATACCAGAGAGCTGTGGGGACCTTTGGATCGCCTTGAGGAGGAAGAGGTGATTTAAAAAGGAGTTCTGGAACACGGCTGAAAACTTGCGCTCTAAGCCACCGCCATGCGGCTTTTAGCTTGCGCCACTCTACACACCACCCAGTTTCTAACAAGGCTTTAGGTAGTGATCACATAACAGGGCGGGCGAGGGAACAAGTGAGGTAGATGATAACGAGAGTGAGGAGCGAGGAGGTACGGAAGGGGGTAACAAGAACTCACGCACACCCCCTCGTTCTGCCACTGCTAGATGAGGGAGTTTATGGGGCCAGAGATAGCGATACGGATTTCTAATTTGTGCAACGATCTCACCTCCTGATAGTGGATGTGCTTCATTTGCTATTACCCCCTTCCGTACATCGGAACATTGCCTTGAAGGAATTCCTCAGGTTTGTTAAAGCGTGAGGAGAGGCTCTTTATAATACGAGCCGAGGTGCTACATTAAGCGGATCCAATACGGTCGCGCGACGGTTGCACAACCGTGTCGCAACTCACAGAATGGGTGAATCTATCACAAAACTTAAGAGCACGCGAAACAACAGCGGTAATTTGGTTCAATCTTTGCAATCAAATCTGCAAGACGCAAAGGGCGATTAAGATGCATTGAAAAAATTTTTAGGAACGCCCATAATTACTCTCGTATGGTTTATCTTCCGAATGTTCTTGCTTCTTTGGCTATGATTCTCCGAGCTTAAAATGATGTTGAGGAATCTACTCTCAAAGAAAGGGGCAAGCTTTATTCACAATAATGGCGTCTTAATTCACGAATCAGAATTTCAGCTTCCTGATTTCACAAGGACTAACACGAGGGTCTATAAGTAGCTAATCACGCCTCTGATGCTCTCACACATAATATTTTTAACACTTCGATTCTCCGTCTGTACTCTCACCTTAAGAATCTGTTGCAAAACAGTGATCTTTAAGAAAAACTCCTTCCTAAGCTGAACTAACACCAAGACCTGTACAGCCTGTGCTACACACAAATGGCTCAGTCAGAAACCCCGAAAGCAGGGACTTACCAATTCGGTCACCATCCCGCCGTGACCAAAATACACGCCCAGCGCACAGCAGCAAAATGCGCACCGTATCTCCTCCCCCACATCAAATCGAACCACAAGGTACTGGACGTCGGCTGCGGTCCCGGAAGCATAACGCTCGACTTCGCATCCCTGGTCCCTGAAGGATCGGTGCTCGGAATCGACCTCAGTCTTGATGCTATCTCTCTCGCTCAATCCGCCGCAACGGAGCGCAATGTCCAGAATTGCGAGTTCAAAATCGGAGATGTGATGAAGTTAGATTTTGGGGATGGGGAGTTTGATATTGTGCATTGTCATCAGTGTATCCTCCATCTCCCAGATCCGATTAAGGCTTTGAAGGAAATGAACAGGGTGTGTAAGAGTGGTGGCATGGTGGCTGTGGGCGAGGCCGACTTGGGCAATATGATTGTGTACCCTGAAGATCCTGGGTTGCTGTCTGGACTCAAGCTCTTGAAAGATCTAATTAGGGGTGGTGGGAGTGAACCTCTAGCTGGAAGAAGGTTGAAGGCATGGGCATTGGAGGCTGGTTTTATGAGGGAAAGGATTGAGATTAGTGGGAATGTAGAGGTGTATTCGACGGCGGAAGAGACCAGTTTAGTTGGTGGGCTTTATGCAGGGCGTTTCGGTACCGAAGCTATGGGTGGAAAAGGCATCGAACTTGGATTGATCAACGAAGAAGAGCGAGTAAATATTGTGGATGCCTGGACGAAGTGGAGTCAGAGAGGCGACGCATTTTTCAGCATCACGCATACTGGGCTTCTCTACTATAAAAAGTAATATCGCAGCAGCTTTGAAACTTTGAATCCTAAACTAGCGGGTGAGAACTCAACTACCATCCATTTTTTTCTTCTCTCTTTTCCTTTTTCGAATGCGCAACATATTGACAACTACCCCACAGGAGCGCCAAAAAATAAGCTATTGATACTAACAATTCAACTTCCTCTCAAGAGATAGTGATTTTTTTCTGCGCCTGCTCCTTCTTCGCCTTTGGAACCCAAAGGGACAAGATCCCATTCTTCATGCTTGCCTTCACGTGCTCCTGATCAACAGGCTGAGTGAAAGAAAACATGCGACTGAATTCTCCGGTTCTGCGCTCTGAGCGCCAGATCTTGCCTCCTTCGATTTCTTCGCCTTCCTTGGGGGACTCGTATGACTTTTCGGTTTTGCCGTGAATGTGGAGCGTCTATCCATGATCCAGACGGGTTAGGTCCCGAACTACAATTGGGATATCATATTGAGGAGATGCCACAGACCTGAGGATCTATGAAGTCTATTTCCACATTTTCCTTCGGTACACCGGGCAACTCGCCATGTAGACTGAATGAGTGTTTATGCTCGAGGATATCGAATTTCGGGGTGAAGGCTTGTGTTCCGGCCGAGCCGCCAGAGAAATTATTGAATTCGTCGAGAAAGCGGAAGAGGGGGGTGAATGTGAGGTCTGAGTCGAAAGTACTTGGCACCAGAGACATGATGTTTTATTTTTATTGAGAACTTCGAGCAGGAATAGAATGTTTTGACAAAGCTTTGAAGATGAAATAATTGGGTTGACTTTTGGTTACAGAAGAAAAGCTTAGCAGGAAGGTAGAGTTTTTATGTGAGAGACCATAGATACTGTTGTGTGATCATGATCAGATTGTCATGAACGACACCTCTCCTTGCAAAGGCAATACAGGAAAATCAGGTACTGGTGGGATAATGAGTCAAGAAGTGCCGATTGATGCTTATGATTCGCGGAAAGGACAAATCGTTAGTTAATAAAATCACGCAAGTTTCGGCAATTCCAGTCAGAACGCTATGTTTGTGGTGTGATGCTGAAGGGGAGTGTCACTTGGTGGTCTGATACTTGGCAGGGATCTCTGGAAGGACCCACATTGTCCAGCTCAACTGGCAGCTGCCCCGCATACGACGGAGGTTACTCCGTAACAACATTTGTGATGTAATCACTCAAAGTTTAAATAGACTTCTTCTTACGGCAGCCCTCACTGAGACTTTTGACAACGGCATCTCATTCTTGACGGCTGCGGATGGGGACTCGACTATTTTCAGGGGCAGCCTTCACCGAGTACACCCTTAGCGAGCCCCTTTACCCTGAGCCCAACAAGCTTAGCTGCGAGAAAAATAGGAGGGGGTCCTTCAGGACTGAATGAATACAATCTGTTCACTAATTTTCTAAATTTTTGTTGCTCGTGTACTTAAATTACAACCTTTAGAGATCTGTTATTTTAATGATAAACGAAAGATAGAAAACAACATGACTCTCTTCTTAAAGTTAGCTGATTAAAGTTGTCGGAATCAGGTGAATCCTCTGTAGAATAGGTCCAAATTAACCCTAATGGATATAATAAGGTTATTGAAGATACTCCTATAATCTCTGTGCGGATCCAGAAAGCTATCGCAAAACTTTAACTCGTGCTGATAGAAAACTCTATATCTAAATTTGCAATGGCTTTAGTATCTAAATATCATTGTTCTGGCCCAGATCTAAAGGATACCCCCTAACTCATTTCTTCCGATTTTATAACATTTTTGCTTAATCTAGGTTAGGTGCGAGTACTGGGTGTCTAGGAGCAATGCTTATATTATAAGCGAATTACGGGGTTGTTCTACAGGCTTTAAGACCTGTAGGAAGCCCTAGTAGAAATTCGTTCTCAAAACCTTAAATTTTCCGAGGAGTGGCCGCTGCGGCCAGGGAGAGCTCTGAAAGTGCTGAGCTGGCGTTGTGCTTACTGGGCGTTGCAGTTACTTCTCGAGTCCTTGTTCCTGGACATTATCCCTGGCGTACCCCTTGTGGGTAGTCTTAAATGGGCAACAAAAACCTGAGGCATCAATGTCACGAACAAAAATTTAAAGGCCCCACACCAAGCTCCTTTTTCGCCCCTTTAAGGTCATCGCAAAATAACTTAGAAAAATTAGATTATCGGGCGCAAAGTGGAATTAATCGCACAACACAACCACAATATTTTAAAAATTTAAAAGCACCCTTCTAACCGCAAGACTAAGGCTGAAAATAATTAATTATTCAATTATAAATCCTGTCGCATTGAAATACGTGGTGTAAACATGAATTAAAAGCGATGCGGGGGGGAGGATCCGCTTGTTAAAGTGGCCGGGCCTTGGCATAAATTCTCGCTTAAGTGACTGGAACAGGGAATTGATGCCTCAGGTTTTTGTAGCCCATTTAAGACTAGCCCTTGTCACCGGCATTGCAGGTACTTCCCCAGAGCTCCAGTAACAGCAAATGCCCAGAACTCGCGACAATTTTCGATTTGTAAGGAGCGATATTTTTATTGCGGCTACCTCCAGGCCTTATAGCAAAAAACGGTTTGTGATATTCGGCCCCCACAACTTGGCACCTCAATCGTATCCTTCAGTACAGCTGGTGCAGGTCTAC
>Ga0302221_10001837_pt1 | contig 13408 bp, 18 predicted proteins | sample II_Palsa_E2_1_FD_193517 | JGI IMG/M metagenome (GOLD analysis project Ga0302221, IMG submission 193517) | Peat permafrost microbial communities from Stordalen Mire near Abisko, Sweden - II_Palsa_E2_1 | ecosystem: Environmental > Terrestrial > Soil > Palsa > Peat permafrost | place: Sweden... | reverse complement strand
ATCTTATGAAAAAATATTATGATATGGCAATTAATCTAAATAATAAAAGTGCTATGAATAATTTGGGTTATTATTATCAATATGTCGAAGTAAATTATGATCTTATGAAAAAATATTATGATATGGCAATTAATCTAAATAATAAAAGTGCTATGAATAATTTGGGTGTTTATTGCTAGAATATTGAAATGCCACAAAGCAATAATAAAAATTGATTGTCTCTCTTCTTTGCGTAGCATAATTTATAAACTAAAATGAAATTAAGAAGGGACGATAAATTCAAACGAATAATTAAATTTATAGTTCAACACAATAAAACTATCCATAATTCAAAAATGATTGAAATACAAAATAATATTCATGAAATATATGACATATTAATAAAAAATAGATTACCTAGGACATGCGTCGGTCACCTTTATAAAGGTATGAGATGTCAAATAGATAAAAAATATAAACTTATGTTAAAATATTACTTATTAGCGGTTGATTTTAATAACGATTGGGCAATGAATTTGTTAGGTTATTATTATCAATATGTCGAAGTAAATTATGATCTTATGAAAAAATATTATGATATGGCAATTAATCTAAATAATAAAAGTGCTATGAATAATTTGGGTGTTTATTGCCAGAATATTGAAAAAAACTATCAATCAATGAAAAAATATTATTTAATGGCAATTAATCTAAATAATAGTTGTGCTGCAACTAATTTAGGGCGTTATTACAAAAATGTTGAAAAAAATTATGATCTTATGAAAAAATATTATTTAATTGCGATAAATTTAAATGAAGGTTCAGCTATGAATAATTTAGGCTATTATTATCAATATGTTGAAAAAAATTATGATCCTATGATAAAATACTATTTAATGGCAATTCATTTTGATAATAGATCCGCCATGATTAACTTGGAACATTATTTTTGTGTTGAAATCTCAAACAAATATAAATTTTATAATTTACTACTAATGGTATTACATAAAAATAAAATAATTAACAAAAAAATATAAAAACTAAGTTCAGACAACAAAATCAAAAAATTAGAAATGTGTGATACATATTATGAAAGTTGTGTAGTATGTTATGATATTACTGAGTGTATTAAATATTTAAATACATGCAACAATCATTATGTATGTAAATCATGTTATTTATGTATTAATAATTGCCCATTTAAATGTGCATCTTAGAAATTGATATCTAATATAAACATTTTAATATATATTTTAATATATTCACAATAGAATGGCCACTTGTGCTAGCTGGGAGGAATTTTGCATTAAGCAAAAGGAGTGGAGCCAGCTTATATTATAAGATATATTCCTAATTTATATAAAAAGTAAAAATCTACAAATATGTCTTACCAACTTGAATTGTAGGAATATATTCCTAATTTATGTATAAAAATTAAATTTCATCTTAATTTCTCTAATTTTAGCCTGTTTGTTTGTATATTTTTCCGCAATTTTTATTGCTTCACTTACTAGTTCATTTTCTGTATATGGACCAACTAACTTTTTGACATGTAAAACTTCAAGATTATTAACTTTTGTATTACTTACAGAATTAGGATATTTAATATTTGTAAAACTAATGTTGAATTTTAAATATATCTCATTTTCATTTTCATCGTAAGCGCACGTATCACTCGAATAATATTGAAAAAATTTATCCATATCCTTTGAATATTTATAAAAACTTAAGTTTTCATATTGTTCAAAATGCACCCCACCAAGTAATGAAAGGGTGCCATTAGTTTCAGGATCAGTTAAATTAACTAAATACCCAGCAGTATCACTATTTACACCAGTACTAATAAATTTAAAATAGGTTATATTGTATATTTTAATTGTTGACATTTATATTTATATCTATCTTACTACTTAGGATGATTTTTAATCAATTTTTTTATTACTTTTTAACTTTTTTTAAAACTATGCACTTAATACTAAAAAATAATATATTTGTATATTGACACAAATTGCTTATTAATATTTGTAATGCAATGTAAATAATTAAAAAAATTGAATTTTATATTTATCTAAGTAGTCCAGTCCATCAATTTACCAACCACGTACTCTAATAGTTTAACGCAACGACAACTCCAACGATCAATAATGAACACTCCATTAAACGAATTATATTGCAAAATATTTAAATTATGTGACACTGAAAAATATGAAGCTGCAATTAATTTAATAAATAAGTGCCAAAGCAGTTTTAGTATTACTCATGATGAATGGATTAATTTAGAACACCATAAGGTATGTATGAAATTTTTGTTTTGTCAGAAAAACGTGCAGATGCGTATGTGAGAATAATGGATTTAGTTTGTGAAAATTTTGAAGAAGTATCTAATTTGAGATTAAGATTTTTAAAAATGATCGTGAAGGAAATTGGAAAATGTGAAGATTTGGATAATTTAATGCTATGTATCAAAAATAAATATAATTATGAGGAAAAACTTAAAGATAAACAAAAATTTTGGCAAAATTTTTGCATTATCAAAAGAATTGAAGAACTATGTGAGTGCCATGATAATTTAAAAGCTGCTTGTGCTTATAAAGAATGGTGTAGCACATAATTGTAATTTAATTTTGTCAATAAAGTGTAACAAATTCATAAGTCTTTTGTGTATAAGTCATCTAATTTTTACGACCTCATAAATATTGAATTTTTATTTATAATATTGAATTATTTTATTCATTAAAAGTATGGACTCTTTACAAGAAAAATTAAATATTAACATAATAACCAACTTACCCGATGAAATACCTGATGAAATACTTAACAAAATGATAATAAAAATTTTAGAACAATATATCATAAAATACGTATTATTATTATTAATTTCATTAATATTTAATCCATTATTATTCTTTTTATCTAATTTTTACTTCTTACGTAATTTACCTAGCAACATTCAGAATTATCTATTTATATTAAATGTCATTGCTCTATTAATTTATACTTTTTTTTGTGCAATTTGTGCCATTAAATATCACAAATTACAAATTTATCTAATAAATCCGGATTTATTTTTTATTGTAAATGTATGTTTTATAATAATTCAGGTATTATTAAGTTCCATTATGGATAAATGTGAAATGCACAATGCAGCCTTCTTTACTGCTATGTTATTTATAATTCAAGTTGTATGTGTAATGTACTATGTTGAATTGGATCTTAATTTTGAAAAAGATAAAAGAATTCTCTTATATAATATTAAGCAATTGTGCAGTCAATCGATATATTAACGTACTTATCACACGAAAATGCTAATGTAATTTATCTATCGTTAATATTAATAATTCTCAATTCACATAAGTGCAGGAGGGCAGCTTATAATTTTCATAGTCTATCCCTATGGTTTATTTGATTGTGCTATTATGATTAAAATGCCACATAAAAATATTTTTATTTTGTCTTGGTCCAATATTTAATAAATAATGATCCACATCATAATTTTTTTTGTACTTTATGAAATTACATAAATTTTTTAGTATCGTTTTATTACAAAAAATATTTGCAACACGATCACTTCTAATAAAGTAACTATTATCATATTTACAAACTCTGTGATTTCTATGCTTATTTTTATTATATTTATCAATATATTTAGATTTATTTTTATTATTTGTTACTTTGACATTTTCATTCATGTGCATAGATTAAGGTAATAATTAATACATATATCTATGATATTCATCTATATTATTTGTTATTTTAAAATGATGTTCGCAAAGAAAAGCCTACTTTTATTAACTGAAATATATATATAACTTTTTGTTGTTGACATTATAAATAAAATGTGAATAAACAATTATAATTCAAATTTAGAAATGTAAAAATATTTAAGAATCGTTTCTTTCAATAATCCATTATTTTTACTAAGTAGAATTATATTAATTTTTTCCATATCTTCTTCTTTATATTCTTCTTCTTTATATTCTTCTTCTTTATATTCTTCTTCTTTATATTCTTCTTCTTTACTATTTTCATTATTTTCATTATCTTCACTATTTTCGCTATTTTCATTATCTTCACTATTTTCACGATCTTCTTCTTTTTTGTCATTTTCCCATTTTATATTAAATATTTTATAATTTTCCAATGAATTTTTAATATAAAATGGTGCATTTTTAATACATATTTCATAATCATCCCAACGATTCTCATGAATACATTGCATTCCTTTAATATGTTGTGGTATATGTTTAATATACGTATCATAATCCTCACAACAATCCTCATTAATATATTCTAATATTTGTTTCATATGTCCTTCATAATATTTATTATTTTCATTTATTTTATTTAAACGTTTATTTTTTTTTATATCGCTGTATTGAAATAAACAATCCATACCATCATTTATTTTAAACATCATTGTCTTTGTTTTTGTTTTTTCATAATCAATATTTTTAATATTATAGAAATTCAAAATTTCATTCCCATTATAAATACCTTCTATGTTGCTCATATAATTTATTTCTTTGCATTTTTTTATAAATGTATCTAACTCTTCCTTTGGTATATATGTACCATAATGCTCTAACATTGCATCACTTGCTACTTCATATTCTCCATTTAAATTGTCATCTAATGTACTAAATATCCCCCCAATTGTTAATTTTGTTATACCCATCCACATTTTAGGTCCTTTACTTATCCACTTTTCGGATGTTTTACAAATACTTTTTTCACCATATTCAAACATATTATTTCCATTTTTGCCGCATCTTAAATATTTATCTATGTACGCATTATATCCATATTTATCAGTAAAAATTATGGTTGTATATTGCTTTGAATTCATATATATTAACATTCATATGTGCATTAGATAATATATAAATCATTTTTTATTTGATTAAAACACATTAAAAATTTATATTGTTTACTAATGAATTATTAATAATTACGTGTGTAAAAATAAATCCAAAAACTACAAATATGCATAATATATTATTAAATATAGGAGGCACAATATATAATTTATAAAACTAAAATATCAATATATAAAAAATGGATATTACATAATTATATCAAAACATACCTAATGGATACATTTTTTGACGATTATGATAAGCTATATTTGGAATATAAATTTATAAATAATAAGCATGATAATATTCCTATAATAAATGAATTTGTTGATGGTATGGCAAATGTTACTGTGGATAGATTAGATATTTACATCAAAAATTTCGAAAGATGCATTGCAATGTCAATAAATGAAAATGATACTGAGGATGAATGTTTGGATAATGATAATAGTTATAATAGTGACGATACATGTTCTGTTTATGGTGACAATTATCATAATAAAACGATATATTATTTAATGATATTATTGCATTTTGGTGCAACTGATGTTGTCAAAAAATATGACAATGACGAATATAAAAATATGCCCTGGTATCCATTTATTAAAGCACATTTTGACATATCTTCTCTCGTTGTAATAAGTGATTATTTTAATTGCACTTTAGGAAATGAAGAGGGAGATACTGACTACGTAGTTTTAACTTATTATGGTAAAAGAAATCAAATAACCCCTTATCATTTTTATAAAACTTCTGTTTTTTCCGAGGCGTGCAAATCCTGTTGTAGTCATTGGCCCGAAGAATATATTAGCACGATAGGACTCGAAAAATATTTTGAGTTATTGGAAATAGACAAATCCATCTTACCAAATGAAAAATACAATGAATTATTACATAGAATATTTGATTATTACATTCCTGAATATTTTAAAATATGTGAAAATAATGAAAATATGTTTAATTTTCAAAATTATTTTTTAAACTTTAAACAATTAAATAAAAAACCTTATTGGATGAAAAAAATTACCAAAAAATATAATATCACTAATTTTGAGGATGTTTCTTATGAATTATTTATTACTTATTGTTTATCACGCAAAAAAGCTTAGCTAAACTAAAATTGAAAAAATGGACTTAGTATATCTTCACATGATGCATTACTATTAAAAATGAAATCCTTAATTCTAAATATAATTTCTGCTGGTATAAATGTATTTTCAGGTATTTTTTCTAGAATATCTTGTGGTACTTGTCTATTCAAAAATTTATTATATATTAGTTGTATTTGATTCAGTGTGGCCATAATGTTTGCCATTGCAAATTGTGCATATTGTGAAGGATTATTCAATAAAATTTGATTATTCACGTTAGTTTGCAATTGATGTTGGTCACTCATTTTATGGGACGTAAGTTGAAATTATATATATATATATATATATATATTACATTAAGTACACTAGCATATTATAAATTCAATTTTTAAAAATTATCCAGTCTCCCTCTATTCATCTATATACTACTTTATATATTTTTGAATATATACAAAATAGAACGTCCACTTTAGTGCGAATAGGGAGGAATCGGCTTTAGCTGAGGAGGGAGCCGGCTTATATTGAAAGATATATTTATAAATATATTTTAATAGTTTATATTTTATGTATCCAACCAAAAATTGAATTATTATTACTTTTTAACATTTTAAACTAGGTTTATTGGCAATAGAACGGCCACGAAGTGCGAGCTGGGGGGAATTTTGCGTTTAGCAAAAGGAGTGGAGCCAGCTTATAAATTGTAAGGTATATTTATAAATATATTTTTTTAAAATTTTAAAATTTAATAAATTAAAAAAAAGAATCAATTTAGATGAAAAACGTTACCAAAAAATATAAAAATCTGACAATCTACAATAATTAATTATAATTGGTAATAAAAATATAAACGATATATAACCAACAGAGAAAATATATAAAAGAATGTACATGAACAAATAGCCATAGCTATAAATATAGATATTGTCAATGGATTATGATCACAAAATAGTATTCGAGTTTGTTGATCCATACTATCATTATTTGCCGAATTTTCATCAAGTATTTTGTTAATATTACTCAAATATGGTTCGCAAATTTTGTCTCTACATGTAAAACATTTTATATTTTCTGATCCTATTACAGTTCCTCTCAATTTAATTAAACATGATAAACAACATCCACCTTTTGATTTACATAATAAATATATTACATTACATTCTTCTAAACAAACTAAACACACTTCATCATTTAACATTAATTGATTTGTAAAATTGGAGTCCATATTTAAGATTTAAAATGCAACTTTATTGTCTATTATTAGATTGATTACTATCGATAATATTATAATAAGTATTGCAACATGATGCAAATTTCAATTTTTTTTTTAATTTTTTTTAATTTTTTATATAATTACGTATATAAATAGCATTTTACTTACTATTTTGATTTACATCTTGCATTACACGTCGTACAATAATAATTGTCATTTGTTATATAACACTTCGCATTTGGGTGGGATGAACATTTAAATCCACCACCCTTTTGTTTTTTTGATAATCTTTTTGATAATCTTTTTGATAATCTTTTTGATGATCTTTTTGATGATCTTTTTGATGATCTTTTTGACTTTCCGTTTGTATCTTTTTGTGTACTTCCTCCCAATTTCCAACCATGTTTGGCAGCTTCTTGTTTTATTGTTGATTTTACTGTGGATTCTACTTTAGATTTGACTATCTTGCCAAGTATGTTCATTATATATACTTAACATATATCTTTTATATATTAATGCATATCAATCCAAATAGTTTATTAAACAAATTTATAACTTTTTTTATCATAAATATGCACAAATAAAATGCACAAATGTAAAAAAGGAGGCATCGTGCATTAGGTTGTCATATTAATTATAAATTATAATTATATATTTTATCTCGTATTGTAATGATACTATTATATTTATTAATACACTTTGAATTTAAAGCATCTGAGCTTGTAATATATTCCATGTGTTTTATTGTCGGTATTTTTATTATGATTAGTTTATAAATTTTATTAATAATATTTACTTCTTGATCATATGTTTTTGAAAAACGAGCATAACTATCATATAAATTAAATATGTGCAATTTTTCAAGATTTTTAAATTTATTGCTTATTACGTCACATATATATTTTATATGATAATTAACCACAGTAATTGCATAATAAGAATTGTCATTGTTGATGTACATATTAATTTCTTTTATTTCTTTAATATTTTTAATTTTATTAAACATTTTTATAACTCTATTTGTCATAATTTTACTTTTCGTAAAATTATGCAAGTCGTCATGATTAAAACGAGCTTTTAGCCCAATATTTATAATCTTTATATTATATTTATTTATTTCTTTGGCTGCATCACAAAAACTACTACAATTAAGATCAAGAATATTAGTTATTCTAATTGCGTCACCATCTTTTAACTTATCATAATATTTACAATTTTTTAATGGAGCTTTTTTAAATTTATAGTAAGATAATATTGGATATCCTTTATGTGTTAAACATAATCCTCTTAAAAATTTGGGTCGATCCATCAAAAATTGATAATAAATATTAAAATTTATTTTAAGTAACTCCTCATATTTTGATATGAATTTATTTTGACATAATTTTTTTTTTGTTTCTTCTGAAACGTTATGTTTTAAATAATTATTCACATAAAAATAAATAAAATTTGTATCCATCTGTCGTAATTATAATTGTAATTATGTCTACATGCACGTTTAGATTGTACTCGATTCAATTTTTTATTTTGGTCTACTGACAATGTGATAAAAATTGATAAATATATACATATATTTAAAATACATATATGCATAAAAATGATTAAACGTTCAAGTAAATTAGAAAAAATTAAAAAAGCAATAGATAAAGAACATAGCGAAGTTGAATCAATTTTTAATTGTATAAAAAAACATATCCCCTCATCTGAAAATTTAAATATTTTAAATTTGGCAAGTGGAAATGGAACTGGATTAGAACTAACTAAAGAAATTTTATCTCAGTATAATTATCAAATAACTTGTTTAGATATAAAAAAATTTAAACACGTGGATAAATATGTGGAAGATAAAATTTATGAATTTATTCAAGATGATTTATTAAACCTCACCTTAGAAAGTAAACAAATAATGACTACTAAAAATGTATGGATGGCAATTCATGCATGTTATGATTTACCAATGATCATATTATCATTATTCGAACAATATGCTCCTACGAATTCTTGGCTATTTATTGTTCCTTGTTGTAATATTAAAAAATTTAAATTAATGTCAAAATTAATAAATATTTATGGAGAAAATGTAACTATGTCATTTTGTTCAGAATTTAAAAAAAATGCCGAAAATATACCTTACAAATCAAATTATATTATGCGCGAAATGCGAACAAAAATATTAATTAATTCTCCATATTTTGTTGATTGTTATAAATTGCCAACAATGAAATCTTTGATGAATTTAGTTTTTATATATCACAAATAATATATCATTTCATAATCACGACAAATTAAATTATTCTTTTGTATACTTTACTTTTAATCTACTTCTGTACAATAAATAAAATATTGAAAATGCGCAATGCTTGTGTACAATATATATTCAATGTCTATAAACAAAATGAATAATATTACTAAAAAGCGACATAATATGTTGTTATATTTAGAGGATATTATATATAAATTAAAACCAGTAAATAAAAATTCGTGCATGTGCCAAAAGATGGATAGACTAGATAAAATATATAAAATAAAATCAACATTACATGAAGTATATACAAAGCCACATATTAAACATATCATTGACACAGCCGTAATTTTAATTAAAGATAAAAAAAGAGATGTTGAATGTTATAATAATATGTTTGGTGAATGTCGTTATTATTGTTCATCTTCTGATGAAATACATAAAAGAATTATTCTATGGAAACACAATTTAATTAAAATTAATGATTTTTACAACTATGTAATTCCAACTTTAAGTTCTAATTCTAGATCTTATAATTTAAAAATTAATTTTATGTTGTTTAATTTAATGTTTAGGCACTCAAATGTAGATCTAATGGATTATAATCATCTTTATAAAAAATCATTAAATTTTGCGCGTGATGCCAAAAGTGCCATAAAAGTAATTAATTTTCTTAAAACTAATCATTGGAATAACAAAACTGATAACGATATATTATTTTTTGATAATTTTCCTAAATATAATAATTTAAAAAAAATTCATAATTTGCATGTCGATTCAATTTATCAGTTTAAACCTAAGAATTTTAAACAATTGGAATCTATGTATGTTACGACGTATAGACATGTAAAATATCATGGTCACGCATTATTGTGTACAGAACGCACAAAAAACATTTTATACCTCATTAATAATTTGCCTAATTTAAAATATTTACGAATACGTTTTGCACATTACGATTGCCAAGATCAACAAATATTATTAAAAAATAAACAAGATATTGATAAATTTATGACGGATTATTCCTATTATCTCAATAATACTGCTTTTTCATCGCACGTATTTATTTGGGATAAATAATTTTTATTTATTTCCTTAATATTTTTAATTATTATAATATACTGGACTAGGATATATTTTTCTAAAATACTCAAATTCGAATGCCTCGGGATTATGAGATTTAAATGAAATTGATACTCTTTTATTTGAATTTTTTGCACCATAAATATCCATTGTTGTATAAATATATTTAACTACGTATGGATTATTAAAGTTTTTTGATATGATATTTAACAATACGATATGTTTTTTCTCTAATATATTATATTCTTTTATCATTGCATTTAATAAATCATATTTAATTGTTCCATTTAATGAGTGATGCGTTATATTTGCACTTCTGATAAATCCATCTACCATACCAAACATCGTTAATATATCTACTGAATCTATTTGTTGTAATACTATTTTGTTAATGTCGGCTATTATTGTATATCTAGAAGTTTTTCCGAATTTAAAAAACGATGACCCTCCTAATTTTTTTGAACATTTATAGCATATTATTTTATAATCTATGCAATCTTGACATTTGTCATAATTTACAAATATGCTGTACATTGTATCATATTTTTTTAATATATTTTTTACGACATCTTTACACAAATTATAATTTATTTTTCGATTGGGTCGACACAAATTTTGTTTTAGTTTTTGTTCTAAAATATTAGAAATATAATTAATTATACTACTTAAATAACAATCAATTAGTTCAATGCAATGCTGATTATTAATATTGTGGACTGGTAAAAATATACATTCATTTTTTTCATAATTTTCATATTTACCACTATCTTTTTTATTTATTGGGCATAATACAGCTCCCATTTAATAATTTTTACATATCCACAATAATAAATGAATATTGTAATTCAATTTTTTTTTATTTAAATTATTTAAATGACCAATAATTAATATTTAAAATACATAAATTATTAAATTAATTCTACGTGTTGGTTTAAGTTTTTACATTTTATGCAATATATTTCTATATTATTTAGACCATATATTGCAGCCATTAACATCAGTATTGATATGATTATTTGTATAAAATATATTGAACCTTTATACAAGGTCGCATATTCCTTATCAATATTACAATTATTGGTTTTTTTAATTCCAATGTAAATTAATAGTAAACCTAACATAACAAAATAATAACATATTAGTGCAATATATACTGTAATATCTAACCATAAATCTGCAATATAATGGTCATTATTTTTTTATTTTCGTTAATTTCACTGCCATTATTTTCACATTTTTTAATATCCCCAGTTTTTTCTATATCCTCTACTTTTTTAATTTCTTCTCTCATATCAGATCTTAATTTTAATTATTATGTTAATATTAAAAAACATAAAATAAATCTTTTATGTAATATTAAACAATTGTGCAATGAAGGCTAAAATAAATAAAATGATTATTCCAAGTATGATCTATTTCTAATAATCAGTAAATAATAAAAGTAATGAATGCAAATAGTTATTTATAATAAAATGAAAACTATAATAAAATTTTTTACAATTATTTTGCATTTTATTTTTTTATTTTTAACATTTTTGGTAAGATCCATATATTTTTCACAATATTTTTCACATGTTACTTCTTTTTTATTTATTTTGGGATAATTTAAATAATGAAATATATCAATATAATATACATTATAATCATAATTATTCATAACATTAGTATAAATTACATTTAAGTATGATGATTTTGTTGTATATTTGCTTTGATTATAAAATATTTTAATAAATTTATTATCTAAATAATTATAATATTTTAAAAATAAATCTTTTTTTAAATAATAAATATTAGTATTATAATCTGGATTACACCATAAATTGGTATTTATTATTATTTTAAATTTTGACAACGTTAGTAATGTTTTTATAAAATATTTATATTTCGTTTTTATAAAATATGTTGAAGTAATATATTTTCTATTTATGGTAACATAACTGTTATTTTTTTGATATTTTAATTGCTTATATATTTTATTTAATTTATTTTCCCTTAATGATAGATTCGCCAATGCACTTTTTTTTAATATTGCTCCTCTTAAACTATATGCCAGATCTTTCTTTTTGTTAATTGTTTTTAATATTTTTTTCGAATTAATATATTTTTCATTAAAATTAAATTTTATTTCTACTTGATTATTATATTCTTGACTTTTATAATGACTTAGAAGTGTCAACTTAATCTTTGGACGTATATGTACATTCATTTAACTTTTTAGTTTTTAATATTATATACCTTTTAAATACCATTCATCAGATTTTTATTATTTCATTTTTTTATTGTTATTTTATTATTAACATATTTAAGTAAATCATGTAAATATAATTTGCCATTTATTATAATTTCTTTAATATTTTGACATATATTCAAACTTTTTTTTTAATTTTTTAAAATCGACATAAAATTTTTCTATCGATATTTTTATTTTTTCTAAATTTTTTAATTCATATCTACTAAAACCAAGCGAATATACAACATCAACTTCAACTTCAATGTAAATTAAGTTATCTGTAAATTCCTTTGATTTACTAAAATAATAGCTAAAACATCCTCCAATACCAATTACTTTTATTTTATTATGTTTTTCGTATTTTTTGTTTATAAATTGTTGTTTATTTATTTTACTAAATTCATGTGAATCTAGTTTACCTTTTCCTCATTTCATATATTTCGAATATTCAATTACTTTATTTAGTGTCATAAATATTGATATTAATGTTATTACGCTTGTTTTTAATATCATATTTATAGTTATTAAGCATGCATATTTTCATTTTTTTCAAAAATTAATTTGCTTATCTATTAAATTATAAAATCAAGCCAAAATATCAATATATAAAAAATGCATTGTACATAAACATATCGACGCACTTACAATGAATACATATTTTGACAATTATGATAAGCAATATTTGGAATATAAATTTATAAATAATAAAAATAATTA
>Ga0302221_10001836_pt1 | contig 13410 bp, 8 predicted proteins | sample II_Palsa_E2_1_FD_193517 | JGI IMG/M metagenome (GOLD analysis project Ga0302221, IMG submission 193517) | Peat permafrost microbial communities from Stordalen Mire near Abisko, Sweden - II_Palsa_E2_1 | ecosystem: Environmental > Terrestrial > Soil > Palsa > Peat permafrost | place: Sweden... | reverse complement strand
ATTATTAATAAATTTAAAAAAATAAAAATTTATAAATAAATTATTTTATATATATAATAAAAAATAATAATAAATAAAATATATTTAAAATTTTATTTTTAAGTTTATAAAATTATTAATATATATAATAATTTATTATTTAAATATTAATATTATTATATAAGTTTAATTAATTTTTCTTTAAATATATTATTATTATAATATAAATTTATTAAAAAATTTATATTTTTAAATTTTTATAATTATTAAAAATTATTAATCTTTTATTATAAAATAATAATTTATTATTTAATTTTTAAAAAAGAATATAATTTTAAGTTTTTATTTATTCTTTATTTAATTCGGAATAAAAATAATTTATTTATAATATTTTTTTATATTTTTTTTATATTTTAATTAATATTAAAACTATTTTTAATTAAAGAATTATTTTAATTTTTTTTTATTTTTTTTTATTATTTTTTAAATTAATATAATTTTTTTTATTAAAATAATAAATAATTTAATAATAAATTTATTTATTAAATTTATTATTTATTTAAAAGTTTTTTTATTTTTAAATATTTTAATACTTTATAATTAATAATAACTAAAAAATTTTAATAAATTAATAAATTTTATTTATTATTTTTTAAATATTAAAATAATAATAAAAAGTTTTTTATTATAAATTTTATAATAAACTTTTAAATAAAAAATAATAAAATATTATTTATTATTTTAAAAATATTTAAATAATAATTAAATTTAAATAATTAATTTTAATTTTAGTTTTATAATTATATTAAAAATAAAAAAAATATAAAAATTAATATAAAAATTAATTTTAATTAATAAAAATATTTAATTATTTTTTATTTAATTTTAATTTTAATAATTTTTTTTATTAAATAATTAAAAAATTTAAAAATATATTTATATATTTAAATAAATTTTTAATAAAATTTTTAAAATTCTAAATATAATTAAAAAAAATTTTAATTTTTTTTTAATTTTATATAATAATAATTTTAATAAAATTTATTTATATATTATAGTTTAATATTATAAAACTTAAAAATATTATTTTAATAATTTATAATTTTATTTTTTAAAGTTTATATAAAATTATTTTAATATATTATTAATATTTTATTTTTTTTAAAAAAAATATATATTATTAAAATATTATTTATATTATAAATTTAAATTATATATATATTATATTAAATTTAATAAATAATAATAAAGAATATTAATTTTTTTAATTAAAGTATTAAATTAATAATAATTAATATAAAATTATAAACTTTTTTTTTATAAATAAAATAAATAATAAATCAAAAAATTTTAAGTTTTTTATTAAATATATTTTTATTTTTTTAATCTTTAAAATATTTATTTTATATAAATAAATTATTATTATAAAAGATTTTAATTTATTAAATTTTAATTTATAATTAAATAATTAAAATTAAAAAAATATATTAATTAATTTATATAATTATAAAAAAAATATTAATTAATTTATATAATTATAAAAATAATATAGTTTTTAATTTTTTAATTTTAATAATATTTAAGATTATAATATTATTAAAAAAATATATTATATTCTTGATTAAAATATATTATTTTATTAATTAATTTTTTTTTTAATTATTTAAAAATAATTTTTTATTAAAATTTTTTTTAATTATTAATATTTAATTTTTATATTTAAAAATTATTAAATAATAATTTAAATTTTTTTTATTTTGTTTTTTATTAAAATTTTATATTTAAATTTTTAAAAATATAAATTAATATATTTAATATTTTTTTTATTAATAATTTTTATTAAAAAGTCGTTTTTAATAATTTAAATTTTAATAATTTATTTTATAATTTTTTTTTAAATATAATATTATAAAAATTAAATTTAATAATAAAAAAATATTATTAAAATTATTTATAATTATTGAGTTTTAAATTTAATTTAATAATTTATTATATAGTTTTATTAAATTAATTATTAAATTTTTAAAAAAGAATTAAATTTTTAAGTTTATATATTAATATATAAAATATTTTTATTAAAGAATAAATAAGATTTTAATTAATTAAAATATTAAAAATTTTAATTTTAAATTTTTAATTTATTTTATAATTAATAAATAATTTCTTTTTATTAATAAATTAAATTAAATTTATAAATTTTAATAAAAATATTATTTTTTTTATATTTTTATTAAAGATTTTAGTATTTAATAAATATTAATTAATATTTTTATTATTATAATTATTTAAATAAAAATTAATTTAATTTTTTTTTAATAAATATTAATTTATTTAATTCCGGATAATTCTTTTTAATATTTTATTTTTTTATTAATTTTATTTTTAAGTTTATAATAATATAATTTTTTTTAATTAAAAAAAGTTTAATTAAATAATAATAAAAATATTATATAATTTATTTATATATATTAATTAAAAAATTATATATTAATAAATATTTTTAATTTTATATTTTTTTATTTTATATATTATTTAATTTATTATATTAATTTATTAATAATTTATTTAATTTAATAATTAAATAATAAAAGTTTATTTAAAGAATTTATTATTAAATTTATAAGAATTTTATATTAATTTATTCTTTATATTAAAAATTTAATTATTAATAAAATAAAATAAAAATTTTATAAAAAAAATAAAAATTTTAATATTAATATTAATAAATCTTTAATATTTAAAAAAAAATTAATTATAAATTTTTATTTAAAATTAAATTATAATATTTTTTAAAAAAAATTAATTTATTTAAAATTAAATTATAATATTTTTAAAAAAAAATTAATTTATTTAAAAATTAATTTATTTTTATTTTTATTTTATTATATTTAATAAAATTAATTATTTTTTATTATAATAATTTTTAATAAAAGTTTTTTATTTATTAAATTATTTTATAAATTAATTAATATATTAATAAATTTTTTAATTAAACTTAATATATTTATTAATAAATTTTAAAAAAAATTATTTATAAATTAATTAAATTAATTTTAAATCTTTTTTAATTATTTAATATTTAAATTTAATTAATAAATTAATAATATTTTTTATTAAAATAAAATTAAAATATTTTTTATAATAATATATATTTATAATATTAAATTTATTATTTTTAATTTTAATATATTTTTATTTTTTTTATTTTTAAATTTAAAAATAATAAATTAAAAAATATTATTAAATTTAATTCTTTCGAAATTTAATTTATAATAAATATTTATTATAATAAAACTAAAAAAAAATTAAAATTATTTATTATTATTATTTATTTAAAATTAATAAATTAAAATTAATTTAAAGTTTTTATTATTTTAATTTAATAAAAAAAAATTATTATTATTTTATTTTAAAAAAATATTATTTATTTTAATTAAAAAATTAATTTTAAAATTAATTAAATTATAAAAAATATATATTTTATTTTATTCTAAATTAATAAAAAATTAATTATTATTTTATTTTATTTTAAATTAATAAATTAAAATTAATTATTTATATATTTTATATTTAATATTAAATATAATATTTTTTTTTATATTTTAAAAATAATTTAAATTTTTTATTATAAATATATTAATTATTTTTTTAAATTAAATTAAATATACTTATTATATATATAATAATAAAATTATTATAAAAATTAAAAAATTTTAAAAATTATTATAATTTAATTATATTAAAAATATTAAATTAAAACTTAAAAATAAAAATAAAATTTAATTTAAATATTTTTCTTTATTAATTTAATTAATTTTATATTAAAATATTAAATATTTTAAAATATAATAAATTTTATAATAATATTAATTATTATATTTATAATAAAATAATATTATATATTAATAAAAAAAATTAATAAATTTTATTTTATAATTTTAAATATAACGGCAGGAACTAAGCAGGTATCAGGAACAGAGATCTCGATTCTTAGGTCTAACTAAAACTTAAAGCTAAGGAGGAAAGAAGAGAAGTCGAGAAAAGAGAAGTAAGTTATCCCCGACGTCTCCTTAGCTTTAAACCAGTGGCGCACGTGGTGCGGCAGTTATACGACGTGTGTCGTCGCCAGGTGACGTGTGCCGCAGGCGCGCCGTCACATTAAATAAAATAAATTTAAGAATTACTTTATTTTAGATTTAGAGTAAAGCTGGCGGAAGCTGAAATTCTTATACTTTAATAGGTAAGGCGACGCTTAGGCGGAAGATAGTTAATCCAATTAGCGCGAAACGAAACCTCTTAGAAAACAGAGGTCAAAACCTCAAGTTTCTGAGGTGTTTTGCTTAGTATTAATCGACTTATGGACAGACTACATTATACCAGCTGAAAGAAAAGCGCAAGTCACCACCCCCCGGCAGATCCTCGGCCCCGCCAAGACTCCTGTGCGCGGCTGTAATGGACCCTGGCTAGGCATCATCGAAATAATTCTGTAATACTCTCTACAGAATGTAAGAAATTTGTATTTTTTACTAGAATCCTATTTCTTAATCTTTACTTTCTTTTTTATTAGCTTTTGTCCTTTTTGTTTTACTCTCTCCTAATTACGATTTGGTGTTCTATGCGTGAGGAGAGGCTGAGCTCGAGCTCGAGCAAAGTGTGTGGCTCTCTAAGCGAGCATAAATCTCCCACGTACGACGTACAGCAAATAGCTTAAATACCCGCCAGCCTCATCATCCACTGAACCAAAGGTGACCTGAAATTGACTCGACAAGTGAATTATAAAGCCTCCATATTGATTTTTTCATACTGATCTTTATACTGTGTGTCGGCGCAAATGAAGGGTTTCTTCAAGAAGTCCACGAGTAGGAAACAAGGGCAGACGAAGCGGTCTAAGGGGAGCCAGGCTAAAAACGCTGTCGACAATCCACCCATTCTACAGGACTCACCTGAGAGAAGCACGGCACCTCTGTCTAGCGCCATAACACCTCCAGCAATCGATTCCCCAAATTCGAACTCTGCTGTTCCATCGTCTGCCACGGTTACGGTTCATTCGAAGGAAGTTGTCGCTGATTCTTCCGCGGCTTCGACCTCCCGCGATTCCAATGGAGATCCTGTACGCCAGCAAACGATTAAGGTACCAAAGGAACTTCGCCCCAAAGTTGATCTCTGGAAGAAAGCTTATGACAAGTTGCGTGAGGATCCTGAAACAAAGGGGCTCTTTGAAAGCTATGAGAAGATACTGGAAAGTATGGAGCTCGGCCAGAAACGTGGTCGATTTGACATGCGTCCGTTGAATTGATCAAGATCGCTAACAATTTTTCCTGTCAGCCATACCAACAGACGCCAAAGATACCAAGAATCTTGGAGAGCAAATGTCAGCTGTTGTCGACAAGAAGATTTTATGCTTCACAAGCCAGCAGTGGAAATTGGAGGTGGGAGGTAAAGAGTATAAAATCAGGGAACAGATTGGTCGAATTGTGAAGATGATTCAAATAGTGAAGGATTTCGGTTCCCAAGTTGCTGGCTTAGACCCTATTCATGCAGGATTGCTCTGGGCAGGCGTATGCGTACTTTTGACGGCAAGGAGGACCTCAACTCACCCACGAAAGCGTTTGCTGATACTGCAACTTCATAGATTCTGACCAGTGACTCAGAACGCCACTCAAATGCGATGAGTGGTGTAGAATACATTTCGAACATAATTCCTCATTATACAGCTTATGAGAAAAGCCTCAACGAGCAACTTGATAACCTAAAATTCGAAGAGATGCAGAAGCGTTTGTCTAGGCTCTACGGGCTGGTTTTAAGGTACCAAGCAGAGACCGTTTGCTTTTTCGGTCGCCACACATTCTCACGATTTCTTCGAAACATTCTATGTCTCAACGTATATATTGTGCTGTCGTCTGCTGACTACCTTGCTTGTAACCGCAGGCTCCTAAAAGTAATTGGGAAGATCTGATCCCACAGATTAAACAAGCAGCCGCTGATTGTGACCAATCCCGAGCTGCCTCTCAATGGCAAGGCTTGGAAGATACTTTGGCAAAGCAAGCGAGAGACATTACAGCTGTAATGCAAAATCTGCAGGAGAATGACAACGAGAAAGAGAAGGTCTTGTCTTGGGTGTCGGACTTACCAAATCAAGATGATTATGAATTTGTGAGTACAGGTTTCATATTTTATTGCTATACCTAGAGTGATCTTGACTTGAACAAGATGAGTGCATCCTACACAGTCACTCCTGATGAAGCTTCAGGATCTCTCATTTGTTTTGGGCTTTCCTGGCCGACACTGACCTTACTGTATCCAGGTGCTGAAGAAAAAGCTGAGAGAGAACAACTGGGGCTCTGGGCAATGGTTTCTCAAAAGCCCCATATTTTCAGAATGGGAGAATGTTATCACCGGAGCTTTCTGGTTAAAGGGCTCAGTTGGAACAGGTAAAAGCTGCTTAACTTCCCTGGTCGTTCGCAAGCTTTTGAGAGGAGACTCCCCTGAACGGCTGGCATACTTCTAGTGCTCGAAAGACCCAAGCAAACCATCTCGAACTGATGCCAGCGATGTTCTGCGGAGTATACTCGCACAGTTATCCTACTCCAGGATTGACTTGATACGAGGAGAATACGAAGAAAGACGGCGTCGAAGAGGCACGTTGGCACTTGATGATTGCATCAGATTGCTCTCCGATCTTCTCAACTCTGCTGGGACATGCATATTCATCATTGATGGGCTTGATGAGTGCAGCAATCCATATGAACTCATGAAGGCTTTGAGAGACATATCAGACTCTACGGATCACCTCAAATTATTTGTCTCGAGTCGTTTGGAGGATAGAGTAACAGTGGATTTTCCACAACGTCTTTGTCAATTGATTACTTCTGAAGAGAACGGACATGACGTCGAAAGCTTTATCGAAAACGATATCAAAAGACGCCGAATAGAGATCAATCGCCGAAATCCAGACCAACCGGAAGAAATGAATGACGAGTTGGCAGAGGAGCTAACCCTTCTCCTCAAGAAGCATGCTCAAGGGATGTAAGTTGGTCATTTGCCGCAGATTCCCCACGTACCTTCGTCCCAGAAGTGAAATCAATTTACTTCAATCCATGAACAGCATGCAAACTGACGGAAATCCAGGTTTAGATGGGTTGAGCTGCAGATAGACCTGTTTCTCAGCCTCGATCTTGACCCACTTCACCACGACACTGTACAAGAGCAGATTGACATCCTGCGAAACTCTGCGATCGTCCCCGAGCTTAACGATACATATGACAAGGTTTATGAGAGAAACACGCGGGAAAGAAACTACCGCAAGCTCGCAGTCAAGGCTCTTCAATGGGTTTTATCTTCCGCGAGACCCCTGGATATTAGTGAGCTCATAACTGAGGTTGCCATGAAGAAAGATTTCGACCTGGAAACAAGTGTTACTGAAAGGCTATTGCTCAACAGAATATGCAGCAACTTCATCACAACCAATCAATCTGGGATAGTTCAATTCACTCACCTTTCTGTGAGAGAATATCTTGAGCAAAAATCTGAAGAATTTTCTCTCCTTACAGCCCACACACTAGCCGCGGACTGTTGCTTATCATTCATACAACAGCCTGATTTCAACTTTACCACAGCACTGCCAATGGAACCTGGCTTCCCAAGTTACACTGTCCGGTACTGGTCGTTTCACCTTAAAACCGCCTCCTCCTTGGGTGATATAAGTGAGAGTCTGAAGAATCTGTCTCACAACTTCCTCTGCAAAGGCCACTCAGTCCTAGACTGGGCTGAAGCCTTTGAATATCAATACAGTATCGCAAAAGAGTATGAACAGCTTCTCCACTTTTACGAGGAAAAGACGTTGGAAGCGGAGGTGTTACGACGGAGACTCACAGAGCGGGATGAGATGATGAGTTTGGCATACACGCGGATACAGAATAAGAATCGAAAAATTATGTACCTTGAAAATCATTTAAGGCCACACGGGTTCCGTGTTGAAGATTAGGTGCTTCCTCGTTTGACGGACCAGCAATTAAAACGCTCAAATATTGTTGTATTGTTTCAATCGGGCAAAGGTGCATCAGAAGCAAGGTCATGACAAGTTGGTCTAATCAGATACTATAGACCATTGAAGTCTCAGCTCTTGAAGTTGCCTTCAGCAGAAGAGCATCAAGGCAAGAACTTGTTTGGCATAGTATTTGGCAAAACGCAATATGCAATATCAATTCTAAGCAGGAAGACGTCAAACTTCTAGTATCTCCCTAGGCGTTCCCATGCACACTGGAATATCTCCTGTGCCCCGCTATGATTGTCTAACAAAATACTCAAACTGGGCTTAGAGCACATGCAAAACGGCTTGAGGATATCTAAGTTATTTTCAAAGCCACTTCCAGAACTCCAATTGTCGCTTGGTGGGCGTTTTGCAGTCCGGAAAGTCGTTTATTGACCTCTTGTTCAAGCAGCGACGAGAATCGCCAGACCTAAGTGCCACTTTGCCGCGTGAACTCTGCTCCTCTTACAGAACAGTAGCTTCGTAATTCTGTTTGAAGCTTAAAACTACGTCCTGCATCCAACGAACGAGGTTTGCTAAACGATATGTCTTAGAAAAAAAGAAGCTCCACTGAGTAGTGTTCTCGGTCTTGGATAAACCGTAGACAAAATCGACTCCAATAGTGTGTTCTGCCATGGAATACCCTTCCATCGGTGCAACTTGCTGCTGAGATAAATCTGCCATTGCTTATATGGCTCCATACTACCGGGTTGTCAGGCCTTATTAAACCCCTTCCTCCATGCAATCTCGCCGCTGCATGAATCTAGTCATGGTCGGCAGCTTTGCCACAGAGATATTTCCCTTGCCTTACTTTTATGAACCTTCACAGCTCCTTGCACAGACAGAACCTTAGTGAGAATCCTTGCCAGCGGCAACTCATCTCGTAATAGAAGCATACTTTGCTCGCCTGCACATTGAACTGGCCGTGTTGCTTCGCGAGATGTCACCTCAGACTCATCCGTATCTCAAAAAATCGAAGAGAAAGCATTTAAGGCCCTGGGATTACACTTGGCCTTGGCCTTAGCGCTATGTAATCTAAATTATAAGAACCACTAGAAGAACAAAAAGCTATCCTTTAGATAGAATCTCTCTATTTTAACGAAGTATCTTTTAAGTTCATAGAGCTTATCTACTTAACCTCCTGTTAGTTGTATATCACGTGATTAGCGCTCATTTCACCTTCTTTGATACGGACATCTATCGTTACAGGCTAGTTTGAAGGATCAAATATCCTTTGTTCTTCCTTATTGACTTATAACTAAATCAGTTACAATATCCATATTCATCCCTAAATATACATTTGAAAAGATGTCTAACGTGGGCTCAAGGCTAATTTCTGGGCTTTGCGTCGAGGAGGCTATCACAGAACCACTCTCTGTATATCTCAGACCGGCAGCAATGACAAACTCATCGCATGCCAAGCCGTGAGAGAATACATACTTAATACTAACACGTAATGGATATCCAATTCAATAATAGGAGCATTAAATGCGAAATTTGCAGGTTTCTCTGTTGTATTTAGCTGCGAAGTAAGTACCAAAACCCCCACTTCCTCTTGGATCCAAACACTTGAGACAATGGCTGATAGGTCAAAGGTTGACGACTTTCTGAACGTGCTCTCTCAATTCGAACAACTGAGGAGATTGATACTATACGCTGTATCATCACTGGCTCCCTAAGACGTGAGTAATGGCTGAGCGATGATGCAGACTTTGATGGGGCACGAGCAATTATGACCAAATTGCATGCTCAGAAGGTTGGCCTTCAATTTTACTCGATCGAGATACATCTGCACAATCACGGTGGTTTGAATGTCATTGGAGAGCGCGAAACTAAATTCAGATCATTTGCATCAAAGATCAGTGTCTCTGGTGTTTATCAACAATGGGGCAGCAGTAGAAAGATTGACCCGAGGGTATTAGTGGGATCAGCAAGCAATTGAAACCTGCAAGCAATTCTCTCACACATTCAGCTTGAGGAGCGCCCTGGCTGGAGGAATTCAAGTGGTGGTGGGTAACGAGTCTCTCAAAACGATGCTCACAGACATACATGGCTTTTGGGGCTTGCAACCATAGGTTCAGTTCAGGCCTGCAGGTCTTTGAAGTCAGGAGTCAGATTGTACATAACGGATACTAAAGATTAAGGAATAAACAAGAGGAAGACCGATCTTGATCTCAATTCGTTTCCCCCTTTCTCTTCGCTTATTTCTCGCATCTTTACTCGTCTCAGGCCTTAGGGGAAAGTGTCCGCATGTTCACTATGCTTACAATGTATGATTCACTGTGATCGACGTGTTTCGTGTGCTCGTTACACAAGCTTATCTTTTCCAGAACTGTATCCATACACGAGGTAGTCCCAGGGAAGTTCTTGTTCTAGGTGCCACGGTGGCTGAATTCGGTCGTGCCGCAATAGGAAGGTAGGAATTTTTTGGTGGGGAACTCGACTCACGATGAGTCTAGGCGCCTGATTTATGGACCTTGTTAGGCGCCAAACTCTGCGACGTGTGTCCTTTGTTTGTTATCCCTTGTCTTTTAAATAGATCGTGCCAAGCCCCAAAAACTTAGCATCAGTCACCACAACCAGTACTTCCAAACAACAGCAAGTAAACAACTCTACACTCCAATCTCAATACCCCAAAAATTAATCAAGAGTTGCAGAAAGAAATATGTCTCTTCCCACAGAAATGAATGCTGTGACCTTCTCTGTCACCGGTGAAGCAGCGGTGAACACCATCCCCCTTCCACCTCCCCGGCCTACGCACCTCCTCGTCAAAATCCACTCCGTGGCCCTCAACCCCACAGACTGGAAATGCATCGACTGGAGTACACCCGCAAAGCCTTTTAGCATTGTCGGCTGCGACTACGCTGGCACCGTCATCTCAATTGGCTCCGAAGTCACCAAGTCCTTCAAAGTTGGCGACCAAGTGTACGGCTGCGCGCACGGGTGTAATACAAATGAAGCTTACGATGGCGTGTTCGCTGAATACGCAATGGTGAAAGGCGATGTGACGATGCATGCTCCTGTGGGCGCGAACTTGGAAGATCTGTGTACTATCCCATTGTGCGCTATCACTGTCGGTCAAGGAATCTTCCAGCCTGGAAAGGGCCTGGGGTTGGCGTTGCCAGGGGATGGAAAGGGAAACGGCGAGTGGTTGTTAATTTATGGTGGGAGCACTACATCTGGCTGTCTCGGGATTCAGTTTGCAAAATTAGCTGGATACAAAGTTGTTGTCACTTGCTCGCCGCAAAACCACAAGCTGGTCAAATCCCGTGGGGCGGATGAAGTGTTCGATTACAATGATGCTGAGTGGCCCGCAAAAGTCCGAAAATTGACCGAAAATAAGTTGAAGTATGCTTGGGATACGATCTGTGAGCCGAAAGCTTGTTGCGAGGCACTGAGTAGTGAGGATGAGGGGTGCAGATACTCTACGATTCTGTTGGTCGATGAGGATTTCCCGCGAAAGGGGGTAGAGGCTAGTCAAACACTGATGTATACCATGTTTGGGGAGTATTTCGACAAGTATGACTTGGAATGGCCAGCTTCTCAGGCAGATTGGGAGTTTGCGAAGATGTGGATGGGTTTGACAGAGAAGTTGGTTGCGGAGGGCAAGTTGAAGGCGCATCCGAAAAGGATTGAGAGTAGTGGTTTAGAAGGGATCGTGAGGGGGATAGAGGAGTTGCGGCAAGAGAAGGTTAGAGGCGAAAAACTGGTGTATCGGATCTCGGATACTGCTTCGGTAGAAAGGGTCTAAAAACATCGAACTGTAAAGGGGGCGGGGTAACTGCGGGGACCGCCTACTGGAAAGTCACCTTACAGTAACAACTCGACTCGTCTCTCATATTCGTCGAAACTCACAGATCTTCAACGAGAGAAAGCCAAGATTAGAAGTAGTAATGTAGAAGTAGAAGCTATTTGGTTCGAAGTTGCGACTCCTGCCCCCCAGCACGTGATCAGCTATAGCAGTCGGCTCTGTCTCGGCAAAAGTCTCATAACGTCATCGACTTCAATTCTAACATCTAACACCTCCCGTCACCACGACTCCTCACGTGCTACTCAACTAAGTCACAATACCATGGTATTAGTTTACTCCCCACAACACATGTCTTACGGAGACTAACAATCTTTACAGCTCGTCCGCAAAACCCAACCTCCGAAGGTTGACCTCCTCATCCTCGGTGCTGGCTGGACCTCAACCTTCCTCATTCCTCTTCTCAAGCAGAAGGGAATTTCATACGCGGCAACAACAACTACTGGCCGTGATGGCACCTACAAGTTCCGCTTCGAAGACGACGAGAAAAGCAAAGAATCCTCCTCAGACAGCCTCCATCAATACGCCGCCCTCCCGCCCGCGAAAACAATCCTCATCACCTTTCCCATCAAATCCAAGTCTGGAACCCGCCAGCTCGTGAATTCGTACCAGCAAACTCACGATAATGAATATGAACCCTATCAATGGATCCAACTTGGCAGCACCGGTATCTGGTCCATTGATGGCCAGGAGACCTGGGTCACGAGACATTCGAAGTACGAGGTGAAAGATCTGAGAGCGATGGCTGAAGATGAGTTACTAGAGCTTGGTGGATGTGTTCTGAATCTTTCAGGTCTGTGGGGTGGAGAGAGAAATGTGAGGCATTGGGTTGATCGTGTTGCGTCAACTAAGGAGATGCTTAAGAGTAAGAAGTCGCTCCATATGATCCACGGCGAGGATGTCGCGAGGGGTATTATCGGCGTGCACAAATCGTTCAAACATGCTGAAGGACAGAGATTTGTAAGTTCTGAACGGCGTATGGGTTTGACAGAGAAAGGCTAACATGTTGTCAGATGTTGACGGATCTATTTGTCTATGATTGGTGGTCTCTGCTTCTGGGCTTTTGCGGGGAGCTCGATTTCGAGAATGGGAACGATGAGAGAGCTCAGAAGCAGATAAAGTGGATTGGGGAGTTGATGGAGGAGAGTGGGGTGAGGGCTTTGCCGAGATCGGCAGAGGAGCTGGGGCGATGCTATGATACAAGGGAGTTCTGGAAGACGTTTGGTTTGATGCCTACGAGAGCAAGGCTATAGAGGCCACTAACAGAGTAGTTCTGCCAAAAGAGAGCCCACTCCTGCCACCCAAAATTATCATGAGCAGCCCTTGGATTCACCTATCCTGCCATAACGCCGAGCGGATGAAGGAGCTAAGAATCGCCCCAACTCCTTAGAAGCAGCCGGAACAGTCTATAGCATTCATTGCTTAGGCTGAGGGTAATGTTAAAAGTGGATCGCGTACACTGATCGAAGGGCAAAGGAAAAGAGTTTCTAAATTCGAGCGTGATCTTACAGCTATGTACAAATACAACACCTCAACGTTGACCCCAAACTATCTCAGTGGAATCAAGAACAGCATTTATTGTGCTACCGAGCTC
>Ga0302221_10001835_pt1 | contig 13411 bp, 4 predicted proteins | sample II_Palsa_E2_1_FD_193517 | JGI IMG/M metagenome (GOLD analysis project Ga0302221, IMG submission 193517) | Peat permafrost microbial communities from Stordalen Mire near Abisko, Sweden - II_Palsa_E2_1 | ecosystem: Environmental > Terrestrial > Soil > Palsa > Peat permafrost | place: Sweden... | reverse complement strand
TAAGGGCGAAACCTTTTATATTTATTAAAATAATCTTTTAAAAGAATTAAAGTCTTAAAATAATTTAAAAAAGCACTTACTTGGGGCCTTCTTTAAGCAAGATGCAATACTCGAGCTTAAAAACCTTAAATTTAGAGATTATTAGAGGATAATCTCGCGTAATAAAATAATAGCTTACCCGATCCTTTTAAAATAAGTATTTAAATATAAATATAACTTAAATAGCTACTTAATTAAGTGTTAATTAAAGATTATTATATAAGGTAATTTGTAAGAGGAAAACTTTATCTTGTCGACTTATACCGCTATACTTATAGCGCGCTCCTTTAAAATATTTATAGCTATTATAGCTTACTTCGATTTAAAGATTAAGTAATTCGATGTAATTAATGCCTTTATAAACGCAAAGAGACTTATTAAAAGCTCTTTAATAACATGTTAACTCTTTAACAAATTTAAAATCCCTAATATATATGCTAAAATCGATTAAGCTTTATATAAGCTAAAGGACTTTCTAGCGCTTTAATATAACAAATTTGTAAGCACTTTAACTAAGATAAGGCTTAAGCTATATAAGGAAGAGCTATATATATATATAAATTTAAAGTATAAAGTATTTATTTTATTATATTAATAACGTGCAAGTAATATTTTATAAGAGCGATAAAGCATTAGCAAATGAGATTATTGCAAAAATTAATATAGCTTACGCTTTTTATTTAATAAGAGAGGTAAAATAGTTTTTAAGAGTTTATATAATTAAGGATTAACTTGCGCGAAAGCTTTAGCTTATATATAACACATATATTAAAAAGATTATAAAGAAATTTTATTTAATTAACAGAAAGTGTATAAGTACTCCTTTCCCGATCTTAAAGCTTAAAAAATACGCTAAACAAGCTCCTTTTAAGCAAGTTAAGGAGTATTAAGAAAAGGTTAGTTTAATGCTTTATATTATAATTATAATTAGGCTAAATATAGCATATGCTACTTTATTGCTTTCTTAGTTTTTAATAAACCTTAAGCTTAAGTACTATATAATAGTTAATTAGACGATTAAGTACTTATATAAAACGCGATTTCTAAGAATATAATACTTTAAAGAATATTATAATACTAATTTAATAATTATATCTAATGCATTTTACGCTAATAATATAAATACCCCACTATCCTTATAAGGGTATATTATATCTCTTTTTAAAGGGCTAATTATATAAAGGGCAGCTTATTAATCGATAATAAGTACTTTTATAATAAAGGCCGAGCTGCTTATTATTAAGTATATAGCTAAAGAAACCTTAGCTCTTTAGCGTTTCTTTAAGGATATTAAGCTCGATTTAGGAGAATTATAAATAATTTTTTATAATAATTAATAAACGATTAAGCTTATAGTTAAAAAGAATAAAAGGATTACTATTAAGTTGCGCTATATCGACATTTAAAATATATAATTACGCTAAAAGCATATAAAAGGTGCATTTGAAGTAGTATATTTACTAATAAAGGAAATACTAATAGATAAATTAACTAAAAACTTGCTACGCTATAAATTCGAATACTTCTAATTATTATTAAACCTTTAAGATTTATATAAGATAATCGAAAATATAAAATAGCTTAAGAGAATTATTTTATTTATTTATTTTTATTTATTTATATAATAAAAATAAAGTAACGCTTTTAAGCATTAAAACTTCTTTGCTATTAAGTTAACTAGCTTGCTTAAAATACCTTTTATACAATTAAACTAACTCGCATTGCTAGCCGCGTAACCTCTTATAGCTTTATAAGCGCTACGCTTAAAAGGAGTAGCTATAATAAGAATTATAGGAGTAATAAGCTTAAGAAGAGTAGCTATAACGGGAATTATAAGAGCGGCAGTTGCTAGTTTAGTTATACTAACTATAAGCGTAGCTACTATTAGCCTTATATTATTATTACTAGTCTTGCTATTTAATTTTGCAATTTCGAATATAACGCAAACGGATACGCAAAGCTTATTAAGCCTTTAAAGCAAGTAGTTAATTATAAATAAGACTAAAAAACGATTAACTTATAGTTTTATTTATAATTAATAACTTATTTAAGAATTATAAAGCTACACTTATATAAGAGGGTAAAAAAGCATTATAATAGTAACTTAAAGCGCATTTTTAATAATAAAAACTTTAGCTAACTAAGTCGAAATAGCTATTATTACTCCGTTTAAAGAGCGTAAAGTTAACTAGTTCTTAAATTAGCTAAAGACGTAACTAAATCGTTTTCGAGCATATTATAATTAAAGCAAGGAATGTTGCGTTAAAGGCCCTTTACAAGTTATAAGGTTTAAGCTTTAAAAGAGGTTTTAGTAAAAGTAAAATTACTCGAGGAAGGTAATTTACCTTTATTACGCATAAGAGTCTTAATAGTAGCATAAGCTATACAAGTAATAAGGGCAATAAGAATAATAATAGCTACTTATAAGTTATTAGCTTGCATTAACAAAGTCGAGTAAGAAATATATTATCTTGCAAGCGACGTTCCGAGTAAAGGTGCGCAAATAGGGTTTTAGAATACTAGTAAGAGGCCTTAAGCTTCGCGCTATTATTTATATTGCGAAAAGGGAGCTAAAAACTAGGAGAGGAGCTTGCTTTAAGTAAGAATAGACTTGGACCTAGTAATTAGGAGCTATAAGGCTATAGCACGCGCTAATGCGAGAGCAATTGCAAAGCCTTTAACATGCAAATTATCCGATTATTTTATTGTTTAGCGAATTGTATATTTAAAAACGCGTGCGCGTATAAAATATAAGCTTTATTTATTTAGTGTTATCACCTAATTAGCTAAGGGGTATATCGCAATTATAAGGGCTTATAGCAGCCTAAGGCACTAAGCTTACGTAATCGGGGGCGCTTTGCACCTTATATTATAAGAGCACTCCTCCCTTCTTTTCTAGTTCTTAATTAGACAACTTTTTATCGATCACTAATTTATATCATCACCTTGCTTTGTGCGCATTAGTATATTAGCATCTTATAAAGTAATAAAATTTATCTTTATTGCTATATTAATAAGTTTATAAGTGCTAGCTAACTTCTTTACAACTAAGAACTAAGGGTTTTTATAAGGTTTATTGCATTTTTCTAATATTCCTTAGTTTAAGTATTCTAATAGCATTTTTACTATTACTAGCACTAAAGCTTTAAAGCAAGGGAAGTTCTTTTCTTGCTAAGCTTTATGCAATATTGTCTTAATAAAAATAAAGGGGCTAATATCTTTATAAATATTTCTTACTTCTTTCTAGTCGAAAGCAATAGCACCTTTATAGTTGATTATTAGTTTTTTAAATATAGCCCTTTCCTTCTTTTAAAGCTAGTTTCTAGTGTTTAGTTTTACTAGTTATTGTAATATAAGGCAAGAACCTCTTAGTATTATAATAAAGCGTAAAAGTAAGTAATTTTAGTATTTGCTTACTTGCTCTTATAAGGTGTCTTGTACTTTAAATTACTTATATTAATTAGATTATCCTTTAAGTCCTTTTCCTATTTTATTATTCTTATTAATTAGTTATACCTTTTTAGCTTTTAGTTTATAAACACCGTCTATTAAGAGCATAAAGGGCATGCTTATAAAATCTTGTAATATAATAACCATTTTCTCTAATTTTAGTTGTTTTAGCATACTTATATACAAGATCTTCTTGCTTTTGTCCTTGTCTTTTAAGTATAGCAATAATCCCTCTAATTTATCAAAAAACTATAAAAACTCTAAAAACTTTAGTTTTTTATTTTTAGCTTTAAAGATAAACTTAGCTAATATCAAATAGTATAGTTTTACTTTAGCATTAAAATATTAGTGTTTAAAATGTTTATTACTTGTTTTCGTGTTATATCCGGGAAGTGCTTTATAAGAGCTAAAATAAAGGCGCCTTTTATAGCTCTTATATCTAAAAAAAAATTAGTAATGCTAGTCTTAGAATTATAAAACTCTTCTAAAAACCCCGGAATAACCTTTACTCCTTTAATACTCTTTTTAGCTAAAGTATTAAGCTTTAGTTTTCCTCTTCCGTATCCTTATTACTCGAGTCTACTTCCTCGATTTTGGGCTAAAGGTCTTGCCGGAATTGAACCCTCCTTTTAAAGACACTTTTTAGTAGTAAAATAATTATAATTATACAAGTATTTCTCAAATCTTTTAAGTTAATAAATATATTATCCTACAAATTATTATCTTTATAGTTTATAGCCATTTTTATCTTGCTAATAAACAGCATCCTTAGTAAAGTCTTAAAAGAGTTATTAATTAAGAAGAATATATCCTTACAATTAATCCCCTTTATAATCTCAATCTTAATCTTAGCTACGCTAGCAAAACCGAATTAGTCTCTTATAACTATAAATATAGTAAAAGTATTAACGCTATAAATAATATAGCTTAAGTTTTTAGCTATCTTTGTAAATAAAATGTTATATTTAGCTTTAATATTTAGTATACTATAGTATTCTATTTCTCTATTAAGGCTATATAATAAAAATCAAAGTCGAGGGGATATAATAATGCTTTTCTTCGAGATAAGAGTTTTAAAGTTAAATGTAGCTATATTTCTTTAAAGCATATAACTAGTTACTTAAATTGGCTAAGTTATATTTTGCATTATATGTTTTAGTTTATTAGCTATAGCAATTATCTTAGTTGTTTTCTTGATTTCTTTAGCTATATATATAGCTATTATGTTTTTTATTTTTAAAATTGTTATATAAGCTTAATTGTCCCTTAGCTATTAGTGCTAAATTGTAGCTATAAGATCGGGAATTTTAAGGGTATTAATAATTATTTTTACCCCTTTTTGCATATGCAAAAGCGGAATAGTTGCTTTCTTCGATTATAAAATAAGCTCTTCTTATAAAGTGTTAACTAGTTCTAGTTCTTTATTAGAAGCTAGGTTAAAGTTTATATCTTATAAGGGTCTAGTATCCTTTTTAACTCTTAATATAGTAAATCTTTAGCTTTTTGCTTATAAGAGCTTCTCTTTTGCTTAAGCTTATTGCTTTATAATATCCTAGGCAATTTATAATCCTTTTCTTTTTACTTTTAAAGATTTAGCAACATTAATAAATAATATAAGATATATTATATCCTTATATATATTATTAATAAAGATGCTATCCTTATTTATAACATTTACGCAATTGCCTTTAAGAGTAAGAATATTGTTTGTATCTCGACGCAAAATCTCTTTGCTTTTATATAAATTGCCGAGTATAAAAGGGGCTTAAACTTGTTTTTCTCTTAATTTTTAAGTTAAATATTATTTTAGAAATGCTAAGTATTAGTAGGATATTTTGCTATATTATAATTATACTTCCCTCTTTAAAGGTAAGCTTTAATTTAATTAAATTAACACTAGTTGCTTTATAATATTAAGGGAATAAAGGCCCGATTTAAGTCTTATCTCCCTTTATACTAGTAAAACCCGTGCTTATAAATGCATTTAAAGTAAACAAGCTCTTATAATAAAGGATAATTGTTTGAATGCATATATTTATAATTAGGATTAATAGCGCTATCTTAGTCTTTATTAAAGCAAGCAAGGCAATGTCGATCGAAAAACTAGAATATAATATTAACTTAAGCTATATTTTGCTAAGAATCCGAGTAAAGGCAATTATTATTAATTGATATAAATGCCCCCTTACCTCTTTTACTATAGTAATTACCTCGACCTTAACTGCGTTTACCGAAACCCCCTTTACTATTATAGTAACTACTAAATCCTTTTCCCGGGTTATTAATTGCAAAAAGTATAAACTAAACCTTGTTAGTAATAGTAGCAATTAAAGTATTAATAGCCTTTTGCAAATCTTTTTAAGTAATAGATAAAATTGAAAGTTTTTGTAGTTCCTTTATTAATTAGTCGATTTTATTAATAGGTTTTTTAGGCTTTACTATCTTAAGAATAAGGACTTTTAACACTTTACTAGTTTTAGTAATTTCTTTTACTAATGCAAGCATAGTTAAAAGTAAAAGAAAAGCGTATTTATTTCTTATTATAAGAATTATATCTTATATAACTATATCGAAGTATTCTTAGCATAGCTATAAGTATTTAGGGTTATTAGCTTTATTATAATAATGCCTCTTCTCCTTATACTTGTATATAAACACTATAATCTTATGTATTTTCTAATAATTATAAGTAAATATATTAGTAAGCTTATAGTTAAAGTCTTTAAAGATCTTATCTTTAACTTGCAAAAGAAGACCCTTTATAAACTCTTTATATTAGTGCTTGCTATTTAGCTTATTCCTCTTTATTAGCTTTATTAACACTTTATAAAACAAGTTAATATAAGTTTTAATAGTAATTCATATAACTTAAAATTAAGCAATAATCCGATTTAAGAAATTATAACTAACTTTAAAGGTTTATTAGTTATATTCTTTATACTCTTTCTTTGAAGCTATATAAAACTTATCTTTATTATATTTGCTTAAACTATTAGTATAATACTCTAGTATAGCTTTTACTTAGTCCTTGTATAATAAAGAGATATATCTAATAATATGCTCTTTCTTTGTTGTTATAAAGATTTAGTAGTCTTTATATATATTATTATATTATTCTAAGAAGGTTAAGATATTATTCCCCTTAAATTATAAAGCTCTTTAAGCTTTAAGCAAGGGAAAGTGCAATTTAAGGACTAATATATACTTGTTATCTCTTATTTCGTATAAACTAAGTGTTGAAATAATAGCTTTATCTTTTAAAGAAGTTAATTGAGGTATAAGTTAAAGCTTTAGTGTTTCTCGGGGGGAAGTAGCAATTGCTATACTTAATTTTAAGGTTAATCGATTGCTTTTTGCAGAAATGATTAATAATTATCTCGATAAGTCCTTTAATAAGCGTCTTCGATTATTTTAATTATTTATACTTTCTTCTTTGTGCTCCTTTGCATTTTTTAGTTATACTTTTAGCTTCTTTTCCTTCCTTTTCTCCTTTAAAGCTATATCCTTTTAAATAAAAATATAACCCCTTATAATAGCTCGGTTTTGTAGCTTTTTAGCCTTCTCGTTCTCGTATATCTTGTTTTTCTTGTATTCTTAGTTCCTAGTTGCTCTTTTCCCGATTTTAACTTCTAGTCTTACTTGTTCTTAATTTAAGTCTAATAACTTGCTTACTCTTATATAGTTTCTACTAATTAGGGACTCCCGATTAATAGCTCCTTATTTTAGACTTTATATTAAAGCTAATAATTTCTTAACTCCTAATATTAAAATAGTTAAAATTAAAACGCAAATCGATAATACTAATTCGTTTAAAAGGGCTAAAACTTTAGCTTAGCATAGTTTTAACTTATAACCCTTTTATCTTATTTTACCCTCATCTCCTTATAGCATCTTCCTTCTCTTTAGGCTAGCTTCACTTAAAGCTATCCTTAATTAAGCTAATATGCTACTTTGTGGCTGTTTTAGCTCTATATTAGCGGGAAACAGTTCGGAAATTAGTTATATAAACAAAATAACTAGCTAAAACAAAACTAGCAAAAGCAGACTAGTTAGCCACCTAATAGAATAAGGACACCTTAATATAGCACTTACTACGCAAACCTCCGAGCTTTGCCTTGCAATAACCCTAAGTATATACAATGAGAGCTTCCTTGGCTACAAATCAAGTCCTCCTTGCGTCGCTTACCAAAAATATGTAAGGGGGCGGACCTTAGCTAGAAGAAAACCCTACAAGAACGATACTAAGAGACTAAGCAATAAAGCAAGTAAACGCGTATGTAAATATAAAGCAATAACAAAAGAAAAGATTAAAGCATAAAAGAATTAAGTGTAATTATAAAGCAAATGCAATACGCATAACAAGCAACAAATGTAAGAGCGCGCGCCATTACTCGCCGTACACCCCGCCGACCCCACACTTCACCCCACTAAAAATCAATATTACCCTTATTAAATCAATTGCAATTGATATATCAATAATAATATATTAATTACGTTATTATAATGTTTTTTTTTAATATATAGTTGCCATTTCTTTATAGTCAATTATATCCTTAAGCTTGCAAGTAAGCCTTTTTATCAAATATTGCTATTCTTTTGGGTTTACTTTACTTTATAGCTCTTGCAATACCTTAATTATATCCTCTTTTGTTGTCGGGATAGTCTTTAACTTATTAATCTCATTTTTTATCTACTACTAAATCTTTTTAATAAGATTAAAGTCTAGCGATAATAGTAGCTAATCAAAACTGCAAATCCCGCGGTTTAAGCGGGGTAATCTCGCCTTCCCTTTATACACTTTCGCCTTATCCTTTATAAATATAAACTTTGCCTTTTATTTTAGCGTTAAAGAGTCGTAAAACGGGAAAACTACTACTTTAAGAACTTATTTCAAGTATATTATAAAACAAATGCCCTTCTTTCTTTCTTCTTTCACTAAAATTACTAACAAAGACTTTTAATCCCACTTAATCGCTACTTATACTATAACACTAACTTTGCTACTCCTATAAACCGACTATATACAAGTCTAATAGTTCTTTTTATCTAGTCGGCATGTTATATATATCTTCCCTTGCTTCCTTGTCTTAAAAGTTGCTTTATTGCTTTATATTACCTTTTTCTAATATCTTATGCCTTATTACTAGTATTTAATCGCAAATGCTAGCCTTTTCTTAGCTTGTTTTTTTGAAATGAATAGTCGATAGCACGCTATGCAACAACGGTATCCGTATTCTCTTATTGTCCGGCGAATTGTAATAGTAAACGCATTAAAGTGGAGTTTAGCCTTAATTTGTGCCTAAGACTTAGTGCAATTGGCTTAAGACTCGGAGACGAATAAAAAGATGCGCTCGACTTCGTAAGACTTTAAAAAGTGTAATTTAAACGTCTTACCCTTTCGGGTAATGCAAGAAGAAGAACCTTTTAAGATCCCTTAAATTGTAGAACGTTTTAAGCCGGTCTCTTTCCTAATTTCGCTATAGCTTTTACTTGCTTGTCGCAACAAGCAAACTATAAAGCGAATAAGAGTCTTCCACATTTCTTTAAGCTTGTGATTAGCCGCTAATAGTAAAAGAATAATTAGATTTAACGTTTCTAACATCTTAAAAGCGATTTAATAAATAAATTAAAAGGAATTTATAGTGTTGTGGGCGAAGTAGCGGTGAATTGTGGGTGCTCGCTTAGGTGTATAGCGAGTAATAGCGCGCGCTCTTACAATTATTAAGTAATGTGTGCATATGTATAAATGATTAGGAGTGATGCATGTCTAGCTACAAAAACCCAGCAATTATACCTCCATTCTAGTCACGTGTAGCACTAGTAGAGAACCTCTGAAAACCTCCAAAATCGACAGAATTCAGCAGTCTCCTTGGCGCCCCGCCACAATGTGCATTGTAGGATTTAGGCGTAATATCTTCAAATACTAAATGCCAGTTATTTCTTTTGAGGATACAAAAATTGCTCCCATCCTTCTATTCCAAAACAAGGGGTTTCCTAGAGGACTAATAAATATATTGCTTTGCTAATATGTTTATAAAAACCAAGTTGCTTATAAATTTAGGAGCTAAAGCTACATTGCATAGTTTAAAATATACAAGTCCAGTTGTAATATTAATGTTTATAGTAACTGTTCTAAATAATTCAATTGAGTAAGTCTATTTAATAGAATCGATGACATTTAAAGCAAAAGCTGCATAAGTTATTATATAATTAAAATAGTTCTAATTATTGCAAATATAGATATCAGTTCTAGAATCTAAAGCCCAAGAATTGTATAAACTGCCTAGTCCACAGTTTACTGTATTAGTAGTTCCTAATGCAGTAAAGTGTAAGGATGCAGTATATATACTTAAGTTTTGTCGATTTGTTGTATTTGTATCCTTTGCTTTTGGATTAACTAGTTTAGGCTTATTCTTTCTATCTTTTATGCTATTGTATTTCTAGGTTTCTAGGACTAGTTTCTTAAAGTTTTTGCTCTTTGTTTTATTTAAGGCCTAATTAATTTTATCAAAAACCTCAAGTTTTCTAGTCTATCCTTCTAGTCAAATAAGGGGGTGCCAATAATAGCACTTCTCAAGGCAGTGTTGCATACTATATTAGTATAAAGGTTTCTCTCTAGTAAGGCGATCATCCCCTTTAAATTGGACTGCTCTAGCAGTAGCAAAGTGAAGTGTAGCCTAGTTCTTACGCCAATAGTTGCAAAAATCCTCTACTAAGTTAGTGAGTTATAAAATATTATTCTTTTTAACATTGCAATTTAAGTCAACCCCCGTATTAATCTGCCACCCCCTAAAGTCGGCCGCCTTTTACACCAAAAATGTCAGTTTTGAGGGTATTATAATTCCACAACACTTTAATAAAATTGAATAAAATTAAAAATCTTACTTCTACATATAATTTTTTAATAAAGTTACTAATTTTTATTTTGTTTTAAGTACATGTAAAAGCAGTGGTTGGGGTTTGAAATTTGGAAGTTTGGATTTATATATAAATTGCATATGATTTTTGATTTTTTTAATTTTTAAATAACTCTTTGAAAAATTAATAGGGGGATATAATTTTAAAAATAAAAATATCTTTATACTAGTGCAACTTCAATTTAAGAGTTTGAAAAAGATTCTATTTATAGTAACTTTTCATTAAAAATGTGAAAAAAAACTCGCTAAAAAACATTAATAAATTTTTACGCACTTTTTATAAAAAGTTACTATTAATAGAATCTTTTTAAAACTTTGGAATTGAAGTTGCACTATTGTAATGATTTTACATTTTTAAAATTATAAGTTTTTATTAATCTTTGAAAAAGTTATTTTAAAATTAAAAAACTTGAAATTTATATATAATTTTTATATATTAAAGTTAAAGTTTAATTATAAAGTATTATTTTATTTTGAAGTAAAATAAAATTAGTAATTTTTCTTTTTTTATAAAATTATATTAAAATTTTAATTTTATTCGATTTTATTACAGCGTTGTGGAATTATATAAGTTTTAAAAGTGCTTGTTTTAGTGTAAAAGGCGGCCGACTTTAGGGGGTGGCCGATTAATACGGGGGTTGACTTATATCAAATCCTATAGTGCAACTATATAATTGGTCAATAGAGGCAATAGCTATAGCAAAATCGAATAAGGATCAAGTTCTACTAACTTCAAGAATAGCTATAATATAGCCTTTACTGTAAGTGCGTTCCTAGTCATCTAGCTATTGCTCAATAGGTTATAATTTGTTATACAATTTAAGCTTTGCATAGGATTTGTTATTTCGTATTCTTTTGCTTAATTAGTAGGAGCAAGGTACTTTTTCAATACTACAAGCATTTAGTAAATAGTCAATTTATCCTAAATAATTTTGATATTATCACTAGATATGTTATTAATAATATAGTCCTAGATTTTGCCAAAAGCTTTAAGCTGCGTGGAAATCCTAAGATTATTATCCTTATAAGCCTAGTACAATAGCTTATAGGTTTCCCTTTTATCTGCTATTAGCTCAACTAATATAGTCTTCTTAGCAACTACAAATGTAGCTATTAGTAGTTTTGCTAAGGTAAGTAGGATAAGCTTCGCATTAAGCAAAGGATTAATGAATTTCCATATATCCTTTTTACTTGCAGATGCTATTGTTTTAATAACAAACAAAAATGGCTCCCAGGAATCAGAATAGATAAGTACAACTGGTTTGGATAACATTTTGCTGTGTTTTAAATGAGCTTCGTCGAATGTTTTGCTAATTTGTATAGCTTTTTGTCGAATTTTGTTACTAATCAAAATAGCTTTGTTTTTGCTAAATGCAGAAATTGTCATATATATAAGAATTGGAATTAGTTAAATTAATGATAATTTAGTTAAATGATTTAGTAAATGCCTTTATGCTAAAGTGAATACCGGGCGCATAATTGTTGGATCAAAAAGATGATTTTGGAGAAGACTAAAGTTTTATTTTCCTATGGAAAATATCTTATACTTATACTAATGAAAATCCCTATTGTGAAGCCTGTACAGCTGAAAATATAGCATATAAGGCTGATTTCGGGGCTGCCGAAGTGAAGCTTGTAGCGCTGAAGTGATGCCTGTACAGCTGAAGGCTGTGCTAAACCAACATATTATAATAATTTATCCCTCTTAAAATAGTTAGGATAGGTTACTAGAGCTTAGAAATATACTGTTTTCTTTTCAACTTTTTCTAGGCAAGATTTAAGCAGGAGTGCGCCACTTACTGGTGTGCGCCGCTTACTAGTGAACTACGTTAAACAATGTAAACAGTGTAAACACCATATAATGCATCCTTATGTAATATTGTCGCGGCTTTTATACAATAATTTACTCAGCAGCAGGCTTTTCTTTCTCCTCCTCCTCCTCTGATTTGATCCGCTTCCATCCCATGCCAAAAGCAGCGATAAACCCCGCGACAGCAGAACCGGCTGCCAAGTACGTAGTAGCATCGAATGCATTGCTATAAGCCAACAACACACCCGGGAGCAAGTCCGCCGAAATCGAATTCCTCACATCGACAGCAGCGGCGTCTGCTGCAATGATCGCTGCAGCATTGGCTTCTGGGGTATGGACGGCAAGTCCGTGTTCAAGCTTGGTAGTGAAGATTACCTGAGCTATTGAGATGAAGATAGCGCCACTGAGATTTTGGGAGAAAACTACCAGAGGAGTTGCGACAGAGACATCTTCTCTGCTAACGGCGTTGTGTACGGCGAGGATGGGTATCTGGAATCCCATGTCTTGAAAACCCTGGATGATTTGAAATCCAACGCGTTTCGCAACAGCAGTAGTCGGTGTTAGAGTTGAAATGAGACCACAACCAATGGAGGTGAAGACTCCATCTACGAGGGCGAAAGGCAGGTAATAACCCACTTTTGGTACTAGAGATACTTTAGCAGTTGTCAAATCTTGGGCAATATAATATGGGCATACCTAATCCTCCAGCGACGATGGTGGTCACCATTTGCATCAGGATTTGTGGAAGGAAATCCACACCACTTGCAATGGGCGACGCACCCTTCACAGCCTGGAAATATATGGGAAAGTAGTAAACCATCGTGTACACGTAGCCGATAAAAAAGCCCCATATTCAGGCAACTGGACCATACAATACGGTTTTTTAACAAGTGGAGTGGAATCATTGCTTCGGCGCCCACTCGATGCTTCCATGCCAGGAAAAGGAGCAAATTGCCGAAAGAACCGCAGAATAAGCCGATAACTGTGGCGCTTTTCCATGCATATTTGGTTCCACCCCATTCCAGAGCGAGAAACAACATGATGACGGTTGGGGCGAACAAGAAGCCGGGCAAGTCTAATTTCTTCCAGGCTTGGCAAAAATACGCAATATCGCGTATTGATTCGAATTAATGCCAGAATTGTAAGGGATTAAATCGAATCGATTCCGAATCGATTTTAAGCGAGCCAATTATAT